>ERZ1673744.1243-NODE-1243-length-24197-cov-6.193232_pt1 | contig 24197 bp, 27 predicted proteins | sample MGYA00580207_ERZ1673744 | MGnify/ENA primary metagenome ERZ1673744 (study PRJEB41218, sample SAMN15661751) | gut metagenome | host: Homo sapiens | place: Canada: London | collected 2015-08-20/2019-03-30 | study: EMG produced TPA metagenomics assembly of... | reverse complement strand
CTGCCGCAATCGGCACAGTAAAGAAAATCGCAAAACATATTCTTCTCGCCGTTTTGAGGTTTTGGCGCGCGGCGTTTGGTTTTGGCTATGAGCGTCTGTACCTTTTCGAAATCACTCCGTGCAATAATCGGCTCGTGAACATCCCTGAATATTGCCCAATTCTCGGGATCGTTCGGAAGCCTTGTTTTGTTCTTAAAAGACTTTGAGCAGGTCTTGAAGTTGATTACATCACCGCAGTATTCCTGCTGAGACAAAATTTTTTGAATTGTCGTCTTGCACCACTTGTACGGATTAGGCTGCGTTTTCTTGCTGCCTCTCGGCAGCCCTTTGCGTTGCCAATACGCCATAGGAACAAGTATTTGTTTCTCCTGCAATATTCGCGCGATCGTTTCGTTGCCCTTGCCCTCAAGACACATTTTGAAAACGCTTTTTACCACCTCTGCCGCCTCCGGATCAATAACCCACTTCTTTTTGTTTTCAGCGGATTTCATATATCCGTAAGGCGGTTGAGATAAAGGCTCACCCATACTGCCCCTCAGTCTGTGTGATGAACGAATTTTCTTAGATATATCCCGTGCATACATTTCGTTTAAGATGTTTTTGAAAGGGGCAATTTCGCTCTCGCCCTCCTCGCTGTCTATTCCGTCATTTACGGCGATGAACCGAATATCGTGATCTGGGAAATACACATCGGTATAATTACCGACTGAAACATAATCTCGTCCAAGACGCGATAGGTCTTTTACCATTACTGCATAGATATATCCCATTTCAATGTCAGAGAGCATCTGCTGAAATCCAGGTCGGTTGAAGTTGGTTCCCGTATATCCGTCGTCCACATAGAATTTTGTATCGGTCAATCCTTTTTCCTTTGCCTTTTGCGAAAGCAGTGTTTTTTGATTGACTATCGAATTGCTTTCACCGTCCATTCCGTCATCACGGGACAAACGGCAGTAAAGCGCCGTTATCCCGATTTTGTTATTCTTTTTCGGCTGCACTATTATCCTCCTTCCCGGCAGCCGTACAATCATATTCAGTATCTATTATATTATCTGTATCGACAGACGGCAAATCTGCGAAATCGCTTGTGAGATAATTTCCGATACGGTTATTCAGCAAAGTATTCTCTTTGGGTTCTTTGTAGTTAGGTTTTTGAAATTTCGACTCAACCACATATCTTACGCTGTTAATAACATATTCCTGTGGTGCGGCGCCGAAGCCTACAATAAACTTATTCATAAGCCCTCCTTATCTCGCGTTGCGATTATGCTGACGGTCATATTCTTTTTTGACAAGCTTAAGCAGGTATTCCAACATTTCAGCCGGTGTCATAGATGACGGCACATATTTGCGAATATCGTCCATCGGGATTTTCAGCTTTTCAATTTGATTGGGTTTAACCTCAGCCATAATTTCAGCTACGGTATCGTAGTCAAGTTTGCCTTCTTCAAAAGCGGCGCGCATACGGCGAGCTTGTGCGTGGGATGGAAAGTTTTCGGTTTCATCGATACGGTCAATGACATCCCTTTAGGCTTCTTCATTAAGAAAAGACAATTCGTAAGCCGGGAGCATTTTCATTTTGCCGTTATCTACATATTCTTGAAGTTCGGGCATTAGATAGGTCAATCGGATTAGTCGTTGAACGGTTTTATAGTTATCTCCGCTTTCTGCGCCGATTTTTGCCGTTGTCCTATTATCATCCGACTTCGGGACATTTTGTCCCAAAGCTTTGCCTTGGTGCTTAATTGCGTCAAGCTTCATTCTATATGACCGCGCTTTTTCCATAAGGGATAGATTTTCACGCTGACAGTTTGAATCTACCATTAAAATCGTGGCTTGGTCACGGTCGATAAAATGAACAACCGCAGGAACCTCTTTCATCTCAAGAATCTCGGCGGCGTGTACTCGGCGGTGACCGGATATGATTTCATATTCTTCAGTGTTGTTCTCAATCGGTCGGACGATAACGCGATTGAGCAGTCCGTATTCTTTGATACTCGCTACAAGCTCGGTCATGGAGCTATCGTCAAGCACCTTAAACGGGTGATTCTCAAACGGGAGAAGCTTTTCGAGTTTAATGTTCATTAGCTTCGGTTTGGGTTGCTTTACTACCTTTTCGGCAGACATTTTGGTTTCGTTTTTCATTCAACATAATCCTTTCGTAATTCATTTTTCTTTTTGTCTGCCGTCTCTTGTAGAAAATTGTGTATAGGAAAATATGATTGAAACGGCAGTTTGGTTTGTGTTTCATAATTACTGCCTTTCAATGTTGTTACTCTTGGCCTTCGCCGTAGTGTGCTTCTGCAAATAATCCTTTGTAAATGATTTCGCAATCGTAATTGTTCAGTGCTTTTGAAAACCTGTGATATTTCATCTTTATTGCTTCCGACAATCCGTATCTGCTGAGGCAAATATGATCTACATTTATTTGCAATCTCAGCATCAACCTTGTGATTTTGAAAAAGGTCTCCGGCGGCTTTTCGTTAACAATCATATCGTTTACAAGCCAATACAAAACAGTTTTCTCGGGCGCTCGGCACAGCGTACTGAGCCTCAAAAATTTGTCTTTTTCGGATTTTGTCATCCAAACGTGAACATAGTGCTTTCCGTTTCTCAAGTGTTCACCTCCTTTGACTTTTCAATTTCAATGTCAAGCTTTTCAGTCAGCTCGTCAGATAATTCTTTTGCTGTTTTGACCGCGTCTTCGCAAAGATTATTAAACCGCGGCTCATCCAATGTTCCGATTTGATTCAGAACAATTAAGTGGTGGTTTATTTCATCGCTGATACATTTAAGTCGGTTATAATAGCTCTCATAATCAATGCTCGGCGTGTGCACAAGCTTGCAGTTTGCAATGATATGACGGATATATTCTGAACAATTCATACCGAGCTTTCCTGCTTTGCGGTCTATTTGCTTTAACTCCTTATCTGTCAACCAAAACTTAATTCTCTCTGTTCTTTTTTCGATAATTACCATCCTTTCTTTTTGGGGCTTTAGGGGCGCGGAAAGCGACCCCTAACAAGTGTGTTTGCGGTGTGTGCACCCAAACACGTTGCTTGCTAATGCAATGCCATTTGCAAGCGAATAGAATTTGGTACACCCAAATTCAGTGCTTGCTATACCGATGCCATCAGCTAATGCCGTTTTAATACAATCAATTTTCATAATCTCCTTTCAAAAATCAGGCATAACAAAAGACCGCCTTTTCAGCCGGTCATCATTATGCCTATGTAGCAGTTGTAGCGGTAATAAATTTGTTTCATAGATATAACATTAAGAGGGAAAAATATTTCCGAGAGTAATAATTCATTCTTTCCCTCTATATACAGTACAAGGTTAAAATCAAAAAATGTTCCTGTGATTTGAAAAAATTTTAATAGTTTTCAAAATTTATTTTCAGGCATAAAAAAACGGCGGTGCTCTTTTCAAGAACATCGCCGTTGGAAATTACATATTCAATTTTCAAATCCTAAGAATTCTTTGAAACCCTTATTCATTATTTTCATCCGCTTGCTGACCGCGCTGTGGGTTTTATAACCGAGCCGATCGGCAATTTCTTTTTGAGTAAGTCCTTTTTCCGAAAGATAATATATCTCTTTATCAGTGCTGCCTAAGGTTTTTGCAAACTCATCACGCAGGAAAATATACCGCTGTTCTTCAGCAGGATTATTTGCAAAAAAGTTTTTAACCCCCTCAATGTTTGTAGATTCATCCTCTGACAACTCGCTGAAAAAGAGCGGCGCGCCGAGCTTGGTTTTGCAATGGGTCCACTTGTTGTAGAAGTTAATTTTATCTTGGTTTAACTGCTCTGTAAAATCTTCGTGCTGCGGAATCTTTTTGGAAATGCCGAAAATTGCAGGAACCTGTTGGCCTTGCATAACCGTTTCAATCAGAGTTTCGTCAATTACTCCGGCAACTTTTTCAACAATCGTATGTATTTCTTCATCGGTAAGATCGTCAACCTCTTTGCCTACCGATTTTGCATAGCAATCAAGGCCGAGCATAACCGGTTCCCCGTACATTTTGAAAAACCGATCAATATATTCGCTCAGCTTATTCGGGTCTGCGTAGATTTCAGAAATCTATTCGGAAAAATAATCCGCGTTGGCGTTCTCCAAAAAGTTTACCGGATGATCTTTGGAGTAGTTTTTCATCTTCCGTTTGACGCCGAGTTTTCGGAGATTGCCGAGCCAGTATTCACCGAAGATTTTCTTTGTGCGGACAAAGATTTTAGCCTGTTCGCCTTCGAATTTATACTTGCGATCCAGCTCCATGTTTGCCGTGAAGTCATTATTTTGAAAGAATGCGACTAATTCATCTTTTTGTTCGGGTGTAAGTTCAACTTTATTTGTCATCGATGTCCCTCAAATTAAATTCTTAATAACTTTCTCTGCTACACCTTGAATGGAAAGTTCCGCAGGATAGATGTCCTTGTACTTCTTATTCTCAGGATGCAGATAAGGTCTTTTCATTGTCAAATTCTAATCGTTTCAGCGTGTTTCGGTTGTCGCTATCGAGTGCCACGATGATTTTTCCATAATCAGCAGTATTTGTCTTTCGAACAATCACAAAATCTCCATCGTCAATTCCGGCATCTGTCATGGATTCACCGTCAGCCAGTAAAACAAAATATTCGCCTTTGCCGAGCAAACTCGTAGGAAACTCAATGAAGCAATCATTCAATTCTTTTTCGGTTTGTGGCTCACCGCAGGGAATCGCCCCCGAAATCGGCAAACGAACGGTATTTTGTGACGTCAACTGTTCGATAAACTCTGTGATGATATTACTTCCTTTGTATTTGATAACGCCTTTCTCGTCCATATCCACAAGATATCGTTGCACCATAGGTCGGGAAATTCCTGTGCCTGCTTCAATCTCACGAATGGACGGTGTTCTCAAGTTTTCTTCAAAGAATGTATCCACATATTCAAGTATGGCTTTTGCTTTTTTGGGGTTTTTGGTACGCATAAGTATCCCTCTTTCTAAAAGAGACTATCGTCTCAAATAAATAATATCATAAATAATACGCTTTGCCAATCATTTTCCGATGCTTTTCGACAATCAACCTCAAGCAGCACGTAGAAACTTGGTCTTAGACCTGTCAAAGCGCTAATATTGCAGGAATATAGATTCGGGCATAAAGACATTGCAAAAATGCTCTCAAAAACAATATATAAGACCGTCTACTCAAAATGAGCAGGCGGTCTTCCCTTTACTCAGAGACGAGGTAATCGTCGGAGCCGTCGATGTACTTTTCATAATCAATACGAATTGACGTATTCTTACTATGATGATAACACATACGACCAGCCCACCCAAGAAAACAGATAGTTCCATCAGATTTTAATACCATAATATCATCCACTTGTCGATCAGTCGGCTTTACATTATCTCCATATGTTACGCCTTCCCGTTCAGCATCACTCATAAAGCGGTACTGAATTGCCTTGTTACGAAGAAGAATATAAACTTTCTTTTCGTTGTTGATGAGTTCTTTGATTGTTCGCATAATATCGCTCCTTAATAAATTATCACCTAAAGAGAGCGAAAAAAAGCAACCCTATCGTTACGACAGGATTGCAACATTAATCATATAACCCCATCGTTCAAGCTTTGACACCTTGCCTTTCGGTAGGTTGTCGGCGGTCATAGGGCTTGTCCCTCGCGCACTCTTTATAGGTTATGTATATTATAGCATATGCAAATGGCAGTGTCAATTAAAACCTACGTAATTTTGGTTTATGTCCGAAGCGCTGTATTGGCCGAGCTGTTTAATCATCATTATCGCTGTATTTGATTTCAGACATATATCCTGCTGTTATTATACCGGCAGGCAGCGCGATAATTGCAATGCCCAAAACGGACGATAGCATTGTGACCAATCTTCCGATAACGGTTACCGGATATATATCCCCGTATCCGACCGTCGTAAGAGATACAGTCGCCCAATAGATGGCATCAAAAAAAGTATTGAACGAATCCGGCTCCACATTGTAAATAACCAACGCAGAAATCAAGATATAAGCAACTGCCAAAGAACCGACAGCGCTCAAAACCTTTCTCTGACTTTTAAACACATTAGCAATAATCTCAAAACTCTTTGAATATCTTAAAAACTTAAAGGTTCGTAATACTTTAAGTGTGTGCAGCAGTCTAAAGAGCTTTAGTAATTTAAACCCATTATTTAATACTGTTAAAGACGGTAGAATAGACAATAAATCGATAATTGCCATAGGTGTAATGGGATAGAGAAAAAACGATCCAATAGATTTTTCCAACTTCAAATCTGCCGTGATAAAGCTCAAAATATAGTCAATGATAAAAATCGAAACGCTGATATTATCAATCCACACAAACAAAGCATTCGATGTTTAGAAAGCAAGAGGGACAATGCTCACAATTATCGTCCCCATCATGATGAAATCATAAATTCTGCTTAATTTATTACCGCCATCGGACGGTTCTATAATTTTAAAAATAAACTTCCTCATATGGAAACTCCTAAACAACCATAAATAACTATGATAAAAAGTAATAGAATCTACTATGGCTCTTGCTAACACTCAACTCTGATAGACGGATTAGAATACATAATTACCGTATTCAAGCCTGATGTTGAAGATAGTTCAAGCTCACCATACAAACAAATAGGTATTTGTCTATTGTCCTTGAATCGCCTGTCAGGTCCGCCGGACTTATTCACATATTTCCAAGTTTGCCCCACAACCTGAGAATCTTTTGGGACGCCCTCACTCTCAATAAATCGAGTTGTATGCGATGAGCTGATAATATCACTGTAATTCAGTGCACCAATTTTACTTTTCTGCATTATAAACAATTTGTCAGGCAAGAAAATCAAGGTTTCTTTTTTTGCTTTGAAAGATGCAATTTCCAAGTTGGCTTTGAATGGGAAAGGAGGCTTCGTCGCTGCTTTGCAAGCGGTTCTATTTACTGTATTACTCGCCCCCGCGGCGTACTTTCTGTCAATTACCTTACTCGTCTGCATAATTCTCCATACTTTTGCGCACTTGGTAATCTCAATCATGGGCTTTATTCTGCCGTCAACAACAGCTTGCTGATCCGGTTCAATGCTGTAATCCAAATCAATTGTGCCTTTTGTTCGCACAAAAATTTTCAGGATTAAAAAAGCCAATGTAAACAAGAAAAATACCAGAAATCCAAAGCCTAAAATGGCTGTGACCCATAGACCGATATCAGCAAACTTATTAAGTTTTAGTGCTTTGCTTGCGGAAGCAAGCATATCTTCCAATCCCTCAGAAACCATTGCAGTCGCAACATTGTTGACAATATTCTGTGTATCATAATGATTGTTGTCAATAGATTGAACGGGTTGCTGTTGGGCTGGATTACTACCACGTCCCGAATTACCTCTGTTATTTTTTTCGGTCTCGTGAACATATGAAATTCCCGTACCGGGAATAGATGCTGTTCTGCGTGTAGTCCCTTTAGCTGTCTTGGTTATACGATAGCCTTTTACACCCTAACTATAGCCAACACCCGATTTGCTCAGGTTAATTCTAAATCCTCCGCCCAAATTGATGCTTTTTCTATATCAAAAACCCATACCTTTCTCTCCTTTTACTCAAGATTGCTGACGGTTGAAAAACCGCTATTTTCGTTAAAGTCCATATTGTGCTTGAATTGAACAAGTGTATCTGACGGATCAATATAACCGAACTTTATTTTTGAAAGGCTCTGCCTATCAAAATCAACTGACACAATAGTTTTACCGTCTAATACGGCGTGAACAATAGTATTCTTTATTGGAAGTAGGGCAAACATATCTCTTGCTATACGAATACAAACGCTACAGACATAATCCTGAAGGAGAAGATTGTACTCTATACAGCTTATTTTTCGCTTGGCTTCAGACAAAGCGTTAATGTTTATATTGAACTCAACTTCAATCTTCTTAGGGTCATCAGTACCAAACTCGTAATTGCTCCCATATACGAGCAAATCATCAAGTGGGTTAACTTCATAAATCAACTGCAGGTATGAGTCAATATTACCGGCAAGAATTTTTGGAGCCATATTATGATAATAAGCCCACATTTGTTGATTATAGGTTTCATCAGGAGCAATAGGTGATACTAATACTTCAGTCCAATCAATCGAATCGTCGCTCGTTTTATGTATAGATTTAAGAGAATTCGTATCGAGTTGCTCAACTACTTCGGGTTCGATAGGAGTACTTAATTCATAGTTGCTCGGCACAGGAGCACCATAATTACTTTGAACCGGCGCAGAATAATCACTTCTTGAACTTTCACGGGGTTCATAGGTTATTGGTTCGGAATAGTATGTTGAAGTTTCTTGACGGGTTTCGGAAGTTCTCCTGCTGTTTTGTGCCTTTGCATTTTTAGTATCAACATAGTATAAACCTGTGCCAGGAATACCAATACTTGTTGTCACTCTACCACTTGTATGGTATGTTTTCCTAAATCCGGGTACACCCGTGCTTACAGACATCCCCGTTTTGCCAAAGTTGAGTTTCACGCCGGGTATAATTGAAATGCTTTTTCTAAAACGAAGTCCCACTTAAACACCTCCTAAAACAACACTTGCATCGTCAACAGAGCCGTTGTTTCTTGCCGCTTTGATCAATTCAACGCAGGCGTTTTCACTAAGTCCGTGTTCTTCAATGATTTCTTCCATTTGATCAACGCTTAAATAGTCGTGTATTCCATCGGAAGTAATCATTATTGGTGCAGTCAAAGGTTTAATATGACTTACCTTAACTTTGAACAAGTCAGAAGATCCTCCGCCAAAACAAGCAGTGATCTCGTTCTTTCGTTCAAAGGTTTTCGCATCCTCCGATGATAATTGACCGGTGGCAATAAGGTAATTCAAAGTTGTATCATCAGTCGTGAGTTGCTTGAGATACTTTCTGCTTTGTAATAGGTAAACACGAGTGTTACCTATACTGAATAACTGTGTATTGCTATCACCTATACACACACCTGACAATGTCGTTGCCATGCCTTTTTGTCCTGCAGTGGTTTCAGAAATTGCAAACAACTCATCGTTAATTGCCCTCAACAGATCAACACTGATCTCTTTCAAATGGCACAATTTATTTGACACAAAATGAGAAGCTATCGCTCCTGCATTATGGCCGCCAACGCCATCTGCAACCGCTAAAACACCGTCAGAAATCTCGGAAAATAGCGTTCCATTTGCAACGATTGTCTTTCCGATAATAATTCTATCTTCGTTTTCTGTTTTATTTAACCCTTTTTGGGTTACTGCTATAACATTCATAACTTAACCCTTCGTACACTCCAACGATGGTGGCGTTGCAATAATATCAATGTTATCAATAGTAACATTTGCATTATCGAAAATTTCATTATCAAACAAATATCTTGATAAAGGATTGATCAAAAGATTTTCAACAACATTACCAATACCACGACCGCCGTTTTGAAGATTATTCAACGCCTGCTCAGTAAGTGTTTCCACAGCACTATCTGCAATGGTCAATGCGATATGCTTTTCGGCAGACATATTCTTAATGATCTTATTTACCTGAGAGTTAAGAATAAGTTTTGCAACTTCAGGGCGGATATAGTCAAACACAACAATATTCTCACCAATTCTATTGAGAATCTCAGGGCGACCAAGTTGCAACTTGAAATAATCTTCAATGGCTTCACGAATACGCACAGACATTTCCTGATAAGGCATATCACTTGTAACATTGGCTTCACGTTGGCCATTTTCGTTCATAGTGAAGATTCCGAGATTACTTGTAAATATGATGATTGTTTCAGAAAAATAAACCGTATTTCCTTGTCCGTCCGTCATTCGACCGTCTTCAAGGATTTGCAAAAACTTATCCAAAATTGAAGGATGAGCTTTCTCAATCTCATCAAACAAAAGAATGGAGAACGGATTGTTTTTGACAGCGTTTGTTAATTGACCGCCTGCTTCATAGCCAACATATCCAGGAGGCGCTCCGAGTAGCTTTTGGTCACTATGGCTCTGTCCGTATTCACTCATATCAAAACGCTTACAGCAACTTTCATCACCAAATAATATTTCGGCAAGTGTCTTTGCTGTTTCAGTTTTACCCGTACCTGTAGGACCTGCAAAGAACAGAACACCTTTTGGTCTTGTGTGGGAAGAACCTTGAAGTCCCGACATTCCGGTAATTGCGCGTTTAATTACATCAAGAGTTTTCGTGATCGCATAATCCTGACCTTTAACACGGTTCTCGAAATCTGCTTTAGCATTTCTAATTTCCTCAAGATCAAGGCTTTTCCAAGGGTTCTCTCTAATGCCGTACTTATAGAGGTCTATAACATCGCACAAGTCCTTCATACGAATCTTTTCATTCTTACAAAGTCTGCGCAATCCGTTAATTTCTGTGAAGCTAAAGCCCTCAGTAAGAGCTACAAACTTATCTTGGATCTTCTCAAGCTCGTCCGGATGGTCATTATAGTAAGCACTATCTTCCATATACACTTCGCCTGCAAAAAAACTTGGGAAGTTAGGACTCTTTACCAATGCTTCTCGTTCCTCTTTGGAAGGAGCAGATAGCGTGATCATCTTCACGTTTGGATTCTGTAAATAGAACCAAGCAGGAATGTCGTTTGATTTATTGGTAATCAACACAAGGAGATTTTTCAAAATCCCATTGCTTTCTGTTTTGACATCCTTTGCATCGAGTGAAGCCTGCAAGAGAACTGTAAAACTATCAACTTCGCTCTGTTCCATATTATCGGGGGAAGTGATGTAGCGAGAAGCAAAATCCATTACAATAACGGTTGCTTCCTTGTTCTGTGAAAGAGTTTTACGAACAATATTAGATGCACCATCATTTTTGTTGCCACCCTTAAAGTCAGCCTTTATAAAGCCATGGCTTGCAGAAACCTCGGCAAGCTTGGCAAAGTTTTCGAGATAGCCTTCTTCGCAAGTATTATAAAAACCTCTCAAACTATCATAGAAAACAATGTTTTGGTATCCCATATCCTTGAAGTAGTAATGCAAATACTCGGGCAATCTTAAAATACTGCCTTTGGGCGTGCTTCCTTCTTCGGGATATTGATACGAATCTAAAACATTTCCTTCTAAAATTATCAACGGCTTGATCTTCGAGAAAATGCCAAGTTCTTTATGCCATTTTGATATGTAATCGCTCATTGGTAATCCTCCATTCTAAACTCACTTAGGGGTTTAATTGGTATTGAATACTGTCTTGCTGCTTGCTGTATTTTGCTTCCGGGCAGACAGTATATCAAGGAAACGTTTTCAAGCCGACCATCTATCGTCGTATCTTTACCAAGAAACACACATACGACATTTCTTTGATTTCTTGAATAACTACTGTAGCCTTCTTCGAACACTTTTTTATCAACCTTGTTCATTCCACTTGGGAAAATTATTGTTGTAATAGATGTTCCGCCAAACGCTTCAGAACCAATTTCAGATAAGGATTCAGGTAAAGTAACTGAACGAATTTTTTTGCAACCACTAAAAGCCATATATTCTATCTTTTTTACCTGTCTACCTATGCTAATAGTTTCCATCTCACCACAACCATCGCAACAAAAGCTTGGTATATTCTTTAATGCATTCGGGAAAGCAAGTTCAGTTAAGCCACTTTCAGCAAAACAGAATGAACCCATATATTCGAGAGTTTCGGGCAAATCAATTTTCTTCAAATTTTTGCAGCCTGAGAACGCTTTACCGAGTATCGCCTTTATGGATTTGGGGAGAATAACTTCGGAGATGGTTACATTCATAAATGCTTTTTCTCCGATACTAATAACGGGTTGCCCATTAATTTCACGAGGAATAATAACACGATTTGTTTCAAATCCGTTATATGCGGTGATTCTCAGTCCCTTACCCGCAAATCGTTCTAATGCAGGATTCTTTTCTTGCCGCTTCCAAAAGGAGTTGGTTGTCATTCCCGTTTCAATTTCATAATTAAAGTAACGAGGATCATCAGGAAAATCATCAGAAAATGTTCCTACATTCCTCAATGCTTGCGAAATTTGGGCATCAACAGTATTTTTGGCTGCTCGTACATTATTGAGCGTTTCTCGTTCTTTATCAAAATCCAATTTCTCATCATCTGAAACTGAATTAAGCAGCTCAACCATTCGTAAAGACTTTTGGCGTGATTGAATAAAACTACCCATCTGCTCAGAAAGACTCATATTTTTTAGTGTTTCAAGAGTTTCTTCCAACACCTTGACCTTAGTTTCAAGCGTTTTTACTCTTTGCTCTAAATCATTCATTTCATCACTTCCTCATATATTAAAAATTAGGTCTGTGTATTCCAACCGAAATAACGCCGTCCGAAGTGAAAAAGTTTTGAACTTTGTTGCTTTCTGTATTGAAATAGGTTCTATACTTATCCGATTTTGTATCATCCAATATGTAAACTTCTTGATTTGACGAACCTTTCAAAAGCGAATTATCATTCAATTCTTCAATATATTCACCATCTATCAGCACACTTATATTTTTGAGGTCGTCAGGTTTAATTTTCTCACGGTTATACCCCGTATAAACTATTATATCATCGGAGATTTCCTTGAGCAAATCAAGCAATTCAATAAGGTCATCAGCTTGATAAAAAGGATCTCCACCGGTGATTGTAAAACCGTCTATTGTATGCTCTTTTAAAACGGCTTTAACCATTTCAAATATCGTTTTAGGCGTAGTTCTATATCTTTCTTGAAACTCCCACAGTTCAGGGTTGCTGCACCCATTGCATCTACGAGGGCAACCACAGAACCATATCCCAACTCTTTTACCGGGTCCGAGAACTTCGACAGGATACAAAACTCTTGCTACATACATTGTCCGATCCTCACTAAGAAATAGGCGGCTTGTTCTTGACATTTACCGTTTATATTTGTTCCACCAAGTCCGATTTCATCTCCGTCTTGAAGTTTAGTCTTTTCAGTAATCTTTTTATTGTTTACGTAAGTGAAATTTGTGTTGCTCAAATTTTCAATAAATAATTCGTTGTTTTCCTTTGTAATTCTCGCGTGAGATCTGCTCACATAGCTTTTAACCACAAGATACTCGCTCATAGTATTTTCTCGACCAATAGTTATATCGTCGGTAGTCACTTTATAAGCGAATTTACCGTCAAGGCTACTCAACACAAAGGAAATGGTTTCCTCTTTTTCTTCCTCAGTATCGAGCGTAGGAGTAATATCAGATATATCTTCATTACAAGAATTGCACTTTCGGGCATTAGGTGCATTTTTCGCTCCGCACTCACACACTCTAACCATCTTTTTAGGGGTGGCTTCGGCTTGAGCTGCAGTATTTTCGGCAAGCATTCTTTCGGTTTCTTCATCAGTTATTTTCACTCTGGTAAGATCTGCTTCGCAGTTCATACACTCAAAAAGAGCTGGAGGATTTTTCGTCTTACAAGAAGGACAGATTTTGTATTTTTCCATATATTACTCCTTTCTCAAAGCCTTTCGCTTTGTTGTAGCTCGACGTTGTTTCTTTGTCTGCAAAGTTTCAGCTTTTTCAGTCATATTGTAGTCAGTAGTATTTATTATCTGTGCATACTCAGCACTTGGCGGCAGTAAGGAAATACGATCTGCAAGCACAATACCTTTTGCAAACAAACGCTTTTCAATTTCCTTAAAGTCATCACAGAATTGTTCCATCGATTCACACAAAACAACGGTTTCGTGGTCGTTAGGAAGTCTATCAGTTGCATCAACACCGCCAAGTTCCATCGCTATTTTTCCATCGGAAGAATAAGTTACATTTACGGCTGTACCTTCTCCATAGGTATAAAGTTCATTTCGGAAATGCTTGCCGTTTTTCTTGGTGACTTCTCGACTACCAATTACTGTATAACCCATTTCTTCCATCACTTCATCCAAGCAGTCGCTTATATAAGCCTGCTCATCATCCGCATCAACCGAATCTTTGATTCGTTTGATCTCAGTCTTTAGAGCTTCAATTGAAGCGTTACAACACGGATACTCCTGCGCTACATAGAAATACAAATCACAAAGGGCAATATATTCTGCATAGAGTGTTTCAAATTGCTCGTGGCAAGCTTCATATTCATTCAAATACTTTCTGCATCGCTTAAGCAATGGGGAAACAGTAACAGAAGAATAATTTTTCAAAAAAGCTTCATTATCGATAGCATCCAAGTTGCTAATTGTTTTTTCAAGTTCGACGGTCAACTCAGCAGATAAGTTTACATTGCCTTTCATTTGAAGCAGTTGAACACGAATTTTATTTTTGTTTTCACTCATATCTGTTTGACTTGCAACTTCAATATCAGCAAATGATGTCTTAAAGCCTTTATCAATTTCAGCTCGTAATGTCGTTTGCAGTTCGATTTCATTTTGAGCAGAAATCCGGGACAATTCTGTTACAAGTTTTTCTGCTTTTTCAAGACTTTCCGCAACCGTTTTGGAGGTATTTTCGAGAGAAACCACATCATCGCTATTTGTTTTTGAAATAACGGGAACAATTGGGGAAATTATACCCTCTAACTCTTTGATTTTATCTGCAAAGCCACCATCATTTCCAATGCGGCTCATTAGTTCACCGGATACTTGCTTTGCCGTGGAAAACATACTGCCGATCTGCATAAGCCTTTTATTGTATCTTCTAATGCTCTCAGAAGCGACAGATTTTCTACGCTCAAGCTCTCTTTGCTCGGCTAATATCCGTCTTTGCTCCGGTGTTAATGTATATCTTGAAGTTTTTGGTCCAGACATCGTATCTCCCCCTTTTTTATTGTGTCGTTCTATTCCATTTAGTTACGCTTAAATGTTCATACATTTCTACTGAAGAAGTGATGATGACATATTCATCGACTTCATAATATATTGCATACCAATAATCATCTTTTCCTTCTTGGTTGGTACTCTTTTCGCCGTTGCTTTCACCATATTCTATAATCCATCTGTTAAAAGATTTTTCCATAATATCATCTTCGCCAGTAGTGTAAAGCAACCATAGTGCTGATTGAATATCATCGCATGCTTTATAATCTGATAAGTAGTCGATTATTATGTTTTTGGCTTTCTCTGTCTTTGCTACTTCATAATATGAATTATTTTCGCCCCTCAAATCATAGCTGAATATATCCTTTATCAATGTCTGATTTTCAATATCTCTTTTGAAATTGTCATATGGTATGTTCTCGTTGTAACTTTTTATTGCTGATGTAGTAATCAACACGGCAAAAATTAGTATAGAGGTAATAAGAACGGTGGACCATAGTTTAATAGATTTTCTTTCTTTTTCTCGTTGAATTAGCTGTTCGTTGCATTCTTTTTTGATTTCACAAAAGTCGTTCTATTCTGCACAGACTCTACTATTTCTAAATATTGAACACATTTTTCAGCGTTCCCTACAGTTCTGTACTTGTCAGCGAGTTGTACTATGCTTTGTTCAATATCACTAATCTCATTTACAATGGCTTTTCTTCTGTTAACAGCCTTCAAGCATGCTTTCATCTGTTCCTCATTTAAAACAGCGACTAAAAGTTGACAAAATTTGTGGGTTCTAATTGTTGAGTCCCGTTCAATGCCAAGCGTCCTAAGCTCTTTTAATCTGTTAATATAATCGGTAATGTTCCGAGATGTTTTTTATTTCGGCAGATTGTTTTTTTATGTTGAGTCGATTAGTAATTCCTCGCTTTGCTAACGATAAAGAATTTGCAGTCGGTTTACTGAGTTTCTTAATTAGAAGGCAACGCAAAATAATATCTGCCACAACTGCAACGAAAACAAGAAAACCATTTTCGGTGATAGGAGATGTATCCTGAACGATCAGAGCCGCTATCATTTCGATATTGCCCATAAAGGCGGCTATGACCAATATGATAAATACTATTGCCAAAAACTTTTCCATAAAACTACACCTAATTATCCTTGCAACCCTTGTCGCCAAGCATCTAATTCTTTTCTTTTGCCCAGAGCAATCAGCCACGCTTCAAGCTGCACATCCAAGGTATCATCATAATCGATCATTGAATGACAGAAATCTTCAAATTCCTCATAAGAGGAATCCAGCAACCCTTTCATATGAGCAGTAAGCTCTGACACACTCTTCAATCGCTTTTCACCAATTGCAAATAGTTTTTGACCGGAGAGCAAGTATGCCATTGTATAATAATTCATAATTGTATCGCGCTTGCTACGGTTTCCAACATTATGCGCAGTTTCAAGGGCTGAAGCGGCATCTGCCAAATTCTCATTTTTAGATTTTACTTTAGATAAATAGTTTGTGAGCAGTTTATTTCCCAATATGCTATCCCAATATGAATAGTTGGACTTGTCATTTCTCCAAAGTTTTTCAAGCATATCACGACCTAATGCGGGCAATGATTCATAGGTCTGTCCCATCCAATAGAAACCGTTTAATTCAGGATAAATCTTATAAAGAAGATCCCAGAAGATAATATCATCTTTACCTGCTGTGCGAGTTGCTTCTTCTTCTGCGTCCATACAATATCCTGCGATTTCCGGATTGAAGTTCTTGAAGAAAGACGAAAGCAAGCCACGATAAAGTTGCTTCTTTCCATCGTTCCAATTACTTGCAAGTGCAGTAATTAAAGAAGGAATATCCTTATACGCCTGACCTAAAAAAGTATAAGGAGGGATTGCTTTTTCTGCGCCGAAACCTGTACCCTCGCCGGGAATAACTTGCTTTTTGCCCTTGCACCAATTATCGACTTCTGTATAAGTCCATCTTCTGTTAGGATTATTCTTCTTATTACGGTTCGTAATATCAAAATATGTAACGGCAGAAATCAGGTCTTGCAGTTCTTGTGGCATATCTTTAGGGAACGGGATACGTTGCACCGCAGTGAATTGAGCAATTTCTTCTGCGTTCATATTTTTATAAGGGGTATATCCACAATAGAGTTCATAAAGCGTAATACCGAAAGAATAATAGTCAGACTCCTCCAAAAACAGATTTCTAAAGGTTTCGGGAGCAGAGTATTCCGGTGTCATACCCGTTTTTGTAACCAAAACGGTATTTCCTTCCTCAACAACTGAGCTAATACCGAAATCAATAATTGCTACACTTTTATTGTCGTCCAATAGCATTATGTTAGACGGTTTTAAGTCTTTATGGATAATATCGTTTTGATGCAGCACTCTAAGTGCTTCGTTAATGCAGGGAATAATTGTTTTCTTCAATTCATCAAAAGAGAACTTTTTGCCCAGCAAACTTCCGTTTTTATAATACGGAAGCACTTCAAAAGGACGGTCGTTATATATACCGGTATCAAATAATTTTGCTACATACGGTGAATCAATGGACTTTAATACTGTTATGACCTCTGGTTTAACAGCACGTTGCCGCCTATAAACTTTAGCAATATACTCTGCGCCATTGTATTTGCACACATAAAGGTCTGCTTCGCCTGTTGATGCACTCAAAGGCTCTACAATTTCATATTTCCCTGCAAGGACGGTTCCTGCGGACAAATTTGCCGTAGCCGTCACGATATTGGGATTGATTGCCGTTTCTTGTCCAACTTCAGAATTGATAACTGTAGAATTAACATTAGGATTAAGTTGTGTTGTATTGTTCATTTTTTCTCCTTTTCTTAAACATTAGCTAACCACTTAAGGTCGTTCAAAATGTCGTTTCTTCCTTTACTAAAAGGCATGAGTTCTTTTGCTGTCAAGCTATTATAGATAACATTGAAAAATTGCGGCTCACACACTCTTTCCCCAAATTTTGAATGGTATTTACGCAGCTCTTCATAATATCGTTCCAGCCTATTTTTCACTATCATTTGATAGTTTGCTTCATATGCTTTAGCACCGGTACAAGATAAAAAAGCTTTAAGCTCTATTTGAAATTCTGAAGTCTCATCAATTGGTCGTTCGCTTCTTTGACAGTGAGCAATACTTTTTGAGCGTAATAGTTGTGCTACTGTCATATGATCAACAACAGACGATATATTGATTCCATCAACATCGCAACCTAAAAAGTCAAACAGTGCTAATTTTCTCTTTTGGCATTGTGATGCATAATAAAGATTACTAAGTAATCTATGGAATTTGACAATATATTCGTGGTGGCGCTGTCGTTCTCTCTGTTCTATCTTTTTTGAGTCACTATTTCGTCGAACAGGGATTGCAACGTTTCCAAAGGCAATTTTCTTAGTTCCTCTTTTAAGTGTTCAATCTGCATACTAATCTCCAATAATCTGTGCTTTGCCATCAATAATACGAATCTTGAAATTATTCTCCAAATATTTAATGGCCGCATCGGTTTTCGCTTTAATTTTAGGACCTTTTCGCTCAAATCCAAAAACACGTGCACATTCGGATGCCAAGTCTTCTTCCGTAATGCCGAAGGAGTTGCTGATAATCCGAATCATTGCTAACGCCACTTCCTCTGTGCTTATAAACTCCATTGGGCGCGGTGTATCATATTCTCCCGGAATGCGTACAGTAATCGGAGACAGGGGTAGCTCTCTAATGAACTTGTCACTATCGATAACAACCCGACCACTCAATTTTTTAGAAATAGCTTCATCAATAGTCTTTCTAACGCCCTCCGTAGCCTTGCCGGTCGTAAAAGAAGGTCCCAAACGCTTATACAGCAGTTCCATATGCATAGGCTGTTCTACGCTGACGATATAAAGAATGTTCTCACTGATTCGGGTCAAATTATCGTGTGAACCGGAATGCTTGGTATCCCACCAATTGGCTTCTTTGTAATAAGCAAAACCATACGGATTTTGAGTGGACATTTTTTCAATTGGCTTAACAGCTTCAGTTGCTATTGCATCGATGGATACACCCGTATCATTTTCATTGCTTTGCTTAACTGTGTGGGTAGCATTTCCGTTTTTATCGAAAACAGATTGGATAAAACTAATTAATGCTTCACCCTCTGATTTCGGATTGCGACACCATTCAGTGGACCATACACGATACAGATTCCAACCCATATTTTCAAGTACTATTCTTCTTAAATGGTCTCTGTCGCGAGCAGTTTTAGCCTGAACATAAGATATACCGTCACATTCAATACCTGCAATGAATTCGCCGTCAACATCCGGATTTTCGATCGCTATATCAATTTTATAATCTGAACATCCTACTTGTTTTTGAACTTTATATCCATTGTTCTCCAAAAATTCGGCAACAAAATTACAGAACTCGTCAACAGTTTCAAATGCTTCTTCTTTTTCTGCCGGTTTTAATACGCTTGAGCCTTTTCTTGCAAATTCAATATAAGAGCGAAGCATGCGAACACCATCGGAGTTTGTTCTGTTAAGATCAATATCAGAGGGGAGAATAGAACCGACCAACTTCACATTGCATTTGGCTCTGGTAATGGCAACGTTTAAGCGTCGTTCACCGCCCGCATGCCCAAGTGGTCCAAAGCGCATATACATTTTTCCGTTTTTATCTTTTGCATAGCAAATACTGAAGATAATAGTGTCCCGCTCATCTCCCTGAACATTTTCAAGATTCTTAACAAAGAAAGGCTCATCTTTAGATTCGTCAAAGAACCATTCATATTGCGGCATTCTTTCTCTGAAATCAATAATAGCGTTTTCAATAGCGGTTTGCTGTTTTTCGCTAAAAGCAATAATTCCAAGAGAACGATCAGGATGCTTTTGAATATTTTCAAGGACTAACATTACACATTTTTGCGCTTCTCTGATATTGCAGTTTTTACCGCCGCCTTCATAGCATCCGTTTTCCACATAGATGTACTCAACACCCATATCAGGAACCTTCGTAATACTGTTTGGGAAGGTAATAAGCTCGTTCTTGTATATTTCTCTGTTGGAAAAAGCGATTAGACTTTCGTGCTTGCTTCGGTAATGCCACAACAATGTTCTGTTAGGCAATACCGATGCCGCTTCTTCTAAAATAGAATCAGATACTACTTCACTGTAATCTTCTTCATCACTTATATCATAATCACCGTCGAAATTATTTGTAGTGGCTGAAAAGAAATTTGTAGGAGGCAACTGCTTACTATCACCGGCAATGATAACTTGTGAACCTCTGAAAATTGCTCCTATAGCATCTTCGGGAAAAATCTGCGAGGCTTCATCAAAAATCACCAAATCAAAATGATACGCTTCTGTTTCCAAGAAATAGGATACCGAAAGCGGCGACATCATAAGACAAGGCTTGAGTTTCATTAGAAGATTGGGTATTAGCCTAAAGAGTTTTCTAAGCGGCATTATATTTCTCTTTTTACTAAGTTCTTTATTGAGAATTGCAACTTCATCGGTAGCTTTGAGCATACGGTGCGTAGATGGTAAATTCTCTATAAGTTTTTCTCTGATTCGCATTTGGGCAATAAGCAATTGCAGATCATCCAGTTCGATGAACTTTTTGATGCGTTCATCATGCGTATTTCTTCTAAAACGGCGCAATGAGGCAGACTTGTCGCAAACTGCTCCAAGCCACATATGATAAAAACCTTTCAAGAAAATTCTCTCAATACTCGTAAATAGTTCTGCATCTTCTATTTTTCTGATAAAGTCGGAAAGTCCGTTATTTTCGCAATCCTCCTTTGCCTCCGTATAATCAATCCAGCCTTCAAGGATATCGATATTTTCAAGACAGCCACTGATTTTTTCGGCGAGCGATTTTATCGCCATCATATCAAGCCGGGTATCAGTAGAGAACTGTGATTGCACCCATTCAAACGAACCTAATCCGGCATTATAGATATCTAATATCTTTGTAGAAAGCACCTTATAGTTTCGCTTTCTATTTGCCGGCACATTGATTGTAGGGCATAACACTTCGTATAATGCGGACTGCTTTATATCCGCAAGTTTTTTCAGCGAATCAACAATATTATCCCAATCGGTAGTTAAATCTGTATACAAGAAATCAAGCTGTTTTATATAGGTTGCAGAGAAAGAGGAAATCAAATTTTTTGTATCCACATATGAATTCAACTTTTCAATAGCATCATATATGCTATCTACTGGCTCATCACCATTATGCAAATACGAAATAAGTAAGTTTTTATGCTCAGATAGCTCACTGATTTTTGCTATGTAAGCATTTATTTCAGTAACGGCACTATCGGAATCAAAATCAGCAGAATCAAGATTAATGGAAAGCTGAGAGTTTGACACGATATCTCTTGCTTGAGCAAAAGATGTCATAACTGTCGACAATAGTGACTCCAAGGATTCAATTTGCGCCTTGTGGTCAACGGACAATAATTCAATTAGGCAGGCAGGAATGCCCTTAACCGGTAGCTGTAAAAGCTTTTCGACGATACCGATTGCTGCTAGCACCAAGTCCCAATCGGAAGCAATGCCGGTGTAATATGTAGCGAGAGCACGAGATAATTCTTCACTCTTGTCATCAAACCAAGCCTTTTTCTCGTGGTATGTCTTTAAAGAATTCAATAGATCTACCGCAACCTCGTCGGGTAGCTTTTTTAAAATCTTCTTGGATAATGCTTGAATTTGTTTTTTGTCTTGCCAATATTGCGAATTAAACACTTTAAATATGCTTGTGTAATCCGTTTTATAGCGCAACAATATCGGAGAATAATCTAAGGATAAAACATCAGATTCCCATTCGCCTAATATTTTTTCTTTATTTATTTTTAACTGGTCTGCTGTTGTTTTAGCTTCATTAACTAATGCTTTTATTTCACCTATGTCGGTTGCAAACCAATTCTGTTGAAGAATTATATTGTTTTGAATCGACGCAAGCAAATCAGCTATGATTTGTTGGTTATTTGTATTTGATATAAATGTAGTACCCAGCAGGTTGTTGATTGCTGAAAACGCTCTGTTTGCCGACATTAATTTGTCTTTCAACGATGTAAGAGTTCCTAAAATCTCAGCGGCTCCTTTAACATAATAGTCAGGAGATTCCTCTGTAATCAAAGGCATGCTAACAAAGCCGTTTGCAATTACCAACAGCTTTTCTTTCCATCCGTTATAGTCATATTCATATATCCCATTATCGAAAACTTGCGCTATCTCTTCTTGCAAAGCGAAAAGCTTGCTATAAAGTTGTTTAGCTTCTTCCGCTGTGGAAATAGCTTGCGGTATATCAAAATCAGCAACCCATTCAATTGGTACATCGGGGATATTGCTGATTTTCAGCAATATATCTGCCAATGTGGGAAAAGTTGAGTAATTAAGCGCACTTAGAAGATCTGTACTTTCAAAAACAGAATTAGCCATTTCTATAAGCGATACCAAGTTTGCACGAAGCGCCTCTAACTCTGCACGCATTTTTTTGGAATATTCATATCCTGACATGCGAGAAGAAAGCCCATCCCAAGGATTGTTTTTAATAAAGTTATTCAAACGATTTAAGGACAATGAATATTCATTTAATGTGTTCAAATATGATTGCAGCTTTGCTTGAGATACACCTAAAGGATTCTCAATAGAAAAAGTAACGGTTGGAGCATCATTAACTTCTTCCAGTTTGCTATAAACTTCGTAACAGCTTATGTTTAATTCCGGGTTCAGTTTATGAAGTTCAGAGGCATATTGGTTTAACTCTTGACGAATTGTCAAAAGTTCTTCCAAGTTAGTTATAGCCGTATCTTTTACCCGTGTTTGCTTCAGTTTGAGGTTGGCGCCGATTTGTTCAAGGATTTCTTTCTTATTAGCCTTATAGCTGTGAAGCGGCAAACAAAAATCGGCTAAATGCGCATCCTGCAATCTGCGGTATACCACTTGCAAAGCAGCCATTTTTTCCGATACAAACAAGACCTTTTTGCCATCAGCCAAGGCTTCCGAAATGATATTCGTAATAGTTTGACTCTTTCCTGTCCCGGGAGGGCCTTGCATAACAAAACTGATGTTATTCTTTGAATAAAGAATAGCATCTTGCTGACTTGAATCAGCACTCATAACCTGATAACAATCCTGTGTTCTAATCGAATCAAGATCAAACGAACGAAGTTCTTCAGGAATATCGTTCGCTTCAGCAGAATCTCCGGACATTGCTCGAATAACAGGATTTTTCTTGATTCGCTCCTCATTCCTAAGCAAATCGTTATACATCGTAATCTTGAGGAAAGAAAGCAACCCCAAGCTTACTTCTCTGATAATTTTCCATCCTCTTTGATCGGCAATTTCTTCAAGACTTTGTAGGTAATCGCTCAGTGTGTCTTTATCTACATCGAAATGAGGCAGTTCAATTCCATATTCAGTTTTAAGATAATATTCCAATGTGGGATTCACTACAATATCATCTTCGTGCTTCGAAAGTGTATATGGCGAATTCAGTGCTTCTAAAGCCAATACAGCAGGCACCAGTATTAAGGGTGATTTAATCCATTGAGCAGAGGCCCCTTTGCCGTCTTTCCATTCGATGAATCCGAAAGACAGGTAAAGTATATTGGTACCCTGTTCTTCAAGAGCAAGTCGGGATTTTGAACGCATGTTTTTCAAAGTGCGTTGACGTTCTAATACACTTCCTTCTGCTTTGATGTCACCTATTGTAACCGGTAATGGAGCAGATAAGTTTTCTAACAAGGATAAAATAGAAAAAACACGAATATCTGTTTCTCTGTCAACTGCACGTTGAAATGTTAAGGTTTCCTCATTCAATGCAAGTCTGTTAAAAAGCTCGTCAAAAGAAGGCTCTACCAACTTAATAGTAGTCCTTTTCGTTTCACGGTAATTGATCATTTTGTTTCGCTTGCCGAGGTCAAGTAGTTGATGCTCCCAATATTCAAGCTTTTTATCCAATAAATTCGCTGACATAGCAATACCTCAATTAGAAACAGTTATTTTGTTACTTCATTAACTTCCATAATATCATCAACTTTACACTCAAGGCATCTGCATATTTTAGCAATAGTATCAGTCGTTACCGCCTCATCCTTGCTTAGTTTTCTCATGGCATGTTGAGTTAAATCTGCTGCTGCCTGAAGGTCTTTTTTCTTCATATTCTTGTCATTCAGCAATTTCCACAATTTTTTATAAGATACTGCCATAGTAATAATTCCTTCCTACATTATTTGACAAATTGCAACAATACAAATATATTATAGCACATTCAAATAGAAGAAGCAACAATAATTGCGATATTTCACAAATAAGTAGCAACATTAATACATTAATAATGTAAATACACCGCCAAGAGAACAGCAAAAAATAAAGAATATGTTTGCTTTCTATATTTGTCAAACAATTTGGTTTTTACAAACCAAAAGCCGAGCCGAAG
>ERZ1673744.1239-NODE-1239-length-24242-cov-5.500145_pt1 | contig 24242 bp, 19 predicted proteins | sample MGYA00580207_ERZ1673744 | MGnify/ENA primary metagenome ERZ1673744 (study PRJEB41218, sample SAMN15661751) | gut metagenome | host: Homo sapiens | place: Canada: London | collected 2015-08-20/2019-03-30 | study: EMG produced TPA metagenomics assembly of... | reverse complement strand
TCCCGGATGAAGTAATTGACGCGCATGGTCGGCAGCGTCGTCTCGGCAGCGATGCCGACGGGCTCTGCGCCCAGTGCCCGCACCATGCGTTTGGCGCGGTAGAGGTGGTATTCGCTCGTCACGATGCCGACGCCGTTCGCCGGGTCGTACCCCCGCGCGCGGAGGATGGCGAACGAATTTTCCAGGTTCTCGCGCGTGGTGCGCGACTGATCCTCCTGCACGATGCGCGCGCTGTCGATGCCGTGCGCCGTGAGGTAGTCGGCCATGGCTTTGGCCTCCGTGATGTCCTCGCCCTCGCCCTGGCCGCCGGAGACGACGGCCAGCGCGTCCGGGTTCGCGCCCAGATACGCGAGTGCGGCGTCGAGCCGGTTGCACATTGACAGCGACGGTGTGCTGCCGTTGACGCCCGCGCCGAGCACGATGATCGCGTCCGGGTGCGCGTCCGTGTCCGTGCGCGCGTCGCGCACGACGGGGATCTCAAAGACCGCGAACACGATCACCCCTGCGCACACGAGCACGCCCAGCACGATGCGCCCCACGCGGTGCAGCCGTGGGAATAGAAATACCAGCACGGCGATGCCCCAGAGCGTGTAGCCCAGAAAGTCGTGCCCCGGCATCGCAAAACGCAGCACGCAGCCGGCGATGACGAGCACGATGGCGGCAATCAGAGATGTTTTGTGTTTCATTCGCACAGCGCCTCCCACGCCTCGTAGAGCGCCTCGAGCTGCGCATTGAGCGCCTGCTTTCGCGCATCGATCTCCATGAGTTTCTGATAGTCCGTGGCGTTGGCCTCGCTCTCGGCGTCGAGCGCCGCGAGCTGCCCCTCCAGCTTTTCGATCTCGCGCTCCGTGCGCTCGCGCGCTCGCGTGGTGTTCGGGGCGCGCTTCGGCTTTGGCTTCGGCTCTTTTTTGCGCTCGACGGCCTTGGCCGTCTGCTGCAGGGCGGTCTGGCGCGCGCGGTATTCACGGAATTGCTCATACGTCCCGTGGTAGTCCGTGATCGTGCCGTTTTCGAGCAGCCAGATGCGGGTGGCGAATTTCTCGATGAAGTACCGGTCGTGCGATACGAACAGCAGCGCCTGCGTATAGTCGCTCAGCGCGTCCTCGATCCACTCGCGGCTGGCGATGTCGAGATGGTTCGTCGGCTCGTCGAGGATGAGGAAATTGATTTCCCGGCGCATGAGCATGCACAGCCGCAACCGGGACAGCTCGCCGCCCGAGAGCGCCGACACGGGCTTGAGCACATCCTCGCCGCAAAAGCCGTAGGCGCCGAGCTGGTCGCGCGCCTCCTGCGGCGTGCACTTGCACTCGTAGAGCATCGTGTCGAGCATGGAGCGCTCCGGCACGGCAAAGCGGACGATCTGCGGCAGGTATGCCGTGCGCACGGACGGCCCGCGCTGCACCCAGCCGGTATCCGGCGTCTCTTCGTTCATGACGAGCCGCAGAAACGTCGTCTTGCCGGCGCCGTTGTCGCCGATGAGGGCGATGCGCTCGCCGCCGGTCACGGTCAGGTCGAGGTCGTGAAAGAGCGTCCGCTCGCCGTAGCGCTTGCCCAGACCCGACATGGTCAGCACGTCGTCACCGCGGAATTCCTGCGCCGTGAAGTGCACGTTGAGCTTGCGTGCCTCGGTCGGCCGCTCGGTCGTTTCGAGCTTTTCCATGCGCTTTTCGATGGAAAACGCGCGCTTGTGCAGCTTGTCGTTGCCCATGAAGGCCCAGAGGTGCAGCTTGGCCGCCGCCTCCGTGAGCTGCTGGAGCTTGGCCTGATCTTTCTCGTATTTTTTGAGCTGCTCGTCAAAGCGGCGCTGCCGCTCGACGACGTAAAAGCTGTAGTTGCCGCTGTAAAACTCCGCCTGCCCGGACGTAAAGTCGATCGAGCGCTGCACGACGCGGTCGAGAAAATACCGGTCGTGGCTGATGACGAGTACCGTGCCGCGAAAATGCAGCAGGTACGCCTCCAGCCACTCGGTCGCGCGCAGGTCGAGGTGGTTCGTCGGCTCGTCGAGCAGGAGAATGTCCGTGTCCTCGAGGATGAGCCGCGCGAGGTTCACGCGCGTTTTCTCCCCGCCGGAGAGACTGTCGAACGGCTGCGCGCGCATCGCGGCCGGGATGTCCAGACCGTTGGCGACGCGGTTGCGCTCGTGTTCCATGTCGTACCCGCCGAGACGGCGGAAATTTTCCGACAGGCGGTCGTACTCCGAGAGCAGGGCGGGGGAGTCGTCCGTCGCCATGCGCGCGGTGAGCTCGTTCATGCGAGCTTCCATATCGTAGAGCCGCCGGTGCGCCTCGCGCAGCACGTCCTCCGTTGTCCAGCCGTCAGGGTAGACGGGGATCTGCGAGATCAGCCCCAGCCGCCGCCCGGAGGCGATGGACACGGTGCCGGCGTCCGGCTGCAGCTCGCCCGAGAGGATGCGGAAAAACGTCGTCTTGCCGCAGCCGTTGCGCCCGAGGATGCCCACGCGCTCGCCGGCGTTGACGTCGAATGTGATACCTTTTAATATATCGTTGCCCTGCTCAAAGCCCTTGACGAGCCCACGGACGGATAGATCGATCATGTGTGACTCCTAATTACTTGTTCACGGCCGCCTGCAGCACGGTGTTGGCCACAGCGCCCGCATTCGTCAGGCCGCCGCCGGCGTTCTCCACCAGCACGACGAAGGCGTACGGGTGTGCATCGTCGAGCAAAAAGCCCGTGAACCAGGCGTGCGACGTGCCGTCGCCCACCTCGGCGGTGCCGGTCTTGGCGCAGAGGTTCAGGCCCGGGAAGCGGTTCGTGCCGTAGTGGGCCGAGACGTTGTAGTTCATCATGTCGCGCAGCTTGTTGGCGGTCGCGGTGCTCAGCAGGCTCGTGGTCGAGCCGCTGGGTGTGTCGAGCAGCAGCGATGGTTCCACGACGCTGCCGCCGTTGGCGATGGCCGAGACGTAGCGCAGCATGGAGTACGGGCAGATGAGGTCCTCGTACTGGCCGATGCCCGACCAGGCGAGGTTCGCGCTGCCGGACGCACCCTTGGTGAAGCTGCCGGCCATCGTCGGGATGCCGCTCAGCGACTGGGAATCGAGGAAGCCGAACTTCTTGGCGTAGCTCTCGATGGTGTCCGCCCCGAGCTCGAGCGAGATCTGCGCGAACGCGCAGTTGCAGGAGTTGGCCAGCGCGTCCTCAAACGTCTGACTGCCGTGTACGCCCGTGCACTTGACGGTCACGCCCGCCACATCGACGCTGCCCGCGCACGTAAAGCGGCGGCTGTCGATGTCCTTGATGTTCTCGATCGCGGCGGCGGAGGTGATGAGCTTGAAGATGGAGCCCGGCGTGAACGAGCCGTTGATGCAGCGGTTGATGTATGCGCCGTCCGGCACGTCGCCGTCGCTGCTGGGGTCGATGCTCGGGCCGGAGGCCATGCACAGGATCTCGCCGGTCTTGTAGTTGCTCACGAGCACGGCGCCCTTGCGCCCGGCGAGCGCCTCATAGGCGGTCACGCACAGGCTCGAATCGAGCGTGAGCGCGACGGTGTGCCCGTCGGTGGCGTAGGTGCCGGTGATGGGGTTGTAGCCCGACAGCTGCTTGGAAAATGCCTTGAGCGCGCCGGTGCCGATATTGCCGGTGTAGTCGCCGACGGCCTGATAGCAGGCGGTGCGCACGGCGGCGTCATCGGCGTAGCTGCGCGAGCCGCCGTTGGCCGTTGCGAGCACGACGCCGCTGCGGTCGGTGAGCGTGCCGGTGCTGAGCACACCGCTGGTGTAGACGCTGCTGTTGGCGGCGAAGGTCGCCCACTCGGCGCCGTGTTCGATGTAGCGCACGATGTACACGCCGATGCCGCCGAGCACCAGCACGGCGACGAGCAGCGCGCTCATGGCGCGGCGTTTGACTTTGTTCATGCCTGCGCCTCCTTTTTATTGCGCGATGGCAGCCGCACCACGAAGCTCGCACCGCGTCGGGTGTCTGCCGCCTTGATATAGGCCAGCAGCATCCAGCACGAGAGCATGCTCGACCCGCCCTTGGACACGAACGGGAACGTCACGCCCGTGAACGGCAGGATATCGAGCACGCCGAACACGTTGAGCGACATCTGCACGAGCATGAGCGTCACGGTGGCGCAGCCGGCGATGACGTAGTACGACGAGCGGCCCTGGGCCGCATTCTTGACGGTGAAGATGGCGAGGGCGATGATGGCCAGCATCGCGCACAGCGCCACGATCAGGCCGAGCTCCTCGCACAGCATGCCGAACACCATGTCGGTGTTGGCAGCAAAGATATTTTTCAGCCAGCCGCAGCCTGCGCCCTGCCCGAACAGACCGCCGGAGGCGGCCGCGCTCAGCGCGCGCGTTTGCTGGAAGCCCGCGCCAGAGACGTCCTCCCACACGTGCCCCCAGGTGGCGAAGCGCTGCGCCACGTGCGGCTTGATGCTCAGCACCAGCGTACCCGCCATGGCGGCGGACGCCACGGCCAGCAGCACGGTCGCAATGCTGCCCGAGCGCATGAAGGCGATGACGAGGAACGTCGCAAAGAAGATGAGCGCAGAGCCAAAGTCGCCCATCAGCGCCAGCCCGCCCACGCAGATGGCGGAAAAGGCGATGAACAGCAGGATGCTCTTGCTGCGGAACATCCGGTTGATCGACGTTGCGCCGACGTAGATGAACGCGACCTTGATCAGTTCCGACGGCTGCAGGGAGAAGCCCGCGATCGTCAGCCAGTTTTTCGCGCCGAACACCTCGCGCGCGGCGAACAGGTTCAGCGCCAGCAGTGCCAGCGAGATGATGGCCGCCGGCCAGCGCAGCGCCTTGACATGGCTCAGGTCGCGCAGCCACCAGCCGAGCAGGAAAAACAGCGCGATGCCCACGATGATGAGGATGATCTCCTTGGTCAGATCGTCCGGCGTGCTCGTCGCGCAGATCTCGAGCCCGAGCGTGCACAGGAAAAACGCGATCGTCTCGACCTCGAAGCCCGAGCGGTCCATCGTGCGCATGAGCACGTAGCAGAACCACTGCGTGAGCGCGAGGGCTGCAAACGACATCAGAATGCCCAGCAGGTGCGCGCTGTCGGCCGAGGACACGAACTCCAGCGCCAGCAGCAGCTGAAACACCGTCAGGAAAAACAGCGTGCCGCCGGCGGAGACCTTCCGTCCGGCGATCGTGCGGCGCTGCTCCTGCACGGCGCGGCGCTCTTCGCTCATGTCGGCGAACTTGAGCATGTGCGTCGAGCAGCGGAGAATGTCGCCGCTGAACACCTGCGTCGGCTCGGTGATCTGTTCGCCGTTGAGGTACACGCCGCCGCTGCGGCTCAGGTCGCTGACGGTCCACTCGCCGGCGTCGTTGCGCATGAGCACGGCGTGGACGTTGGCCACGTCGGGATAGGGCAGCGTGATGTCTGCGCTGCGGGCGCGGCCGATCAGGCACTCCCAGTGCAGCAGGGGATAGACCTTGCCGTCCGGCGTGACGAGATGGCCCCAGGTCTCCGGCTCGGCGCGGCCGTAGAACATGGACGCGATACAGCGGATGAGCACGATGAGCGCGATGACCGGCAGAATGAAGTGCGCGGCCTGCGCGGCATAGGCAGTTACGGCAGACACGGCGTCCGCCTCCTTTCCGAAGCTCCCGCGCGGGGAGCGGTACATTTATAATACAGCGATAAAAAATCAAACCATTATACCACGGCAAAAATCCATTGACAACCACTGCCGGGCATCCTACAATGAACCTATGATGAAACAGACGAAATTTTGGGTCCTTTTGTTCGCCGCACTCGCCATTTTGGGCGGCGGCGCATTTTTGCTGCTGCGCGGCCATGGGCAGACGGGGCAGACGGCCGTCATCCGCATCGACGGCGAGGTCTATCAGCGCATCGACCTGCGCGCCGTGACCATACCATATGATATCGAAGTGCAGACCGACTGGGGCACGAACACCGTGCACGTCGAGTCCGACGGCGTGTCCGTCACGCAGGCCGATTGTCCGGATCTTCTGTGCGTCCAGCAGGGGAAGATCACTACGTCGGCCATCCCGATCGCCTGCGTGCCGCACCACCTGACGGTGCAGATCGAGGGGTCGCCATGAAGGGGACGAAGCGTCTGGCCGTTCTGGCCATGTTCACCGCCATCGCGCTGACGATCTTCGTCGCCGAGGCGCAGATCCCGCCCGTCGTGCCGATCCCGGGTGTGAAGCTCGGCCTTGCCAACATCGTCACGCTCATCGCCATGGCCCTGCTCGGCCGGCGGCAGGCGGGGGAGATCCTGCTCGTGCGCATCGTGCTCGGCAGCGTGTTCACCGGCGGCGTGTCGGCGATGCTCTTCAGCATCGCGGGCGGCGTGCTCGCCTATCTCGTCATGTGCCTGACCATCCGCCGCCTGCCGGAGCGGCTGCTGTGGGTCGTGAGCGTGCTGGCGGCCTTCGGGCACAACGCCGGGCAGCTGCTGGTCGCCGTCTGGGTCACGGGCACGCCGTCCATTCTGGTGTATGCGCCCGCGCTCGTCGCGGCGAGCGTGATCACCGGCGCGTTCACCGGCGTGGCCGCTATGTATCTCGTGCGTGCGCTGCGCAAAACGGGGCATTTTCCGCAGGCGTGAGATGACTTCGTCATGATTTTGTAACATTTTCGCGCCCCGAGTTCTTAAAATGTTCGGCAAGTAGGAAGCCGCAGTTTTTGGAAAACTGCGGCTTTGTTGTGCAAATACGACAAAATGCGCGGAGAATATATAGTAATATACATCAAAAACACACGCGAAAAGATTTCGGAAATGTTAAATCTGTTTTAAGTATTGACTTCCGGCAGGCGGCGCGCTATAATGCATCCGCGAATGAAAGATGGGAAGATTTAGGCTGGTATCAGCCGGTTACACAAATCCTTTTTTCTTCCCGCGCCGGGGTGCCCCGGCGGAGCTTTCCGGACGATTTTTGATGCTTATGAATGCTTTTGATAAACCTGTCCAATCGAATACGGAGCAGGCGGGGCGCGGCCATGGGTTCGCGCGGACGTTTGACCGCGTGTGCGCGTTTCTCGATGAGCGCGTCGGCGGCGCGTCGGCGCTGATCGCCGCCTGTCAGAGCGTGGCTGACCGGTTCTGGCACAGCAAGCTGTATTTCCCGGTCTGCTTTCTGATGCTCGCGGTGTTCATGGCGGCCGGACTGCCGGTCGTGGGCGGCGTTCTCGTCATGTCCACGCTGATCTTCCTGCTGCTGTTTTGCGACGATCTGCTGAGCGTCCTGTTCCCGGTCGTGCTGCTGGCCATGGTGGGCACGGAGTTTTACGATGAGCTCTACAGCCTGCTGCGCTTCTGGTGGATCGGCCTGCTGGCAGCGGCGGCGCTGCTCGTGCACATCGGTGCTTACGCCCGCGCGCCGCGCAACGGCGGCTGCCTGCACGGCATGGTGGCCGTGTCGGTCGCAACGCTGCTCGGCGGCCTTGGCTTCATCTCCCGCGAGGAGTATTTCGCGCCCACGGCGCTGTACTATTCTCTCGGCCTCGGCGTTGTGATGCTGCTGGTCTACCTGCTGTGCCGCAGCGAGGCGGACCGCACGCGCGACTATGACGTCGCCGAGCGGATGCTGCAGATCCTTTATGCCGGCGGCCTGTTCACGGGCTTTGTGGTGGCGCTGTTTTATGCGCGCCATATGCAGGAGTTCGTGCAGGACTTTTCCACGATCTATTTCAAGTACCGCAATTTCAGCGCGACGATGCTGCTCATCTCGCTGCCCGCCGCGTCGTACTTTGCCGCGCGTGACCGGCGGCACTTCCTCGCGGTCGCGTTTTTGTACTTCATGATGCTCATGACCGGCTCGCGCAGCGGCCTGATCTTCGGTACGGCAATGCTGCTGCTGTGCCTTGCCTATGTGTATTACTGCAATCCCGAGCGCCGCGCGGTCTATCGCCGCGTCGGGCTCATCAGCCTGGTCCCGGCGGTCGCGCTGCTCATCGCGCTCGTGCCGCGGCTGTTCGCCTCGCGCATGGTCGACGGTGCGCTCATCTCCCCGGATGACAGCCGGTACACGTTTTTCATCCAGGGCCTGCTGGACTTTGTGAAGAATCCGCTCTTTGGCTGCGGTCTTGGCTCGATGCACAATGCGCCGATCTTCCTCGGCGTGGAGGGCAGCATCGTCTGGTACCACAACCTCATCGCGCAGATCCTCGGCAGTATGGGGCTTGTCGGCGCGGTCGGCTATGGCTGGCTGTTTTATGACCGCGTGCGCCTGCTCTGGCGCAAGCGCAGCCGCACGACGCTGGCGTTCGCGCTGGCCTATTTTGCCATGCTGCTCATTTCCATGACGAACCCGGGCATGTTCTGCCCGATGCCGAATGCGCTGCTCATGGTGGCCATGTTTGTGGTCGTGGAGCGGCAGCCCGATACCGCTGCGGCGCCGGTCAAGGCCGGCATCGCCAGTGCACCGGAAAGGAGATTGTTCTGATGAAACGTTTTCAGCTTCTTACGACCGCAATTTTTCTGTTCTGCACGCTTCTGATCGCCGGCTGCACCGGCCGCGGCGTCGAGGCGCAGGCGACCGCCGCCCCGGAGGTGACGCCGACGGCCACTGCAGATATTATGTCCGGCATCCAGACTGGCGACAGCGCCGTCAACAAGATCCTGGCCGGCACGTGGACTTTTGAGCGCACGGACGCCGACAAGAAGACGGATGAGGGCAGCGCCAGCCAGATCCTGCCCAGCACGGACACCGGCGCCAAGGAGACCACGGACGTCAAGGAGCCCGGCACGATCCGCGAGCTGACGTTCCGCACCAACGGCACGGGTACTTACACGGATGCCAACGGCACGCCGCTGGCTTTCGAGTTTGCGCTCAACGGCGACAACCTGACGCTCGCGCTCGAAAACGGCACGGTGCAGATGTTCCGCTGCACGCTGGAAAACGGGCTCATGTACCTCACGCCAATGAGCAACAACGGCGCGTATCAGGCCTTCACCGATGTGTTCCGCCAGACGCAGAGCACGTCCGACGAGACGGCCAACTGAATCACCCGGATCCTCCCGGCCGGACGCTCAGAGCGTCCGGCCGTTTTGTGTTTAAAAAAGATTTCAGAAATTTTTCGAGATTTTCGGCCCGGAATCGTGTATAATCAGGAGCATCCATTCGGAAAGGAACTCTGCCATGTCCCGAAAGACAAGAAAACGCGGCCGCCGGCGGCTGCTGGTCATTGTGGTGCTGCTGGCGCTGATCGTCTTCGGCGTGTTTGCGCGCGGTCTGCTCACGAGCGGCAAGACGACGGCCGAGCGCGCGCAGCGCGAGCTGGACAGCTATGCCGAGAAAAATGATGCCTCGCTCGATGATTATCCGGACGCGCTCGTGCAGCTCTATGCCCGCAATCCCGACGCGCGCGATTTCGTGCGCGACTACCCGAAGAAAAAAGATCTGACCCCGACGATCGACCTCAGCGGCCTTGCCGGGTCGGAGACCGTGCCGCTGCTGCTGCAGTGGGACGAGCGCTGGGGCTACCGCGAATACAACGAGAGCATCATCGGTCTGGCCGGCTGCGGGCCGACGTGCCTGTCCATGGCCACGATCTACCTCACCGGCGACACGACGAAGGACCCGCTCTGGATGTGCCAGTTCGCGGAAGCGCACCAGTTCAACGTGCCCGGCAGCGGCAGCAAGTGGGCGCTCATCTCCGAGGGCGGGCGGATGCTCGGCCTGGACGTGACGCAGATCCCGCTGGACAAGGACCGCATCTACCGCAATCTCGACGTTGGCAATCCGATCATCGTGGTCGTCGGCCCAGGCGATTTCACGACCGATGGGCACTTCCTCGTCCTGACCGGGCGCGACGGCGACAAGATCACGCTCAACGATCCGAACAGCCCCACGAACTCCCAAAAGAGCTGGGACTATGATACCCTCGCCGGGCAGATCCAGAGCCTCTGGGTGCTGCGCCGCGCGGGCTAAGCGCCGGATAAGGAGAAGCCTCGCAGAGTTTCGCCGCCGGAGCGGCGAAAGAAAATCCCGTCATCTTTTCCGGCAATATGTGCGGCGGAAAAAATACTTCTCAGGCTGCAAGTGTGAAATTTGTGCGCCGGCGGCACACAAATTCTGCGCGCAGCAGACTGCAAGCCCTTTGTCGGAAAACCGCTTGGGTTTCCGACAGTTTTCAGCAGCGCCGTCTTCGGACGGCGCTGCTTTTTGCGCGCTTCCGGGGTTGCGGTGCGCGGGCAGATGGGCGTATAATAGCGGCATCTGAGATTTTTGCGAAAAGAGGTTACAGGATGGAATACCGTCTGGAGCATGATACCATGGGCGAGGTGCGTGTGCCTGCTGACCGTTACTGGGGCGCGCAGACGCAGCGCAGCTTTGAAAACTTCCGCATCGGCACCGAGAAGATCCCGCCGGAGGTCATCCGCGCGTTCGCGGTCGTGAAGCTCGCGGCCGCGCGCGCGAACGCGCAGCTCGGCGTGCTCGACGCCCGCCGCGCCGGCGCGATCGAGACCGCCTGCCATGAGATCCTCGACGGCTCGCTCGACGGCAACTTCCCGCTCGCCGTCTGGCAGACCGGCAGCGGCACGCAGACGAATATGAATGTCAACGAGGTCATTGCCCACCGCGCCAATGAGCTGCTGGGTGAAGATCTTGTGCACCCGAACGACCACGTCAACTGCTCGCAGAGCTCGAACGACACGTTTCCGACGGCTATGCACGTGGCCGCGCGCGTCGCGCTCGAGGAGCAGGTTCTGCCCGCCATCGGCCGCCTGACGGCGACGCTCGACCGCCTGAGCGCGGAGTACCGCGATGTGGTCAAGATCGGCCGTACGCACCTGCAGGACGCCGTGCCGCTCACGCTCGGGCAGGAGATCAGCGGCTGGAGCGCCATGCTCGGCCACGACCGCGACATGATCGTGCAGGCCTGCCGTGCGCTGAGCGAGCTGGCCCTCGGCGGCACGGCCGTCGGCACGGGGCTCAACGCCCCGGCGGCGTTCGGCGATCTGGCGGCAGAGGAGATCTCCGAGCTGCTGGGCTACGCCTTCCTGTCGGCGCCGAACAAGTTCCACGCGCTCACGAGCAAGGACCAGATGGTGTTTGCCCACGGCGCGCTCAAGGCGCTGGCGGCCGATCTCATGAAGATCGCCAACGACGTGCGCTGGCTCGCTTCCGGCCCGCGCTGCGGCATCGGCGAGCTCATCATCCCGGCCAACGAGCCTGGCTCGTCCATCATGCCCGGCAAGGTCAATCCCACGCAGTGCGAGGCCGTCACGATGGTGGCCGTGCAGGTCATGGGCAATGACACGGCCATCGGCATCGCGGCGTCGCAGGGCAACTTCCAGCTCAATGTGTTCCTGCCGGTGACGATCTATAACTTCCTCCAGTCGGCGCGTCTGCTTTCTGACGCCATGGATTCGTTCGAAGCCAACTGCGTGCGCGGCATCCGGCCGAATTACGCCGTCATTCAGGCGCACCTGGACGCATCGCTCATGCTTGTCACGGCACTCAACCCGCACATCGGCTACGAAAACGCGGCAAAGATCGCAAAGCACGCCCACGCCACCGGCCAGACGCTCAAAGCCGCGGCGGTGGAGCTCGGCCTGCTCACGGCCGAGGAGTTTGACGCCTGGGTGCGGCCCGAGGATATGGTGCACCCGAAACAGGAGGAGGCATAAGCATGGATTACGCAAAAGAATCGCTCCGTCTGCACGAGCAGTGGGGCGGCAAGATCGAAGTCAACACCCGCGTGCCGGTCTCCACAAAGGACGACCTGTCGCTCGCATATACGCCCGGCGTGGCCCAGCCGTGTCTGGAGATCCAGCGCGACCCGGACAAGAGCTACACGCTCACGCGCCGGCACAATCTCTGCGCCGTCATCACGGACGGTTCGGCCGTGCTCGGCCTTGGCGACATCGGGCCCGAGGCGGGCATGCCTGTCATGGAGGGCAAGTGCGTGCTGTTCAAGGCGTTTGCGGACGTGGACGCCTTCCCGCTGTGCATCCGCACGAAGGATGTGGACGAGTTCGTGCGCACGGTGTACCTGCTCTCCGGCAGCTTCGGCGGCATCAATCTGGAGGATATCTCCGCGCCGCGCTGCTTTGAGATCGAGCGCAAGCTCAAGCAGCTGTGCGACATTCCGGTCTTTCACGACGACCAGCACGGCACGGCCATCATCACGCTCGCGGGCCTCACAAACGCGCTGCGCGTGGTCGGCAAGCGCCTCGAGGACGTGAAGATCGTCCTGTCCGGCGCGGGCGCGGCCGCCATTTCCATCAGCAAGCTGCTGCTGAGCGCGGGCGCGCGCGACGTGACGCTCTGTGATCGCGTGGGCGCGATCTATGCCGGCCGTCCGGAGAACATGAACTGGATCAAAACCGAGATGGCCGAGGTCACGAACCTCCGCCGCCAGGCCGGCACGCTGGCCGATGTCGTCCGCGGCGCGGACGTGTTCATCGGCGTGTCGCAGCCCGGCCTGCTGACCGGCGACATGGTGCGCACCATGCACCGCGACGCCATCGTCTTTGCCTGCGCCAATCCCACGCCGGAGATCTTCCCCGATGAGGCCAGGGCCGCGGGCGCGGCCGTCGTCAGCACCGGCCGCAGCGACTATCCGAACCAGATCAACAACGTGCTGGCCTTCCCAGGCATCTTCCGCGGCGCGTTCGACGTGCGCGCGTCCGATATCAACGAGCCCATGAAGCTCGCCGCCGCGCACGCGCTCTCGGCGCTCATCACGCCCGAGGAGCTGTGCGCCGATTATATCATCCCCAAGGCCTTTGATCCGCGTGTCGGCCCGGCCGTGGCCGCGGCGGTCGCACAGGCCGCGCGCGCGAGCGGCGTCGCGCGCATCTGATCTTGAATTTTTCCCCCGCAAAGGAGACATCCTATGGATTCCTATGAAAAATCCCTGCAGACGCTGGAACTGCCGGCCGTGCTGGCGCTGCTGGCTGCGCAGGCCGTGAGCGAAACGGCCCGCACGCAGGCCATGGCCCTGCGTCCGAGCGGCGACCGCGCCGTGGTGGCGACCCGCCTCGGCGAGACGAGCGCTGCCGCATCGATGATGGTCGTCAAGGGCAGCCCGTCGTTTTCCGGTGTGAAGGACGTACGCGCGGCGCTGCAGCGCGCGGACATGGGCGGCGCGCTCAACACGCGCGAGCTGCTGGATATCGCGGGCGTGCTGCAGGCGGCGCGCTGCGTGCGCAGCTACGGCACCGGCGAGCGGCAGGACAAGACGAGCATCGACTACCTCTTCAGCGCCCTGCAGGCCAACCGCTTTCTGGAGGAGAAGATCTTCACCTCCATCACCGGCGAGGACGAGATCGCCGACAGCGCGTCGAGCGAGCTGGCGTCCATCCGCCGGCTGATCCGCGCCGCGAGCGCGCGCGTGCACGATGCGCTGCAGAAGATCATCTCCTCGCCGAGCTATGCCAAGGCGCTGCAGGAGCCGATCATCACCATGCGCTCCGAGCGCTATGTCGTGCCGGTCAAGGCCGAGCACAAGGGCGCCGTGCCCGGCCTCGTGCACGACGTGTCGGCCTCCGGCGCGACGCTGTTCATCGAGCCGATGGCCGCCGTGAAGGCGAACAACGAGCTGCGGGAGCTGCGCGCACGTGAAAAGACGGAGATTGAGCGCATCCTCGCCGAGCTCTCGGCCGAGTGCGCCGCGCACCGGGAGGACATCTCGAGCGACTTTGACGTGCTCGTGCGCCTCGACCTCATTTTTGCCAAGGCAAAGCTCGCCTACCAGCTCGACGCGATCGCGCCGGAGCTGACGGACAAGCACCTGCAGCTGCGCCGCGCGCGCCATCCGCTGCTGCCGAAGGACACCGCTGTGCCGATCGATGTTTCGCTCGGCGGCGAATTTGACACGCTCGTCATCACCGGCCCGAACACCGGCGGCAAGACCGTCACGCTCAAGACCATCGGTCTGCTCGCGGCCATGACGCAGTGCGGCCTGCACATCCCGTGTGCCGACGGCAGCACCATGCCGGTGTTCCACGAGATCATGGCCGACATCGGCGATGAGCAGAGCATCGAGCAGTCGCTGTCCACGTTCTCGGCGCACATGACGAACACCGTGCGCATGCTCAAGGAGTGCGACGACCGGTCGCTGCTGCTGTTCGACGAGCTCGGCGCCGGCACGGACCCGGCCGAGGGCGCGGCGCTGGCCATCGCCATCATCGAGCACGCGCGCAAGTGCGGCGCGCTCATCGCTGCCACGACGCATTATACCGAGCTCAAGGTCTACGCCACGACGCAGCCCGGCGTCATGAACGCCTCGTGTGAGTTTGACGTGGACTCCCTGCGCCCGACGTACCACCTGCTCATCGGCATCCCCGGCAAGTCCAACGCCTTTGCCATCTCCGAGCGGCTGGGTCTGCCGCAGGAGATCATCGACGACGCGCGCAGCCGCGTCAGCACCGAGAGCGCGAGCATGGAGGCCACCATCGAGAAGCTTGAGCAGGTGCGCCAGCTCATGGAGCGCGACCGCGCCGAGGCGGCGCGCCAGCTGCGCGAAGCGGAGGAAAACCGCCGCAAGTCCGAGCGCCTGAAGGCGGAGCTCTCCGTCCGGCTGGAAAAGGCGGACGAGAAGGCCCGCCGCGACGCCGAGCGCATCATCGGCGACGCGCGCCGCACGGCGGACGAGGTGATGCGCGAGCTCGACGCGCTGCGCAAAATGGAGAAAATGGACACCGACCACCACCGCGCCAACGACGCGCGCGCCGCCCTGCGCCGCAAGCTGAACGTGGCCGAGGACGCGGCCGCCGCCGCGGCGCACCCGCAGGTGCAGGAGAAAAAAGTCTCCGCCCGCCCGGTGCGCGTGGGCGACACCGTGCAGCTGCGCAAGATGGGCGACATCAAGGCGACCGTCACGGCCATCTCCGCCGACCGGACGCTGACCCTGCGCGCGGGCATCATGAACGTGACGGCCAAGGAACAGGACGTGTACCTGCTCGAAAACGAGAAGCCCGAGGCGCAGAAGTTTGCCGCCGCGCACGCAGCCAGCCTGCGCAATGTGGCCGCCGAGTCGGAGATCGACCTGCGCGGCATGGACACGATGGAGGCTGTCGCCGCGACCGAGCGTTTCCTCGACAACGCCGTCATGGCCAAGCTCGAGAAAGTCACCATCATCCACGGCAAGGGCACCGGCGCGCTGCGCGCAGCCGTGCAGCAGTCGCTGCGCAAAAACAAGGCCGTCAAGTCCTACCGGCTCGGCCGTTACGGCGAGGGCGAGAGCGGCGTGACCGTTGTCGAACTGAAATAAAAACAGAAAAACCCGGCGAAAAAACGCTGTGCAAAGCAACAAAAAAACGAAAATCGGTTGACGATGCTGGGCGTTTTTGATAAGATGATACAAGCATAATAGTGCATAAGGAGTGGAGAAAATGATCACGAAAGAAGCAGTCATCAACAACCTGGAGGGACTCCATGCACGGCCCGCGGTCTTTTTTATCCAGAAGGCAAACGAGTTCAAGAGCAGCATCTGGATCGAGAAAGACGAGAGACGCGTTAACGCCAAGAGCCTTCTCGGCGTCCTGTCACTTGGCATCGTGAAGGGCTCGACGATCACCCTCGTGGCCGACGGCGCCGACGAGCAGGAAGCGATCGATACCCTGACCGCACTGATCAATTCCGATTTTTCCGAGTGATCCCAACAACATGAAACCGAAACAGGGGCGTGTCATCAGCACGCCCCTGTTTTCCTGACCGCAGTTTTTTTTCGGCATCGCAGGAGCAGACTATGGAAAAACTCCGACCCGAGCAACTGCGCGAAAAGGCCAATATGCTCCCGCTGCTGCCGGGCGTGTACATCATGCTCGACGAGCACGGCGAGGTCATCTATATCGGCAAGGCAAAAGCGCTCAAAAACCGCGTCACGAGCTATTTTCGCGGCGAGCACCTGCCGAAGGTGGCGGCCATGGTCGCGCACGTTGCGGATTTCAATGTCATCGTCGTGCAGTCCGAGTTCGAAGCGCTCGTGCTCGAAAACTCGCTCATCAAGCTGCACAAACCCAAATACAACATCCTGCTCAAGGACGACAAGGGCTATCCCTTCGTGCGTCTGGACGTGACGCAGCCGTACCCGACGTTCTCGCTCGTCAATCATACGGAGAAGGACGGCGCGAAGTACTTCGGCCCCTACGGCGGCCGGAGCATGACGGCCGAGATCATCGACACTGTATGCAAGACGCTGCGCCTGCCGACGTGCACGCGCCGCTTTCCGCGCGACATCGGCCGCGCCCGCCCGTGCCTGAATTACCACATGGGCACCTGCGCGGGCTACTGCCTGAAGGACGTCACGCGCGCGGAGTACCTCAAGGCCATCCGCGAGGCCGAGATGATCCTCGACGGCCGCACGGCGGAGCTCACGGCCGAACTGACCGAGCAGATGCAGGCTGCGGCCGATGCGCTGCGGTTTGAATACGCGGCGTCGCTGCGCGACCGGCTGCGCGCCATCCAGGGCCTGCAGAACCACCAGCGCGTCATCGCCACGGCCTACTCCGACACGGACGCCGTCGGCTTTCAGCGCGGGGCCAAGTGCTGCTTTACCGTGCTGCACTTTACGGACGGCAACCTCACCGGCAAGGACAAGTCGTTTCTCGACGAGCCGATGGAGCCGGACGGCGAGGCGCTTGCCGCGCTCGTGCAGCAGTATTACGAGGGGCGTGGCGCCTATCCGCGGCAGGTGCTGCTGCCGTGCGCGCTCGAGGGGCAGGAAGCGCTCGAGCGCCTGCTCACCGAGGCGGCGGGGCACAAGGTCGCGCTCGCCGTGCCGCAGCGCGGCGACAAGTGCCGCCTGACGGAGATGGCGGCGAACAACGCGCGCGAGGAGATCCTCATTGCGACGACCGCGGCGCAGCGCAGCCTCAAAACGCTCGAATGGCTTCAGCGTGCGCTGGAGCTCGACGCGCCGCCCGAGCGCATCGAGGCATTTGACATCTCGAACCTCGGCGATACCGGCATCGTTGCCGGCATGACCGTGTTTCAGCACGGCCGGCCGCGCAAGTCGGACTACCGGAAGTTCCGCATCCGCACGACGGACGGGCAGAACGACTACGGCGCCATGCACGAGGCGGTCACGCGCCGCTTTCAGCACTATGTGGACGGCGATCCGGGCTTTTGCCCGCTGCCGGATCTGCTGCTCATCGACGGCGGCGCGGAGCACGCGACGGTCGCACAGACGGTGCTCGACGGCTTCGGCCTGACCGTGCCGGTGTTCGGCATGGTCAAGGACGACCGCCACCGCACGCGCGCGCTCATCACGCCCGGCGGGCATGAGATCGGCATTTCCGCCAACCCCGCGGTGTTTGCCTTCATCGGCACGATCCAGGAGGAGACGCACCGCTTTTCCATCGACTATCAGCGCCGGCTGCGGCGCGAGAGCCTCTCGTCCGAGCTCGATCAGATCCCCGGCGTGGGCGAGAAGCGGCGCAACGCGCTGCTCAAGGCGTTCCGCAGCACAAAGGCCATCCGCGCGGCTTCGTATGAGGAGCTGTGCGCGGCCGTTCCGGCGGGCGCTGCCCGCGCGGTCTACGACCACTATCACCCGAAAGGAGAACCGCCATGCGTGTGATCACAGGTACGGCCCGCGGCCGCAGGCTGCGCGAGCCGGAGGGGATGGCCACCCGTCCCACGACCGATAATGTCAAGGAATCCATGTTCAACCTCATCCAGTTCGACATCGAGGGCCGGCGCGTGCTCGACCTCTTTGCCGGCACGGGCCAGCTCGGCATCGAGGCGCTCAGCCGCGGCGCGCGCAGCGCCGTGTTCGTCGATGAGAGCCGCGCCGCCGTGCAGCTCGTGCGCGCCAATCTCGCACTCTGCCGCCTGCAGGGCGACGTGGTGCAGGGCGAGTCGCTCGGCTACCTGCGCACGTGCGGAAAATTTGACCTGATCTTCCTCGATCCGCCGTATGATACGGGATTGCTTGACAAAGCACTTGAAAATGTTGTACAGTTTGACATATTAGCTGAGGGTGGTATAATCGTGTGTGAGAGCCGCCGCGAAAAGGTGCTCCCGCAGCTTCGAGCGCCGTATCATCTGCTCACGGAGCGCAATTACGGCAAGATCAAGCTCACGCTCTACGGAAAGGGAATCCACGCATGAAAACAGCGATTTACCCCGGCAGCTTTGACCCCATTACCCTCGGCCACCTGAACATCATCCGCCGCGCGTCCGGCATTTTCGACCGCGTCGTCGTGTGCATCATGCCCAACGCCGGCAAGCTGCACCCCATGTTTACCCGCGAGGAGCGCGTGGCGCTCGCGCGCCGCGTCGTCAGCCGCTTCCCCAATGTGGAGGTGGACACGTTCGACGGCCTGCTCGCCGAATACGCCAAGACCTTCCCGGAGGGTGCGGTGATCGTCAAGGGCCTGCGCGCGAACACGGACTTTGAAAACGAGTTTCAGATGGCGCTCATCAACAAGAAGATCAATCCCGAGCTGGACACCATGTTCCTGACGGCCAGTCAGAAATATACGTTCCTCAGCTCGTCGGTCGTCAAGGAGCTCGCGGGCTACGGCGCGGATCTGACGCCGTTCGTCCCGTGCGAGATCATTGACGATGTACACGAACGCGCGACGCGCGGCGAATAAACCCGTTTCAGATCGACTTTTTCACCGGCACTGCCGGAACACGCTTTGGGAGGAAACAAAATGGACAACGAAGTCATGGAACTCATTGACCAGCTTTATACCATGGTGTCGGAGGCATGGGGCGTGCCGCTCGGCAACGAAAAGTGCATCGTCGAGCGCGACCAGGTCCTCGAGATCCTCGATGAGATCAAGACCGCCATGCCGGTGGAGCTTTCCGAGGCAAAGCGTCTGGTCTCCGCCCGCGACGAATTCATCAACAACGCCAAGCGCGAGGCCGAAGGCATCCGCAATCAGGCGGAGGAGCGCGCCCGCGCGCTCGTGGACGATCAGGAGATCGTGCGCATCGCCAAGGCCCGCAGCAACGAAATGCTCGCCTCCACGCAGGCCAAGGCCGACGCGTTGCGCCGTGCCTCGAGCCAGTTCTGCGATGAGGCGCTGCGCCGCACGGAGGAGGCCATCTCCGCCGCGCTCGGCAGCGTGCAGCAGGCGCACGCCGCATTCCAGAACGTTGCCGGCAGCACGGCTGCGCCCGCCGCTGCCCCTGCAGCCACCGCTGCCCCCGCGCCCAGACAGCCGGAGATCCGCTTCGAGGGCGAGGAAGCCCCCGAGGAGGAAGCCAACTGACCTGCCTTTTCCTGCACATCTGCACCGCCGCCGGTATGTCCGGCGGCGGTGGTGCGTTTTGCCGAAATTTTTCCCCGCCGGGCGCGCTTTGGGCGTTTCCGGCGGGGATTTTTTCACGCTTCGGCGGCACATCTTGTGCCGCCGTTTTCCTTTTTTCGGCGGGAAACGCAAATGCTTGTGGCCGGAAAAACCACAGTCGGATTGACAGAATTGTCGGAAATTGCAAGAAAAAGGCGGGAATTTCTCCTTGCAATTTTTCCGTCCTGCCACTATAATGAGGATTGCACGTGGGGCGAAGTGGTTTAAAAAGCATCAAAAGCCCACGCATGGGGCGCGAAAGTGCACGATTTCGGAGAAGGGGGGATGCAGCATGACCGGTATCTATCAGCATACGCTTGACGCCAAAGGCCGTCTGTTCATCCCGGCCAAGCTCCGTGAAGAGCTGGGCGACACGTTCTATGTGACGGTCTCGCCCGAAAAGTGCCTGTCGGCCTACAGTCAGGAAAACTGGAAGGCGATCTCCGAGAAGGCGGCGGCCATGACCAATCTGCAGCAGCGCAAGGTGCGCCCGCTGTTCGCGTATGCGGCCCGCTGCGATCTCGACGGGCAGGGACGTATCCTCCTGCCGCAGCACCTGCGTGAATTCGCCGGCCTGACCAAGAGCGTCACCGTTGTCGGCAGCAACAACCATGCGGAGTTCTGGGATAGCGCGCGCTGGGATGAGATCTGCCCGCTCGAGGCGCTGCCGGAGAACATCGCCGCCGTGATGGAGGAGCTGGATTTCTGATGGACGCCGGACATATCCCCGTGCTGCTGCACGAATGCATCGACAACCTGAATATCCGCCCCGACGGCATTTACGTGGACGGCACGCTCGGCATGGGCGGCCACTCCGAGCAGATCGCCGGCCGCCTGACGACCGGAACGCTCATCGGCATCGACCGCGACGAGACAGCGATTGCGCGCGCCGGCGCGCGGCTGGCCCCGTTCGGGGAGCGCGTGCAGCTCGTGCACGGCAACTTCCGCGACACGGCCGCCATTCTCGACCGCCTCGGCATCGACGCCGTGGACGGCATGCTCTTTGACCTCGGCGTTTCCTCACCGCAGCTCGACGAGACGCAGCGCGGCTTTTCGTATATGCACGACGCGCCGCTCGATATGCGCATGGACGCGACCAGCGGCCTGAGCGCGTGGAACGTCGTCAACGAGTGGCCGGAGAATGAGCTCAAACGCATTTTGTATGAATACGGCGAGGAGCGCTATGCGCCTCGCATTGCCGGGGCGATCGTACGCGCCCGGGCGCAGCGGCCGATCTCGACCACGCTGGAGCTGGTCGATGTGATCCGCTCGGCCATGCCGGGCGCGGCGCTGCGCGAAAAGCAGCACCCCGCCAAGCGCAGCTTTCAGGCGATCCGCATCGCTGTGAACGACGAGCTGGCGGCGGTGCGCGAGATGATGGACACCGCGCCGGACAAGCTCCGCGTCGGCGGGCGGCTGTGCGTCATCAGCTTTCATTCCCTCGAAGACCGGATCGTCAAGACCGGCATCGCCCGGCGGGAGCACGGCTGCACCTGCCCGCGCGAGGCGCCGGTGTGCACCTGCGGCTTTGTGCAGACGCTGCGCAGCGTCTCCCGCAAGCCGATCCTGCCCGGCGAGGAAGAACTGGAGTGTAACCCGCGCGCCCGCAGCGCGAAGCTGCGCGTTGCCGAGCGCGTCTGAGAAAGGAGCCGATCATGGCATCTCCTGCTTCAAAAAAACGCAATACCGCGCCCATGGACGGCAACGCGGCGTATGACCTGCACAGCACGGCTGCCGAAGAATACCGGTACAGTGCGCCGGTCGAGATGCCGCACGCTCCCCGGACGACGGAGGCCGTCGTCCCGGAGTCCGTTCCCACCCCCAAGCAGGCGATCGCCCCGCTGGCCGTGCTCGGCTTTGCCATTGCCGCCGTGCTGATCGTCGTGTCGCTGGTCGCGCGCGTGCAGCTCTCGCAGGCGTCGGCGGAGGTCTCGGCGCTGGAGGATCAGTATACCCAGCTGCAGGAGCAGCAAACGCGCCTGCGCATTGATTACGAGAGCGCGTTCAACCTCACGGAGATCGAGGATTACGCCATCCACGAGCTCGGCATGCAGAAGCCGCGCAGCGATCAGCTCTATTATATCAGCAGCGACGCCACGGACACGGCGGTGGTCCTTGACCAGAACGCGGCCGAACCGCTGAGCCTTGCCGACCGTCTCGGCGATTTCTTCTCTTCCATTTTGGAATATTTTCGATAAGCCAGCCTGTATGATAGTACTATCCCCGCAGGAACAAGGAGACAGACATGGCGAATGAAACTTCCGGGCGCCTGGACAACCGCGTGCCTTTTCGTGCAAGTACCAAAACACCGAATATCATGATGCTCCGCCGCACACGCTTCCTTTTGATTGTGTGCGGCATCCTTGCATTTGCTGTCCTTGGCATCAAGCTGTTCAATGTCATGATCGTACACCATGACGAATACGAAAAAATGGCGATCGACCAGCAGGTGCGCACGACGGAGATCACGGCCTCGCGCGGCGCAATCTACGATACGAACGGCAAGATCCTGGCCATGAACGCCTCGGCCGATACGATCTTCATCAGCCCGGCCGAGATCGTCAAGAACAAAGAAGATCCGCAGCTGATCGCACGCGAACTTTCCGAGATCCTCGACGTCGATTATGATAAGATCCTGGCCATGACGAAGAATACCGACCGCTGGTATGAGGTCGTCAAGCGCAAGGTCGAGCCGGAAGTGTCGGAAAAAGTGCGCGCGTTCAAGAAGGAGAACAACCTCACCGGCGTGAAGATCGAGCCAGACACGAAGCGCTATTACCCCTACGGCAATCTGGCCGCGCACGTCATCGGCTTCGTCGGGCAGGACAACAACGGCCTCTACGGCCTGGAGCAGCGCTATGACAGCTATCTGACCGGCAGCGCCGGGCGCATCATCCGCGCAACGGATAACCGCGGCACGGATATGCTCTTTGTCAACTACGAGGACTACTACGATGAGACAAAGGGCGACGACATGAACCTGACCATCGACGCCACGATCCAGTATTACCTCGAAAAGCACCTGCAGCAGGCGGTCGAGGACTACGACGTGCAAAATGGCGCCGCGGCCATCGCCATGGACCCCAACAGCGGCGCCATTCTCGGCATGGTCTCGCTCGGCAACTTTGACCTGAACGACTATCAGAAGGTCAGCGACAAGGATCAGGAGGCCATCGACGCCGAAACGAATCCCGACAAGAAGGCCGAGATGCTCTCCGCCGCGCAGACGAAGCAGTGGCGCAACAAGGCCCTGTCGGACACCTACGAGCCCGGCTCGACGTTCAAGATCATCACGCTGGCCATGGCGCTCGAAGAGGGCGTGGTCAATGAAAATTCGTCGTTTTACTGCGGCGGCAGCACGAACGTGCTCGGCCGTACCGATCCGCTCAAGTGCTGGAAAACGACTGGCCACGGCAGTCAGAACCTGACGCAGGCCATCCAGCACTCGTGCAACGTGGCGCTCGTGCAGATCGGCCAGCTCATCGGCGCGCGCACCTTCTACAAGTACGCCGAGGCGTTCGGCTTCCTGAACTTGACCAGCAACGTGGACAGCAACCTCACCGCCAAGACCGGCATCGACATGTCCGGCGAGAGCGGCAGCATCTGGTGGAGCCAGAACACGTTCTACGACCCGGAGAACCTCTCCCAGCTCGCGGCGGCCTCCTTCGGCCAGACGTTTACGATCACGCCGCTGCAGCTCATCACGGCAGTCAGCGCCTGCGTCAACGGCGGCTATCTCATGAAGCCGTACGTCGTCAAGAGCATCGTCAACAGCGACGGGGAAGCGGTCGTGTCCAATTCGCCGACCGTGGTGCGCCAGGTCGTGAGCGAGCAGACGAGCGCCACCGTGCGCCAGATCCTCGAGCAGGTCGTCGGCGACCCCGTCGACGGCACCGGCAAGAACGCCTACGTCGCCGGCTACCGCATTGGCGGCAAGACCGGCACGTCGGAAAAGGTCGCGCAGGACGCGGCCGGCGGCGCGAAGGAGTACATCGTCTCGTTCATCGGCTTTGCGCCGGCGGACGACCCGCAGATCGTCATCCTCGTGCTGCTCGACACGCCGAGCAACAGCACCGGCATCTATATCAGCGGCGGCCAGATGGCCGCGCCCGTCGTCGGCAAAATGATGGCGGACATCCTGCCGTACCTCGGCGTGGAGCCGTCGTACTCCGAGACGGAAAAGACGCATATGGATAAGACCGTACCGAACGTGACGGGCCTGTCCGTTGAGCAGGCGAAGGCCGCGCTCGCGGAGGTGGGCCTGCAGGCGCGCATCTACGGTGATGGCAGCACAATCACGGCGCAGCTTCCGGGCAGCGGCGCGGTCGTGGCCAACGGCAGCACCATTCTGCTCTATGCCGGCAAAGAGCCCTCGGCCGACAAGGAGACGATGCCGGATCTGTCCAATCTCAGCTATCAGACAGCCCGCGACCGCATGGCCGCACTGGGGCTGTATATCAAGACCAGCAGTTCGATCACGGATACCGCGGCGCAGGTCATCTCCGGCCAGAGCGTCGCCGCCGGCACCCAGATCGATCACGGTACGGTCGTGGAGGTCACGCTCGTGACCAGCGATTCTGGCATGCTGGGCCGATACTGACGAACAACGGAGGTACGTTTATGAAACTCAAGCGACTGCTGTCCGTTCTGGACGTGTGCGAATGCACCGCCGATCCGGAACTGGACATCCGGGATATCAGCTTTGACTCGCGCACCACGCAGCCCGGCGACCTGTTCGCCGCCGTCTGCGGGTATGAGTCCGACGGACACAGGTTCATCGGCGCGGCCGTCGAACGCGGCGCGGCCGTCGTGCTCTGCCAGCGAAAGCCAGAGGTCGAGATACCGTATATCCTCGTGGCTGACAGCCGCCTTGCGCTCTCGCGCATCTGCTGCGAATTTTTCGATAACCCGTCGCGTGAGCTGACCATGATCGGTGTGACCGGCACGAACGGCAAGACCACCGTCACCACGCTCATCAAGCACATGCTTGAGCAGTGCCTGCACACGAAGGTCGGTCTCATCGGCACGAACGCGA
>ERZ1673744.1233-NODE-1233-length-24455-cov-7.778607_pt1 | contig 24455 bp, 19 predicted proteins | sample MGYA00580207_ERZ1673744 | MGnify/ENA primary metagenome ERZ1673744 (study PRJEB41218, sample SAMN15661751) | gut metagenome | host: Homo sapiens | place: Canada: London | collected 2015-08-20/2019-03-30 | study: EMG produced TPA metagenomics assembly of... | reverse complement strand
CCGGGATATGAATTTCTTTCAGACTCTGTTAACGGATTCCTGGGAATTCACGTACTTTTTAAGAACAAAATCGGCGAAAGCTCACTTGACATTCACCGCCCTCTCATGCGCCTGATGAAATTTCTGTACGTCAGGTCAGTGGTTTGCCTCGGGCTTCTTTCAGATTCCGCCTCACGACGGACACCCTTGCCTCTGGCTGTGAGCTTGGCACTACCTCCTGCTCATCGGGACTTTCACCCTATAGAAATCGCCCATGCCGGGCACACGAGCACAAAGGCATTCATCTGCGGACGAATGCCTTTGTTTTTTAGGGGGTGAGCCGGCAGCCAGCCCATGGCAGAAAGGGCCAATCCGCCGGCTCGCATGCATCAGAAGAATCCTGGAGAGATCCCGAGCCAGATGAAGTACGTGCCTCCTGCCAGCAGAAGCAGCAGCCAGTAGAGCACGGACATGACGAACCCATACCAGAAAGATTCGCTCATTGTGTACTTGTTGGTGCCGTAGAGCATGGCATTGGGTTTAGCGTTGAAGGGAAGAGACCAGCAGACATTGACGCAGAGCGCTACCGGCAAGCCCAGCGCCAGAACGCTGATATCCATAGCCTGAGCAATGCCGATCACAATCGGTATGAAAATGATCGTGCGCATATTCTTGCTCTGGAAGATGAAGTGACTGGCGATGAAAATGGCCGTAAGCACTGCATAGAGTTCGAAGTACGACATCGAATTCATGCCGAATGCATCCATCAGATGCTTCGTCAGAACTTCCATCAATTTTGTGTTCGTCAGACCGGCGCCAAGTGAATATGCACCTGCCGAGAAGATCATCAGGTGCCAAGGTATATCAACGTCATTCCAGCTAATCAGCTTCAGCTGCGGAGCGAGCATGATGACCGCACCAAGCATGGCCACAATGGTGGAATTAAGGCCATGAAGCTTATCCGTGGCCCAGACGATGAGCACGAGAAGGAAAATTGCCGCGGCCTTCACTTCCGAAAGCTTGAGGCTTCCCAGCTCCTGATAGGCCTTGATGAGTGCCTCACGACCACCCTGCAGCTTAGGCTCGCGATCGGCCTTCGTAAGCGGGAAAACGAAGCGAACCCCAATCACATAGGAGATGATGCCGAAGGCAATCACGAGAGGCACGCCCGCAGCGAACCAGTCGAAGTAGTAGATCGTCGTCCCGGCGCCCGCAAGAAGGGCAACGGCCATAAGGTTCGCGCCAGAACCGGTCATGTACATGTTGCAGGATGCATTGATCATGAGCAGGTTGTGCAGGACAAGATTGCGCGCAAAGTTGTTGGTGGTATCCGTCCCCGGCGCCCCATAGATCGCGGAGACGACCATGAAAAGCGGCATCATCAGTGCGGCCTTGGCTGCTGTGGCGTTAATGAAGGCCGCAAGGATCAAATTGATGGCAAGGAATGTCATGAAGATCATTCCAGCGTTCTTGCCGAAACGGATGATGAGCCACAGAGCGACGCGTTTGACAAGATCGGTTTTCACCATGGCGCTCGCCATGATGAAGGCGGACACATTCAGCCAGATCACGGGATCACCCAAGGTTGCCATCGCTGGCTTTGCCTTGAGAATGCCAGTAAGTACCAGACCGCAGATGAGCAGCATGGACGTGAGATAGTTGGGTACCGCCTCTGAAATCCAAAGGAAAAGCGCTGTAGCAAACAGCCCGAACATGATCTGCTGACGGTGGTCGAGAATCGGAAACTGCACGAGATAGGCAGAAACAACGAAGATCACAGCAGCAATAGGAAGTCCCCAAAGCCTGAAGAAACGCCCTGCAGGAGAGAGCGGCCGCTTTGGGATGCGATTGAGCGAATAGCTGTTCATGTCGAGGGGATCATATGTCCCCCGATCGACCTGGTTATTGACAGTCATACGGCCTCCTTTAGAGAAAGGTCCTTTGCCTCTATTCTGAAGGCCCTGCACCCTGAAAGAATCGTATAACGTGATTCAACCCATAACGCTTGCTTATTGTTTCAGCTATCAGCCAGCTTCTGCTTCAGAAACTCCATAAAGACTTCTGTATTGCGAGAAAAACGCCGATCCTGCCGCCACAGCATAAAGATTCCGCGGCGAGGCTCCCAGCCCGGGACTGAAAGCTCAACCAGCCGATGATCCTCGAGTTCGCGCTCCACGACCGCACGGGAAATCACGGCGAGGCCAGCTCCCTCTTCAACTGCTCTCTTGATTGCTCCTGCGTCATCCATCTCAATCGTACTTTTCAGGCGTATCCCAAGTCCCTCCAGCTGACGGCGCAGGTTCTGCGCAGAGGCGGTGCTCCGTCCCGGCAGAATGAATTGCTCGAGAGCTGCTTCCTCGGCAGAAAGCACATTTCCTTTTCGAAATCTGCTGCCGGCCGGCGCTACAATTGCGAGCCGATCCGTTCCGATCCTCTTGACCCCGACATTCCCGGTCCGCAAATGCTCATCTCCTTCTGCAACAACAGCAAGATCAAAGGCATTTTCCTCAACCAGGCGACCAATAGTATGCGCCGTATGGATGGAGACAAGCAGTTCGATATCAGGGAAAGCCTCTCGAAACGCCGTCAGAATTTTGGGAAGCAGATAGACACCAATGATCCTTGACGCACCAATCCGAATCGTCCCGCTGTGAAGCTGACTCAGATCTTCAAGCTCTCCCTCCAGGGTCCTGATGCGATCCGTAATGTCGAGCGAGGCGCGCAGCACCAGGCGACCAGCGTCCGTGAGCACCACCTTCCGTCCCGTTCGCTCAAAAAGCTTCACGCCGAGCTCAGCCTCCAGCGCGGCAATGTGTCCGCTCACGGCAGGCTGGGAGAGGCAAAGTTCGTACGATGCCTGCGTGAAATTCATCACGCGCGCAGTCGTAATGAAAGTCCGCAGATGAGTAAGTGAAAGCATGGTATCGCTTAGCAGAAAAGAGGTCCATCAATAAGCATTCATTATGGATGAATGCTCAGGATCTAATGAGTTCGCTTTGCATCCGCTCATACAATTGAACCATGCATCAATTCTGGGAAAGGAGCCTCTATGCCTGCGCTTTTGCTTCAGATCGCCGGCGCCGTAGCGCTCCTTGTCTGGGGCACATACATGGTAAAGACCGGGATTCTCCGAACCTTCGGTGAATCTCTCCGGGTCTGTCTTGCAAAATACCTTAAAAACCGTTTCCTGGGCTTTCTGGCCGGCTTCTCCCTTGCTGCCGTGTTGCAGAGTTCGACCGCATCCGCTCTGCTGGTAGCAGGTCTTCAGGCCGGCGGGCTGGTCACAACAGCCATTGCACTAGCCGCGGTGCTTGGTGCTGATGTTGGCAGCGCCTTTATGGTGCGCGTACTCACGCTGGATCTTTCTTCGGCAGTGCCTGTCCTTATTCTTGCGGGCACATTTCTCTTTTTGCGGCGCACGAACGAACGCTCAGGGCAATTCGGCCGCATTCTGCTGGGCCTTGCCTTCATATTGATGGCGCTTCGTATGATCATGGAGGGGACGCTTCCGCTTCGGGAAAGTGAAGCACTGACAGCGGCAGCTCAGTGGTTTGAGGCTTCAGCTCCCCTGAGCATTCTGCTGGGAATACTGCTCGCACTTCTATTCTTTTCAAGTCTCGCAGTCGTCGCTACCACTGCAGCCTTTTATGCAGCTGGGATTCTCTCCATGGAAGCCGGTCTCTGGGTGGTACTTGGAGCAAATCTCGGCAGCGCTCTCCTTGCCATCCTGACCACTTCCGGCAGCTCTCGCACAGCAAGGAAGGCTCCCCTGGGGAACGGCTTATTCCGAACGGTCGGATTTGTTTTAGGCGCCGTAACCCTGTGGCTGGCGCCTTCAGTCAAAACCTATTTTTCGGCATACCCTGACGGCATTGTGCTTTTCCACCTTGCCTACAATGCTGTCGTCTGTATCTTCGGACTCCTTTTTGTAGGTCCGGCTGCAAAGCTCATTGACGCGCTTTTCCCTGCGAAACCTCTTCCTTCCGACGGGGAAGTTGAACTTCTCGCCGAGGAAAATCTCCTTTCTGTGAAAACTTCCCTCAGGCTGGCGAAGAAAGAAATCGCCAAAACCGCCGAAATTCTGGAACGATACTGGGAGGATCTTCGGAAAATGCTTTCCATCAACCCTCCTGCCGGAGAGCTTCTTCTGATGGAAAGCCGCAGAAAGCTTCTTGAGCGACGCTGTCGTGCGGTATCCGTCTACCTCGCCGCAGTTGTCCGACTCGGACTCACAGCTGAAGAATCCCGCAACTGGGATCGGGCCTCTACCCTGAGTGATTCGCTTGGATTCGCGGTCAGCGTTTGCGGCCAGATCTTTAAAACCATACGCAAAAACAAATGGCGGGACAGTCGCTTTTTCTCTTCTCCTGGGCTTACAGAGCTTCTTGCCACGCACGACGAAGTAGCCAACATGCTCAGAGAGCTTGAGGAGCTTGTTTCTCAGAATGGAAACAAGGAAGCCTTGATTCACATGCTGGCAAAGGAGGAACAGGCATTAAGCGGAAAAGATTTTGAGCTCGTCGTCAGACACATGGATCGCGTGGCCTCCGGGGTATCAGAATCTGTGGAAACCAGTGCTCTGCACGTTGAGCTTCTGGCTCTCTATCGACGGGTTGCTGCAATTCTGATGAATGCTGCCCGCTCTGCCTGATGCCTCTAGCGACATCTGTAGCGCGACTCATCCATCAGGATTGCTGATGGATCCGATTTTGAATTGCCATTCCAAGTGCATCACGCTGCCTCAGAATGAAGATAAAGATCTTTGTAGAGGATTTGATTTTTCTCCCGGAGATCCCGAACTTCCGAAAAGTTCAGTTTGCATGAGGAGCATGAGCATGGCAAAGGAAATCGAAAGGAAATTTCTCGTCAAGGGTGATGCCTGGCGCACATTAGCTCAAGGCGTGCACTATCGTCAGGGATATCTCAACAGTGCCAAGGAACGCACTGTGCGCATCCGCACGGTGGGTGAGAAAGCGGTAATCACCGTTAAGGGCCCCACGATCAGCGTTACGCGCATGGAGTTTGAGTATCCGATTCCTTTCAGTGATTGCGTGACGATGCTTGAGAATCTTGCGGAACAGCCCATCATCGAGAAAACACGCTACAAAATTCCCATGGGCAGCTTCACGTGGGAAATCGATGAATTTTTCGGCGTTAATGCCGGCCTCATCGTGGCGGAAATTGAATTGCCGAGCGAAGACACGCCTTTTGAAAAACCGGACTGGATTGGTGAAGAGGTATCCGGTGATCCGAGATACTTCAACTCAAACCTGGTTGCCCATCCCTTCAGCACGTGGGAAAAGTGAGGTTCACCATGACGGATACGTTTGCTAAGAATCAGGCAACAACTGCAGCTGAAGCCGCCAAGATTATTCCCCGTGCAGAATTCCGGGTCTTCGGCAAAGAAGTCATTGAAAGCGTCAAAACGCACATGTGGCAGTGCAAGGCTCAGCTTTTCAAGGCGCGCGTCATGCCGGCCGAAACCTACGTACTCTCTCGTCACACGGATGAAGCCAACGTCAAGGTTCGGGACGGGCTGCTCGACATTAAAACCAAAACGGGAGAAACTCCTGAAGGGTTTGAAATTTTCCAACCCCGGGGAAAATTTCAGTTCCCCGTCAAGCGCGACGAATTACTGGCCATCTTTTCTGCGCTTCAGGCAGATCTGCCGGAGACTGGTGATTCCTGCACGTTTGAAGAGTTCAAGAACCTCGTCCGTGCCAACCCGGATCTGGCTTTGGTTTCGGTAGAAAAAAAGCGCTTTGGATTCTCCGTCAACGGCATTATTTGCGAATACGCCGAAGTCTGGTTCAATGGGGCCCGGGTTGAAACAGCCTGCTGCGAAAGCGAGAACTACGATTCAATGGCTGCAGTTGTCGAAGCTCTCGGACTTAAAGGAATGGAGAACACCAACTATCTTCGCGCCGCCAAGAAGGTCATAGGCTGGATCGATAACTAACGCAAAGATCCACTAAAAAGGCCCGGAACTTCCGGGCCTTCTGGTCTTTTAAGAGCGGCGCTTTTTCAGCGCAACGCCTTACTCATCGCGCTCAAGAACTGCAGCGAAGAAGCCGTCCGTGTTGTTCACGTGCGGCAGGAGCTGCATGTAGCCCTCGAAGCGCTCGAGCTGACCGGGACCGAAGTGAATCCCCTGCTGCTCGAAAACTTCCTTCACGGGGACGAGACGCCAGCCGGGATTGGCGGCGAGGAAGGCTTCCACGACATCCTGGTTCTCGCGCTTCAGAAGCGAGCAGGTCGCATAAACGAGGCGCCCGCCCTTCTTCACGAGCTTTGCAGCGCTCGCGAGCACGCTCTTCTGGATGGCGTTGATGCGCTCGAGCTCCTCGGGCGAGAGACGCCACTTGAGGTCGGGGTTGCGCCTCAGCGTCCCCGTGCCCGTGCAGGGAGCGTCGACGAGAACGCGGTCGAACTTGCCGTTGAGCCTCCTCACGCGCTGATCCTGTTCGCTTCTGATCGCGATCGGATGAACGTTCGTGAGGCCGGCGCGGCGCATGCGGGGAGCGAGCCCTGCGAGGCGCTTCTCATTCACGTCGAAGGCGTAGAGGCTGCCGGTCGAGCGCATGAGGGCGCCCAATGCAAGGGTCTTGCCGCCCGCGCCCGCGCAGAAGTCGCAGACCATCTCGCGGCGGCGGGGCGTGAGGAGGCGCGCGATCAGCTGCGAGCCTTCATCCTGCACGTCGACGAGGCCGTCCTTGTAGATCGGCCAGCGGGTGAGGCCGGGCTTCGTAGGAAGACGCACGCCGTCGGGCGAAAGCGGCGTCGGAAGCGCCTCAACGCCGTTCTTTGCGAGCTCGGCGAGCACTTCCTCGCGCGTGGCCTTCAGGAGGTTCACGCGAAGGTCGAGCGGGGCGCCCTCCGTCATCGCGCGGTAGAGATCCTGGGAATCCGGGTACTGCGCCTCAATCAGGTCGAAGAGCCACTGCGGAAGCTCGGCGCGCACGTGCGCGGGCGCTTTTTCCGCATCAAAGGCGAGGACATTCTTCAGCGGGCCTTCCTCGGAGCCGATGGCCGCGGGCGAAATCGCTTCGAGGCCGTGCTGGCGGGTAAGGACAGCGAGGGCCGCGAGCTTCGGCGCGCGGTCCGGATGCACCGGGCGCATGGCGGCGCGAAGCGTGCCGTAGCGGCGAAGCGCATCGTAGATGCCTTCAGCGATGATGCCGCGGTCGCGCATGCCGAGCTGCGGGTTGCTCTTGAAGAAGAGCTTCATCAGCACGTCGGCCGGGCCGTCGAACTTGAGAATCACCTTGAGCGCGCGGGCGAGCTCGTCAACGATCAGGGTCGTCACGCGGACGCGGCCGGGCGCGCGGGGCGCCATGCGGTGTTCGGGAGTCTTCGGGCCCGAATGCTTCACGAAGCCTTCACGGGCGCGCTCCTCGCGGCGGCGCTTATCGGCGGCAATCTGGCGTTCAGTACGGCGGCGGCCCGGTTCGGCGCGCTCCGTACGGCGGGGCTTCTGCATTTCAAAGGCGCGGCGCCGGGGATGATTTTCAGGCATGTTCTGTCTCGGTCAAAGGGACGTTGGAAAGAAGCGCCTTCGCTTCATTGGTCGTCCCGAAATAAATAGGGTTCAGAGCGGAAAGCGTTATTCCGCATAAAAGACGGCAAGTTCGCGCGCGGTGGCGTCGTCCATCACGGCGCGGCCGTCAACGAGCTTCACGCGGCCTTCGGCAACCGCCTTCACGCACTTCGGATAGACCTTGTGCTCATAGGGGAGAAGGCGCACGGCGAGCGTTTCGGGCGTGTCGGTCGTCATCACCGGCACCACGGACTGGCCGATGATCGCGCCCCCGTCGAGCACGGCGGAGACGAAGTGCACGGTCGAGCCGTGAACGCGGCAGCCCGCTTCAATGCAGCGGCGGTGCGTATCAAGCCCCGGGAAGAGGGGCAGAAGCGCCGGGTGAATGTTGAGAATCTTTCCTTCCCAGCGGGAGACGAAGCCCGGCGTCAGGATGCGCATGAAGCCCGCGAGCACGATGACGGCGGGTTCATAGGGCTCAATCTGACGCGCGAGCTCTTCTTCAAAAGCCTCGCGCGTGGGGAAGGCCTTGTGGTCGACCGCAAAGGCGTCAAGGCCTTCAGCGCGGGCAGTTGCGAGCCCCTTGGCGTCCGGACGGTTCGAGAAGACCGCGGCGATTCTGAGGCCGTCGACTTCCCAGTTTTCAGCGCGCGCCGTGCGCAGGATGGCTTCAAAGTTGCTTCCGCGGCCGGAAAGCAGAATGACGATGTTCTTCATGAAAGAGTCCCCGCACGGGCGAGAAGAGAAATGGAGGGTATGGAGTGGGCGGACATTCTAAGCGCGCAGGCGCTTTCGGATTGCCGGGGGCCCGGGATTAATTCTCTGCGTCTTGAGTGAAATCCCCTAGTCACTCTGGCCTCGATTCAGAATCAGAGCGGCCCGGGAGGGCAAAACTCTGCTTCCGGGAGAAGTGCCAGCCGCTCAACAGTATAATTTTTCGCTCCAGAAATTCCTTTTTATTCCGTCATTCACATGCACGTTTTCCGCGGTCTCCCTGATCCCCGCCTGCGCGTTCCGAGCGCGATCGCCATCGGCAATTTCGACGGCGTGCACACGGGCCACCAGGCGCTTCTTCACGGCATGGTCGATGCCGCCAAGGATCGCGGTCTCGTGCCTTCGGTGCTTACGTTCGAACCTCATCCGCGCGAGTACTTCCCGCATCTCGATCCGGTTCCGCGCATTTCAACGCTTTTCGACAAGGTGAAGCGCATTCTCGACTGCGGCGTGGAGCGGATCTACATGCTGCCCTTCAACGAGCGCATCGCCCGCGAAGGGGCGGAGCACTTCGTGAAGGAAGTGCTCGTGAAGGGGCTCGACTGCCGCTGGATCACCGTGGGCGAAGACTTCCGCTTCGGGAGCGGCCGTGCGGCCGATGCCCATGATCTCGTGAATTTCGGAAAGGAACATCATTTCGAGACGTGGATTTCGCCGCTCCTCTTTCACGGCGAAAGAAAGGTGAGCTCCACCCGCGTGAGGGAAACTCTCGCTGCCGGGGACTTTTATGAAACGTCCCTCATGCTCGGGCACCCCTACACGATGTCGGGCCGCGTGATTCACGGTCAGGCACTCGGGCGCACGCTCGGCTACCCCACGCTCAACATTGCTCCGATTCCGCCCGGAAGCCGTGCGCGTCCTGCGCTCTCGGGCGTCTTTGCCGTCCGCGTCGAAGGGATTCTCCCGGGCGCGAGCATTCCGGGCGTCGCTTCTCTCGGACTTCGCCCGACGGTGACGAGCTCGAAGCGCTGGCTCCTTGAGACCCATCTCTTTGACTGGCACGGCGACGCCTACGGCAGAAACATCTGCGTTCGCTTCATAGAGCGAATACGTGCGGAACAGAAATTCAGCGGCCTCCCCGAACTCACGGCCGCCATCAGAAACGACGCCGCCCGCGCGCGTCAGATTCTCGGGCTTGCCCCGGGAACGCCTGAGTGAATTCCAAAGGGCGGGATCCCGGACTCATGAGAAGAGACCACTAACGGATCCCCCTGAAGCGGAAGCCTCAGGCGGCAACAGAAGCACGGAGATTTTTCCTTGAAACCAACTGAACGCATAAAAGCGCCGCGTCCCGCATCCGGGCCGCCCGCAGCGTTCGACCTGAAGAGCCCGAGGGGGCCAGGAGTTTTGACCAAAATGGCACAAGCTGACGATAAGAAGTATCCGCTCAACCTGCCGGATACACCCTTCCCGATGCGAGGGAACCTCCCCAAGCGCGAACCGGGCTGGATTCGCGAATGGGATGAAAAGAAGATTGTCGAGCGCATTCTCGACGCACGCCGCGACGCGAAGAAATTCATTCTTCACGACGGCCCTCCCTATGCCAACGGCGCAATTCACCTCGGTCACGCGGTCAACAAGATCCTGAAGGACATGATCGTCAAGGAGAAGACCCTCGAAGGCTTCTGCGCGCCCTACGTCCCGGGCTGGGACTGCCACGGCATGCCGATCGAAGTGCAGATTGAAAAGCAGCACGGGAAGAACCTCCCCGTCGACAAGATGCAGTCGCTCGCCCGCGCCTATGCGATGGAGCAGTCGAAGCTCCAGCTCGCCGACTTCAAGCGCCTGGGCGTTCTCGGTCTCTGGGACAATCCGTACCGCACCATGCGCTACGACACGGAAGCCGCTGAAATCCGTGCGCTGCGCCTCATCATGGAAAAGGGCTACGTCTACCGCGGCCTGAAGCCCGTCAACTGGTGCTTCGACTGCCAGAGCGCGCTCGCTGAAGCGGAAGTCGAATATAAGGACAAGGAGTCGCCGATGCTAGACGTCGCCTTCGCCCTTACGGACGAAGACCACGAGCGCGTCGAGAAGATCTTCGGCATGAAGATCGAAAAGCCCTGCTCGATCGTCATCTGGACGACGACGCCCTGGACGATCCCCGCCAACCAGGCGCTCAACATGCACCCCGAGCTCGAGTACGCTCTCGTCGACTGCGGCGACCGCTACCTCATCCTCGGGAAGGACCTGACGGAAGAGTGCCTCAAGCGCTACGGCATAACCGGCAAGGTTGCCGCCACCGCCATGGGCGCCGAGTTCGAGGGCCTGCGCTTCAAGCACCCGCTCTACGACATGCATGAGGGCTACCGCCGCTACGCGCCCGTCTACCTCGCCGACTACGTTGAAGCCACGTCCGGTACGGGCATCGTGCACTCGGCTCCGGCCTACGGCGTGGACGACTTCGTGTCTTGCAAGAAGCACGGCATGACGAACGACCAGGTGCTCAACCCGGTGATGGGCGACGGCACCTATGCCGAATGGCTTCCCTTCTTTGCCGGCATGAACATCTGGCAGGCCAACCCCAAGATCCTCGACACGCTGCGCGTTGCAGGCGCTCTTCTCTCCTCCGGGAAGATGATCCACAGCTACATGCACTGCTGGCGCCACAAGACGCCGCTCATCTACCGCGCGACCGCCCAGTGGTTCGTCCGCATGGATGCGCCCGATGAAGACACGAAGAGCGTGCTTGGTCTCCCCTCGACGGAAAAGACGCTCCGCGAAGCGGCGCTCGAAGGCGTGAAGGCGACGAAGTTCTTCCCCGAGTGGGGCATCAACCGCCTCTACGCGATGATTGAAAATCGTCCCGACTGGTGCATCTCGCGCCAGCGCAACTGGGGCGTGCCGCTTCCCTTCTTCCTTTCGAAGTCGACGGGCGAACTTCACCCCGACACGCTCGAAATCATGAAGAAGGTCGAGAAGCTCGTCGCTGAAGGCGGCATCGAAGCCTGGGCCAAGGTGAAGCCCGAGGATCTCTTGGGCGAGGACGCCAAGGACTACGTGAAGTCGACCGACATTCTCGACGTCTGGTTCGATTCGGGCACGACCCACTACACGGTGCTCCGCGGCTCCCACAAGGACATCCTCTCGTGGCCTGCCGACCTCTACCTTGAGGGCTCTGACCAGCACCGCGGCTGGTTCCATTCGTCGCTCCTCACGGGCACGATGCTCGACGACCGTCCGCCCTACAACCAGCTTCTCACCCACGGCTTCTGCGTCGATGAAAAGGGCGAGAAGATGTCGAAGTCGAAGGGCAACATCGTCCGTCCGCAGGAAATCAGCGACAAGTTCGGCGCCGAAATTCTGCGCCTCTGGGTTGCCTCCACCGACTACTCGGGCGAACTGCGCCTCGGTCCGACGATTCTCAACCGCGTTGTGGAATCCTACCGCCGCATCCGCAATACGCTGCGCTTCCTCCTCGCCAACACCTCGGACTTCGACTACTCGAAGGAAGCCGTGGCGCTTGACGACATGCTCGAACTCGACCGCTGGGCGATCGCCTATGCGGAAGACTTCCAGAAGCGCGTGCTTGCCGAGTACAAGGACTACCGCTTCCACAACGTGGTGACGCTCCTGCAGACCTTCGCCTCGACCGACCTCGGCTCCTTCTACCTCGACGTTCTCAAGGACCGTCTCTACACGACGGCCCCGAAGAGCCTCGCGCGCCGTTCGGCTCAGACCGCGCTCTACCTCATCACGAAGATGCTTCTGCGCCTCATCGCGCCGATCCTCTCCTTCACGGCCGAGGAAGCCTTCAAGGTCTTCTCGCCCAACAAGGCCGAGACCATCTTCGTCGAGACCTTCGAGCACCTCCCCGAAGTGGGCGGCGATAAGGACCTCCTCGACAAGTGGGCGAAGATCCGCGCCGTCCGCGCCGACGTTCAGAAGGCGATCGAAGACGAGCGTGCGAGCGGCACGATCGGCTCGTCCCTCCAGACGACCGGTGAAATCGCGGCGCCCGCGGGCCTCTACGAGGTTCTCGAGTCCCTGGGCGACGAACTCCGCTTCGTGATGATCATGTCCGAAGTGAAGCTCGTGAAGGCCGAAGGCGATGAAGTGAAGATCACCGTCCGTCCGTCGGAAGAAAAGAAGTGCGAACGCTGCTGGCACTATGTGCCGGGCGTCGGCAGCAATGCCGAACACCCGACCCTCTGCCCGCGCTGCGTCTCGAACCTCTTCGGCGCCGGCGAAAAGCGCCTCTTCGCGTAAATGGCTCAGAGAGTTGACGCAAAGCGCGCCGCCCGACCGGTCCCCGGCCGGGCGACGCCCCTGAAATTCAGCCTCTGGACATTGTTCGGGTTTCTCGTTCTCTCGCTCGACCAGGCGACCAAGTTCTGGTTTGAGCGGGCGTTCGACCCGGGCGACATTCATCCGGTGCTGCCGGGCTTCAACCTGGTGCTCGCCCACAACTACGGCGCGGCCTTCTCATTCCTTGCGGAAATGGGCGGCTGGCAGCGGTGGGTGCTCTCCGCCTTTGCGCTCGTCGTCGTCTTTGTGGTGCTCAGAATGCTCTGGCGCCACAACGCACGGTTTCTCTTCAGCCTCTCCCTCACGCTCATCGGCGCGGGAGCGCTCGGAAACCTCTGCGACCGGATGACTTCCGGGTACGTGATCGACTTCCTCGACTTCTACTGGAGAAACTGGCACTGGCCCGCATTCAATGTGGCCGATATTGCAATCTGCATGGGAGCCGCGGGCATCGTCATCGATGAATTCGGGCACGTGAATAAGGAAAAATAGGCTTTTGCCAAAGCTTTTCCCTTCAAAAGCGCTTTCTTCCATCCCGGAAGGAGGCGCTTTTTGTTGCCAATTTTCGTGCAGAAAACGACTGCCTCTGATGCCCCCTTTCAGGCAGAATTCAAGCATTTCTTTCATCTGTCAGCCGTCAGGGGAATTCATGCTCCAGGGCAAACGCATCACGCTTATCGTTTCGGGCGGCATTGCCGCCTTCAAGAGCTGCGAGGCAGCGCGTCTTCTGATGAAGAGAGGCGCCGAAGTTCAGGTCGTGCTTACCGAACACGCCGCGGAATTCGTGACGCCCCTCACCTTCGAAGCGCTCACGGGCAAGCCCGCGCTCACGACCGAATGGGCGAAGAACCCTTACTCCGTGATGCCTCATATTGAACTTGCCCGCACGTCGGACCTCCTTCTCGTGATGCCCGCGACTGCGAACCTCATTGCCAAGGCGGCAAACGGCATCGCCGACGACCTCGCGAGCACGCTCATTGCCGCGAGGCGTTCTCCGCTGGCCTTCGTCCCGGCCATGAATCAGGCGATGTGGGCCAATCCCGCCTTGAAGCGCAATGTGGAGAACCTGAAGCTTGACGGCGCCGCGTTTTTCGGACCCGTCGAAGGCCTTCAGGCCTGCGGCGACAAGGGAGCCGGACGCATGATGGAGCCCGCTGAAGTCTGCGAGCTCGCGGACGCGCTCTTCTCGCCCAAGACGCTTTCGGGGAAGCGCGTCATCATTACCGCCGGCCCCACGTACGAAGCGATCGACCCGGTGCGCGGCGTCACCAACCGCTCGAGCGGCCGCCAGGGCTTTGAAATCGCGCGCGCCGCGAGAAATGCGGGCGCCGAAGTCACGCTCATCGCGGGCCCGGTCAGTCTCGCGACGCCCGTGGGCGTGCGCCGCATTGACGTGGTTTCCGCCCGGGACATGGATCAGGCGGTTCAGACCGAGCTCGACCAATCCCCCTGCGACCTCTTCATCGGCGTCGCCGCCGTCGCCGACTGGCGTCCGGGTGCGGTGTCGATGCGCAAAATCAAGAAGGATGCTTCCGGCCACTCGGCGCTTCAGGACCTCCTCTGGAGCGAGAATCCCGACATCCTCGCCCGCGTGGGCGAGCGCCCGGGCGCTCCGGTCACGATCGGCTTCGCCGCGGAGACGGCGGAAGGCGCAACGCTCACTGCTTTTGCGCGCGAAAAGCTGATCCGCAAGCACGCTGCGCTCATCGTCGCCAACGATGCGCGCTTCGCGCTTCATTCCGAAGAGAATGCCATCCGCATCGTGAGCGCCTCTGAGGAAGAGCATTTCGGCCCTGCTTCCAAGCGCGAGTGCGCTGAATTCATTGTGGCGGCGGCTGCACGGGAGCTCGCGCGCCGTGGATAATTCCACCTTCGATTCACATTGAAGCCGACACGGAATTCACAGACACCATGCTCATCGACCTCAAGATTCTTGACGAACGCGCCCGCGAACATCTTCCCAAAACGGCAACTCCGGGCTCCGCCGGCGTCGACCTGCGCGCCATCCTGGATGCGCCGCTCGTAGTTGCCCCGGGCGAAACGAAGCTCCTTCATACGGGTCTCGCCATTCACGTCGCCGACCCGGGCTTTGCCGCGCTCATTCTTCCGCGCTCCGGCCTCGGACACAAAAAGGGCATCGTGCTCGGCAATCTTGTCGGCCTCATCGACAGCGACTACCAGGGCGAGCTCATGCTCTCCATCTGGAACAGAAACTCCGAACCCTATGAAGTGACGCCCTTCGAGCGCCTCGCGCAGCTGATCGTCGTCCCGGTTGTTCAGCCTGAGTTCCGCATCGTCGAGTCCTTCGACGCGTCTGAGCGCGGCACGGGCGGCTTCGGCTCCACGGGCGTGGAATAACAGCTGAATGCTGAGCGCATCAACGGGTTGAAGCGCTCAGCATTTCTTCGGCAGGGAAACGCGCGGACCCGCTTCAGCGCTTCCTGGTTGAGCAGTCCTGAGGCTCCTCCAAGGCGATGCCGGCCGCACCGGTATTGGCTCAATCCTGCAGGCAAAAGAAAAACAACTGAGGATTACTCTCTTCAATCCGGAAAAATTTTATTTATCAATCAAAGGCTAACAAAAATTTAATAAAATCTTTAATTATTATCCCATCTATGGATCCTTCTGCCATAGGACTCATCGTAAGAAGGAATTTCGGGTAGTTGTCCTTGATTTTCTGAAGCGGGGCAAGCTCCCGCGCCCGGTTCTCATCGGTGAGCAGGTAGCAGACCTGGATATAGATCTGCTCTTCACGCTTCCTGGCGATGAAGTCAACCTCGAGCGCATCGAGCTTTCCGATGGTCACCTCGTATCCCTTCTGCCTCAGATTGAGATAGACGATATTTTCGAGAAGCCCGGCAATGTCATCAGGGCGGAAGCCGACAACCGCATTGCGAATGCCGGTATCGCAGACAAAAATTTTTTCCTGCGTCTCGAGAAGTTTTTTGCCCTTGAGGTCAAAGCGGCTCGCCTTCTCAATGATGAAGGCGCGCTCGAGAAAGCTGAGGTAGTTGTATACGGTTTCCGTGCTGAGCTTTCTCCCCTGGCTCTTCAGGAAGTCCGATACAGTCTTCGCGGAAAATAGGCTCCCAATATTATCCATTAAAAACATAATAATTCTTGAGAGGAGCTCGACATCGCGCACGTTATTGCGCTGCACGACATCCTTGAGCAGCACGGCGTCGAAGATGTCTCCCAGGTACTGCATCCGGGCTTCCATTCCGCCGCTGATCTGGTGCAGCCCCGGGAGGCCTCCCTGGCGGACAAAGGCGTCGAAAGCCTTCTGGAGGTCGCACGATTCGATCTTCAGGCCGTTAAAGAGCAGAAACTCCGCAAAACTCAGCGGCCAGACGCGGATTTCGACGTACCGCCCGGCAATGAGCGTTGCAAGTTCACCGGAAAGGAGCCTTGCATTGGAGCCGGTAATTGTAATGTCGGCATTGAGATCCACCCGGAAAGCATTGACGGCCTTCTGCCAGCCGTCCACTTCCTGAATTTCATCGAAGAGGAGATAGACCTTCTCTTTCGTCTCCCCGGCTTTCGCCATGACGCGCTTATAGAGCGCCATATAGTCGAGCAGATCTGCATTGGCGAGAGATTCAAAATTGAAGCTGAAGATTCTCTCCGGGGGCACGCCGCTATTGAGCAATGCATCCCTGTAGAGCTCAAGCAAGGCGCTCTTCCCGCAGCGGCGCATTCCCGTAATCACCTTGACGACGGGACTATTCCTGAACTGAAGAAGTTGTTCGAGGTAGAGCGGGCGCGGATACATATGCATGAGATCAAAAGAAATTCTTATATAGAAGAATTTTACAGCATTTTTTCAATATTTTTCTCTTATAAAAGAATTTCCATAAGAATCAACATAAAAACAGTATATTACAGCGAAGAGAATCTGCGGTTCGTCCTATGGAGGAAGGCCTTCGGGAGCAGAGATCCCGAAGCCTTCCTCGTGAGGGTCACGCGTCAGGCCTGAAGCACGCTTTCAGGCTGGTCGTAGACGTAAACGCGCGGAAGCGCCTTCGTCCACTTCTCCACCTCGACGAGCGCGGTCGAAGCAATGTTGCCGCAGGCGAGCGACGACGTGGGTTCGTCCATCGTGAGCGTATTGGAGTTCCCGTGCACGTCGACGCGGAGGCCGTCGATATCGAGCGGAGCGAACCAGGCGCCATGGTGCACGACCACAACGCCCGACTGCACGCGGTCCGTGACGTAGACGCCCGCAAGGAGCGCGCCGCGGTCATTCTTCACGAGCGCGACGTCGCCCGACTTCAGGCCCCTCGCCTTCGCATCCGCCGGGTTGATCCAGCAGGGTTCGCGGTCGTTGATGTTCGCGAACTGATGGCTCACCGTGCCGTCGAGCTGGCTGTGCATGCGGTAGCGGCTCTTGCAGGCCATGAGGGCGAGCGGATGCGCCTTGGTCTTCGTGTTGACGCCTTCGGTCGGCACAAAGTACGCGGGGTGCCCGAGGCAGTCCTTGTAGCCGTAGGAGGCGATCTGCGGCGAATAAAGCTGAATGAGGCCGCTCTCGGTTGCGAGCGAATTCGCCTTCGGATCCTTGCGGAAGGCTTCGTAAGCCACAAAATTGCGGTCCTTTTCGGCCACGTCGAAAAGGAAGTAGCCCTTCTTCCAGAATTCTTCGAAGGCGGGGAGCTTCACGCCGATGCGTTCGCCCATCTTCTGCGATTCGCCGTAGAGACGCTTGATCCAGCCCATCTCGTCGAGACCTTCGGTATAGGCCGCTTCAAGACCCATGCGCTTCGCAAGTTCGCTGAAGATCCAGTAGTCGGGCTTCGACTCCCACTGCGGCTCGATCGCCTGCTGCATCGCCACGAGACCATCGTTCGAGTAGGTGCCGATATTCGTGATGTCGTTGTGTTCGAAGACCGTTGCGGCCGGGAGCACGATGTCGGCGTGACGCGCCGTCGCCGTCCACACCGTGTCGGTGACGACAACCGTTTCGGGCTTCTTCCAGGCGCGCTCGAGCTTCATTGTGTCGGGCTGATGCGCAAAGGGATTGCCGCCCGCCCACATGACGAGACGGACTTCCGGATAGGTCACCTTCGTGCCGTTGAAGTCGATGGTCTTGCCGGGATTGAGGAAGCAGTCGACAAAGCGCGCGACCGGAATCGTCTGGCTGCCCTTCCAGGGCAGGGTCGAGGGCTTCACGGGCTTGACGCCGCTCGAAATGCCGCCGAGGAACGGTCCCGTGCAGAGGGGCGAACCGCCGTTGGAATAGTGATAGTTGGTGCCGATGCCGCCGCCCGGAAGACCGATCTGACCGAGCGCCGCCGCGAGCGCAAAGCCCATCCAGTGCGACTGTTCGCCGTACTGAATGCGCTGAATTCCCCAGCCCATCATGATCATCGTGCGGTGTTCCTGAAGCTCGTGCGTGAGGCTCACGATTCTTTCAGCCGGCACGCCGCATTCGCGGGCGGCCCAGGCCGGAGTCTTCTCGACGCCGTCGGTCTTGCCGGTAATGTAGTCATGGAGTTCCGGCCAGCCCGAGCAGCACTTCGTAAGGAATTCCGTGTCGGCCTTCTTCGTTCTCACGAGTTCGTGGAGCATGCCGAGCATCATGGCGCAGTCCGTGCCGGGGCGCGGCGCGATCCATTCGGAGACCAGATATTCCGCGGTGTCGGGCTTCAGCGGATTGATGGCGATGGTCTTCGTTCCCTTTTCCTTCAGCGCGCGGAAGTAGCCGTAGCTGTTGTGAAGGGTCGTAAGCCAGTCGATGTCGTTCGTCACGATCGGGTCGCATCCCCAGAGGACGACGCGCTCGGAATGCTTCATCACGACGTCCCAGCTCGTCGAGCGCGGGTCGCCCGTGCCGACGACATAGGGCAGAATGCGGCTGATGGCAGCCGTCGAATAGCTGTTGATGCACTGGATGAAGCCGCCTCTCAGATTGAGAAGACGCTGCTGAAGGTTGATCGCGGCATTGACTTTGCCCGTCGACATCCAGCCGTAGGAACGGCCGAAGACGGCGCTCGGACCGTAGGCGTCGTAGACGCGGTTCATTTCCTTCGCGACGAGATCAAGCGCCGTCTCCCAGGAGACGCGCACGAACTTCTCTTCGCCGCGGTGTTCGCGGCTTGCTGGGCCGTTCCTGAGATATCCCTCGCGCACCATCGGATAGCGGATGCGGGAGGAGGAATAGGGAAGCTCGCAGAGACCGTTCATGTTGACGGAGGGCGCATAGTCATGCTCGAAGGGCGTGAGGTGCGTGAGCTTTCCGCCCTGAACATGCGCGCGCACGACGCCCCAGCGGGACGCCGTGATGACTTCATTTTCGTCGAGCGTCGACTTACCGAGGCTGAAGGTATTGGAGAGCTCCAGGTCCTTCTTCGTCGGAACGGAAAGCGGCTTCTCGCGGAACTGTGCGGCGCTTTTAAGCGCCGCAGGATTCCCCGGTTCAACCGGAGCGGGCTTCGCGGCCGCATTCGTCTGAGGCACGAAGGCGGCAGCCGTGCCGGCAGCGCCGGCGGCGAGGAAGTTTCTGCGTGTGAGACGGGACATAGCAATTCCTTTTTGTTTTTTGGAATGGAATGCCGAAAACTTTACGGTTCCCGTCTCATGCGCCTCAGATGAGAATTGCTCTCGATTGATTCAGATCGAGCTCATTGACCGATCTTAACCGAGTGTTATTCCTAAAATGAATAGCGGTTTCAGGCTTCCGCCTCATTGTCCCCTTCCTCGTCATCGTCGCCGAAAAGCTCCCGGTCGAGCGCTTCATGTTCGGAGAGCGACATGCCGCGCGCCTGCTGAATGCCAAGCTCTCCCTCGAGCACGCGGATTTCCGGACGACGGCCGGCGTGGAGCGTGAGCTCAACATTCGCGCCAAATGCTTCCGGCGTACCGGGAATATCGTTCGCGAGACGCCCCGCAATCACGCGGCCTTCGGCAGCGTCAGTCTGAAAGTGCCTCACATAGGCGTCGTGGTCGCCCGCGTCGACCTCCGCCCAGACGCCCCAGGTAAAGCTTCCGTCCTCTTCCGTAAAGGGAATTTCAATGACGCCGAAGAGGAACTTCTCGCCCGTTTCAAGGGCCGCAAAGTCCTCATTGAACTTTCCCGCGCGGTAGCGGTTGACGTAGTCGAGCTGCCAGAGGCAGTCGGGAAGCTTCATCTGAATGTCGCGGCAGAGTTCGTCTTCATCCGCTTCGGCGGTCTCTTCATAGTCTTCGGTCATGGCATTGCTCCGAGAATCCGTCCTTTGAAATAGCTCACGAAACTATACCTGCCTCGCGAGGCGCATACTTGACGGAAATCCTCTGCATCCTTTCCCCGCAAGTCCTCCTATGGCGCTTTTTCTCCATCACATTGCGCTCTGCGCTCCGCTCTTCATTCTCGTTGCGCTCGGCTGGGCGCTCATCAAGGCAAAAGTCTTCACGCCGGCGGTCACGAAGGCACTGGGAGGATTTACGTTCCGGCTTCTGATGCCGGTGATGCTCTTTGAGCTCCTTTCAAACCTCTCCGAGATGCCGCCTGTCGACTGGCGCATCCTCATTGCATTCTTCGGCTCCTGCGCCATCGTTTATATCGCGGGCCGGAGCGCCGTGAAGCGCCTCTTTCACTCCGACGCCGCCGGCACGACGGTCCTCGCCATGGCCGGGATCTTCGGCAACAACGTGCAGCTCGGCGTCCCCATCGTGCAGGTGAGCCTCGGCGACGCGGCAATGCCCTCCATTTCGATCATCATTCTCTTCAACGTGCTTCTTCTCTGGACCGTTGCCATTGCATCCGTCGAATTCGGACGAAGCGGCCGGATCACAAACCCGAAGGAAGTTCTCGCGCCGATGCTGCGCGTCTTCCGCAATCCGGTCGTGCTCGGCATCATCGTCGGCACCGCCTGGGGGCTCACCGGGTGGCACCTTCCGGGCTTTGTCATGGAGTCCGTTCATTACGTGTCGTCCGCCACGACCCCCATGTGCCTCATCGTGGTCGGCATGGGACTCGCTGAACACAGCTTCTCGTCAGCCCTCCCGAAGGGCGTTTTCGTTACGGTCGTGAAGCTCATGATCCAGCCTTTCCTTGTCTGGCTCCTCGCCCGGCTCCTTGGATTAGGAGACCTCGAAACGAATGCCGTCACCCTCATGGCGGCGCTCCCCGTGGCGATCAACGCCTATCTGATGGCGCAGGACTTTCAGGCCGAGGAAGGCGGCGCGAGCAATGCCATCTTCGTCTCCACCTTTGCTTCAGCGATCACGGTACCGCTTACGCTGACGCTCCTCGGCGTTGCGCCCTCTTTGTAGCTGAGCCTTTTGCTCATTGGCATTGACGACCGTTAGGGCTGAGCCGGACGGAAACGGACGTTCAGCGGCCGAAAGGCCGTCGTTTTTCCTTCACGTGCTTTACCTAAAGTTCTTGAAGGTAAATTCATCGAAGGAACCATCTCAAGCAAGGATGCGCCATGCGCTTTTACGGTCGCGAGGAAGAAATCCGACTCCTCAGAAAAGAGCTTGATCTCGCCATGCGGAACAAAGCCGGGCGTCTGGCAGTCGTCTGCGGCAGAAGACGCATTGGAAAGACGTCCCTGATCATGAAGGCTTTTGAGTCCGTTGAATGCCCGGTCATCTACCTCTTTGCCGGAAAACGCACTCAGGAATCCGAACTCATTGCCTCATGGACGGAAGCGCTCGGGGAAGCGCTGTCGCTCCCCTATAAGCCAGAGTTTTCAACCATCAATGAGATTTTTGAATTTCTCCTCAAGGCATCTGCGAAAAGTCCCATGATCGTCGTAATTGACGAGTGCCAGGAGCTCGAGCGCATCGTCAATGCCTTCTGGAGTCGTCTCGGGGAAAGCTGGGACCGCTTTCATTGCGAAAGCAGGCTCGTACTTGTCTTGAACGGGTCATCAGCCGATTCACTCAGGCGGATCTTCAACAATGCGCGTGAACCGCTTTACGGACGGGCTGATCTTCTTCTGGAGATCGAGCCTTTTGACAACGCTCTCCTCGCCGCCATTGCGCGGAATGAATTTCCGGACATGTCGCCAGAGGATCTCCTGACGCTTTATGCGCTCACAGGCGGCGCTGCCCGTTACGTCGAATTTTTTCGTCGACAACGGCATCGGCAGTACGAACGACATGATCAATCTGGTCTTTTCACCTGAAGGCGCCTGGTTCCGCGAAGAAGGAACAGTTCTTCTCGCGAATGAGTTCCGAATGGAATCTCCCGTATACCAGACCATCCTGACCGCAGTTGCGCGCGGCGCAAATGAATGGAGCGCCATCAGCGGGACAACCGGGAAAGTCGACGTGACGGCGTACCTCTCCCGGCTCGAGAACATCTTCAAATTGATTGAAAAAAGAGCGCCGCTCAACGGCCGGCTCGCCGGAAAAGGCGTTCGCTATTACCTGAGCGACCCGTTCTTCAAATTCTGGTATCGCTTTGTCGACCCGCTGGACCAGAGGTCACTCGCCGCCCGCGCTCAATGGCCGCGGCAGCAGGAGTACTGCCGGGAAAACTGGCCGACCTATACAGGACGAACGCTCGAGGACTGGTTCCTCGCCCGATACCGCAGCGACCGCGAGTGGGATCAGGTCGGACCGTGGTGGGACAGACGAGGAGAAAACGAGATCGACCTCGTCGCCCTTTCTCATGCCGGCAAAAAAATCGTCTTTGCCGAGGTGAAGCGGAATCCTGAACGCCTCGACATGCATGCGCTCCACGTCAAGGGAGAAGCGTTTCTGAAGGCCAACGGCTCACTCGCCGGCTACACGCAGGAATACCGCGGTCTTTCGCTCGAGGACATGTAAGCTTTCCGACGCCAACCCGGCAGTTAGGAATCGGCAGAATGCAAACGGGGACGCCAGGGACGGAAAAAGCTTCCGCCCTCAGGACGTCCCCGCAAGAGATCACTTCTCTTGTCAGGCCAGAACGCTTACTTCAGCATCGCCGCATTCGTGCCGGCCGTACGACCGAAGACCATCACATCGGCAATGGCGTTCCCGCCCAAACGGTTGCTCCCGTGAATGCCGCCCGTCACTTCGCCCGCAGCATAAAGCCCCGGAATGACGTGACCTTCGGCATCAAGCACCTGCGCCTTCACGTTGATGCGGATGCCGCCCATCGTATGGTGCACGGTCGGAACCTTCCGGCAGGCGTACCACGGACCGCCGTCGAGGACCTTGTCCGCGGCGTTGTTCGCGAGGAAGCCGAGCGGATCCTTGGCCTTTCCTTCAACTACGGCGTTGTAGCCCTCAACGCTAGCCTTCAACTTGGCCGGATCCATGCCGGTCTTCTTTGCGAGGTCGTCGAGCGTATCGCCCTCAACGACACTGCCGAGCGCGAGCATGTTGCGGATCGTTGCGCCGTTCGCGTCCACAAAGTCCGGGCTCGGATAACGGAGCTTATTGACAACAATCCAGTAAGTGCCCTTGGGCTGCGCGAAAATCGCCTTTGCGAGCACGTCGCGCGCGGCGCCTTCATTCACGAAGCGTTCGCCCGAGAGGTTGACGAAGATGCGGTTGCGCCCGGACGTGCGGATGTTTTCCATAAGGCCCGTACCCGGCGTGCCGCACGGATGAATCTGGATGTCGTCGAGGCCGATCAGCTCAGCGCCCACCTTCTTCGCCATCACGAGACCGTCGCCCTGAGCAGCCTTTGCAAGATTCGTGCAGCCGATAGAATTGTCGAGCTTCACTTCCTTCCAGACGCCGGTGTTGTATTCCTGACGCATCTTGATGTTGGCGCCGAAGCCGCCGGTGGCAATCACCACCGCGCCCGCATCAACCGTAATCTTGCGGCCGAAATTCTCGGCCATGACGCCCGTGACGCGCTTGTTGGCGGTGATGAGATCCGTCACCTTGGTATCGGTCAGGACCTGAATGCGGCCGCCCGAATTCCTGATGACGTCTTCAAACGTGCGGATGTAGGTATTGCCCGAAGGCGTCGCCGGATAGTGGCTTCTCTGCCAGAGGGCGCCCGTTGCGGTGCCGATCTCATCCTTAAACTTGACGCCGAGGCCTTCGAGCCAGTTGACCTCGTCCATCGAGTGGGACGTAAGGTACTTCACGAGCTCAGGCGTTCCCTTGTTGTGGCCGCCCTTCATCGTCTGGTCGTAGAACTTCTGAACCGAGTCCTCGATGCCCTGCTTGCCCTGGCGAACCGGGTCGACGGCGTTCAGAGCGCCTTCAGACACGTTGGTCGACCCCCCGAGGAACCCGAGCTTCTCGAGCACGAGAATGTGCTTCGCGCCCGCTTCTTCAGCAGCAATGGCAGCGGCAAGACCCGCTCCGCCGCCGCCCACGATGACGACGTCGGCCTTGTAGGTCTTTTCAACCGCAGGGTGCTTCTCGACCTTCTGACTGAGCGCCTTCATGTCGCCGCCCGCCTGCTTGAGGCAGTCGCGAACGCCCTGAAGGAGCGCAAAGCTCGAAATGGTCGCGCCGGTGACGGCGTCAACGCCCGTCGACTGGTAGTTGAGCACTTTCTGGCTCACGAGGTCGAGCGCAACCTTGCCGACGCCGATCGTTTCCAGATTCTTGGAATAGTCGATCTTTTCAATGCGGTTCTTCGACACCGTCACCTTGACGGTCATCGGCGCATTGTGGCCGTTGACCGTCGCTTCGTAGACGCCGGGCTTGAAGGAGCTCGGCGCCGTGGCAGCAGCATTCGCCGTCGCGGCAGCGCTCGCGACGCCGAAAAAGGCGGCAAGAACTGCTTTGCCGAGCAGATCAGTATGCATGGACATGTTTTTTCTCTCCTTTATGAGAAATGCCGGAATTCCGCCCGCATATCCGGAGCCGATTCGGCATTTCTGTTTCAAGTCTGAGATTAACCGCGCCGCTGTGTAAACGCCCTCTTTTTTCTTCTGAATTTCCCTTAGATGACGAAGATCCTCATCAAAGAAGGATTCCTCAGAAATCGGGTAGGAGGCATGGGATTAGTTCCCATGCCGTCCTCCCACACCACCGT
>ERZ1673744.1212-NODE-1212-length-24922-cov-17.076527_pt1 | contig 24922 bp, 19 predicted proteins | sample MGYA00580207_ERZ1673744 | MGnify/ENA primary metagenome ERZ1673744 (study PRJEB41218, sample SAMN15661751) | gut metagenome | host: Homo sapiens | place: Canada: London | collected 2015-08-20/2019-03-30 | study: EMG produced TPA metagenomics assembly of... | reverse complement strand
CAAAAAAGGGCACTGATTGCAATGCAATACAGCGCCCTACATAATCGGACATGGAAAACACCGACCGTGCAAAAACCGTGCAGAAACCGTGCAGCCATGGCTTACAAAACAAAAAAGCCATGAAATCTTTCGATTTCACGGCATTTTCTGGTGCGATGGAAGGGACTCGAACCCCCGGCCTACTGATTCGTAGTCAGTCACTCTATCCAGCTGAGCTACCAACGCATACGTTCCGGTCGGAACATGATGTATTTTATCACGCAGAGTCGGGTTTGTCAACAGGTTTTTTGAATTTTTTCGATTCTTTTTTGAATAGAGCGTCTTTCCGGACTTTTTTCTATATCATATCAAAGGGCCCATCAGTCCTCCTGTGCGAGGCGCTGGGCGATCTTTACGCCGGTGGGCGTGGCGGCAAGGCCGCCCTGGCCGGTCTCGCGCAGGTCCGGGGAGAGCAGGCTGCCCACGCGGCCCATGGCGTCAATGACCTCGTCGCAGGGGATAGCATAGTCCACCCCGGCCAGCGCCATATTGGCGCAGGACACGGCGTTCACGGCACCCACTACGTTGCGCTTGACGCAGGGCACCTCCACCAGGCCCGCCACAGGGTCGCACACCAGGCCCAGCAGGTTGCCCAGCGCCATGGCAGCAGCGGCGGCGCACTGTTCCGGTGTGCCGCCCTTCAGGCTGCACAGGGCAGCGGCGGCCATGGCGCTGGCAGCGCCCACCTCGGCCTGACAGCCGCCCTCGGCACCGGCCAGTGTGGCCCGGGCTGCAATGACCTGCCCGAAGCCTGCTGCCACATAGAGGGCCTCACAGACGGCCTCTTCGTCCGCTTCTCCGGCGCGGGCCAGCGGCAGCAGCACCGCCGGGAGCACGCCGCAGCTGCCCGCCGTGGGGGCCGCCACGATCCGCTTCATGCAGGCGTTGCACTCGGCGGTCTTGAGGGCCTCGGCGGTCACCGCGGACAGGTAATCGCCGCCCAGCAGCTTTCCTTCTTTGTGAGCCTGTTCCACCTTGGCGGCATCGCCGCCGGAAAGCCCGCTGCGGCTGCGCTGGGCCGGGTCGTACTCCCGGCTGGTGGCCTGCATCACCTGCCACAGGTGGTGCATGGCCGCACGGCTCTGCTCCTCGGTCAGGCGGCTCTCATCCAGGTCGCTGCGCAGCACGGCTTCGGCCAGCGTGATCTTCTGGCTGCGGGCGGCCGCCAGCATCTCTTCACAGGACAAAAACGACACGGCTCATTCCTCCATTCCTTCCGGCTCGTCCACATTCAGGCAGGTGACCTTGAGCAGGCCCGGCATCACGGCCAGCTGCTGTTCCAGCGTGTGGGGGATGTGGGAGTCGCATTCCAGCACCATGACCGCGTAGCGGCCCACCGCCGCCCGGAACACCTGCATGGACGCAATGTTGATGCGCCGCAGCGCCAGCGACATGGTCACCTCGGCGATGCAGCCGGGGGTGTCCTCGTTGTGGATAATCAGGGTGTTGCTGTCGCCGCCGAAGTCGGCGGGCACCCCGTCGATCTCGGTGACCCGGATGCGGCCGCCGCCCACCGACGCGGCCTTGAGCGACAGCTCCCGGCCGCTGCGGGCGGTAAGACGGAGCACCGCCGTATTGGGATGGGCGCTGCGCAGCTCCACCGGGTGGATCGTAAAGGTCATGCCCTGTTCCTCTGCCAGCGCAAAGCTGTCCGGCAGGCGGGGATCATCCGGGCGCAGGCCCAGCAGGCCCGCCACCAGCGCCCGGTCGGTGCCGTGGCCCTTGCCGGTGGTGGCAAAGCTGCCGTACAGGCCGATGTCCGCCTTTGCCGGCACCTCGCCCAGCAGCTTCTGGGCCGTGTAGCCGATCCGCGCGGCACCGGCGGTATGGCTGGAGGACGGCCCGATCATCACCGGGCCCAGAACGTCGAAAAGTCGCATGACATCTACATCCTTTCTCTGTCCCGCCGGGGGAGGGCGGGGCAAAAATACCGGAATGGCATATTTTATGATTTTTATTATACCGCTTTTCGCTATCTTGTGCTATAATAACTTTACTATATGTTTGAAATTGCATCCTGGCAGGGACACAGGGGCCGGGCCGGACATGCCGCAGGGCATGGTGCGCAGCCCGGTATTCCCCTGCAGAGGACAACACGGAGGGTAAATCCTATGAAACTGGTAAGCGTGGAAACTCCTGAAAAGAGCGTCTGCAAAATGACCTTCAGCGCCACCGCCGAAGAACTGGAAGCCGCATCCAACGCGGTGTATGAGCGCACCCGCGCCAACTATACGATCAAGGGCTTTGAAAAAGGCGAGGCCGACCGTGCCCAGATCGAGGCCGACCGCGGTGAGCACACCTTCTGGTACGACGCCATCAACGACCTGATGGACAAGGACGTGCCCGCACTGTACGACGCTGCGCTGGCCGAGCACGGCTTCCACCCGGTGGACGAGCCCAGCTACGACCTGGTGAGCGTGAAAAAGGACGAGGGCTTTGTAGCCACCGCCACCGTGGCCCTGCAGCCGGAGCTGAACCTGACCCAGACCACCGGTTTTGTGGTGGAGTGCGTCACTCCCGCCGTGACCGACAAGGAGATCGACGCGGTGCTGGAGCGCCGCCGCAATGCCGCCGCCGAGCTGGTGCCCCACAAGGGCCCGGCCGTGAAGGGCAACGTGGTGCACATGGACTTTGAGGGCCTGCTGGACGGTGTGGCCTTCCAGGGCGGCACCGCACAGAACCAGTCCGTGCAGCTGGGCAGCGGCCGCATGATCCCCGGCTTTGAGGACGGCATCCTGGGCCACAAGGCAGGCGACGAATTCGACATCCACGTCACCTTCCCGGAGCGCTACCATGCAAAGGACCTGGCCGGCAAGGCTGTGGTGTTCAAGGTAAAGCTCCACGACGTGTGCGTGCGCCAGCTGCCTTCCATGAACAGCGACTTTGCCAAGAAAGTGGGCGGCGTGGACACCATGGAAGAGTTCCGCGAGAAGGTGCGCAAGCAGCTGTACGACGGCCGTCACGGCGGTGCACTGAACCGCGCCAAGGATCAGGTGCTGGCCAAGCTGGCCGACGCCGCTGAGGGCGAGCTGCCCGGCGTTCTGGTGGAGAGCACCTACCAGCAGGAGATGCAGAACGTGCAGCAGCAGCTGCAGATGCAGCGCATGACCCTGAACAGCTATCTGAGCCAGATCCACGAGACCCGTGAGAGCTTTACCGCCAAGCTGCACGCCGGTGCCGAGAAGAACACCCGTGCCCGCATGGCTCTGCTGCAGATCGCACAGCAGGAAAATCTGGTGCCCACCGACGAGGAGATCGACAAGATGATCGCCGAGCGTGCCGAGCGCACCAAAAAGACCGTGGAGGAGATCCGCGAAAAGACCAACATCCCCGCTCTGAAGCGCACCGAGGCCATCCGCCGCGCTGCCGACTGGGTGATCGAGCGCTCCACCATCGAGGAGAAGTAAACCCGTAAAAATCAAAACCGCCTGTGCCGACGCACAGGCGGTTTTTTCGTTCTCCAAAATTTTCTCTTTATGCCAGAAGCTTGAAGCCCATGATGACGATGCCCAGCACCACCAGCACGACACCGGTGGCACGGTTCAGGGTCTTGGGGGTGGCCTTGTTGGCAAACACAGCTGCAATGCGCGCCCACAGCAGGGTAAACAGCACGCACAGCACCCAGACGCCCCAATCCGGTGCGCCGCCGATCATAAAGTGGGAGACCGCACCGGTCAGGGCGGTGAAGGTCATGATGAACACGCTGGTGCCCACAGCCGTCTTGAGCTCGTAGCCCAGCACGCTGGTGAGGATCAGCAGCATCATCATGCCGCCGCCAGCTCCAATAAAGCCGCAGATAAAGCCAATGAGCACGCCGCACACCACCGACTGCGCCGCACGCTTCTGGGGGCTGACCCCCTGCATGGCCTCCTTGGTGGTCATGACCGGGCGCACGATGAACTTGACGCCCAGCAGGAAGGTCATAAACACCGAGAAGCCTCCCATGGTGGCCGAGGGCACCTTGCTGGCCACCCAGCTGCCCACCACCGTGAAGGCAAGCACGCTGGCCATCATGATCAGGCCGTTCTTGATGTCGAGGTTCTTGTTTTTATGGTAGGTATAGGCCGAGACGGCACTGGCCAGCACATCGGAGGAAAGGGCAATGCCCACCGCCATGTAGGGGTCCATGTGCAGGAAAGTGATGAGCATGGGGCTGATGACCGCCGCCGCGCTCATGCCGGCAAAGCCGGTGCCAAGGCCGGCCCCCATGCCGGCAAAAAAGGTGACCAGAACGGGAAACAACAGGTTCATCTCATGCATTCTCCTTTAAAATATCGTCCAGATTTTTCCCGATGATTTCCATGGTCCGGAAAAAGGCCTCCCGGGTCGGCTCGTCGGTGTTGGTCAGCAGCCGCGCAAAGAACGCATTCTGCACCGCGCGGCCCCGCTCGATGACCGGGCGGGCCTTTTCGGTGCAGAGCAGCTCGGTCTTGCGGCGGTCGCCCGCAACGGCGCGCCGTTCCAGATACCCCTCCTTCACCAGCCGGTCTACATTCATCGACACCAGATTTGCCTTGATATGGCGGAACTCCACGATGTCGCTGGCCGTTCTGCGGTCCGGGTTGTTGGCAAGGAACATCAGGATATCAAAGGCCGTCTGCGGCAGCTTCAGCTCCTGACACAGGGGCTTGCAGACCGCATTGTAGGCCTGCGCGGTCTTGATGGCAAATTCCATGTTCGGATTCACGCCGAGTTCTCCTTTCATTTTTGAATCATTCATTTTTGAAGTATTATAGTGCAACACTGCACGGTTGTCAAGTTTTTCCGGAACAGAAAAACTCCCTCCGTCTCGCATACGCTCAACAGCTCCCTCAAGGAGGGAGCCATTGGCAGAGCGGAACGCTTTCCGGTCACGCCAAAGGCCCCATCTCCGAGGGGGCTGTCATCGCGCAGCGATGACTGGGGGAGTTTACGACGGTTTTTTCTATTTTATTCGCTTCAGAAGAGCATCACAGCCACAAGCCGCACCAGCAGGGCGCAGACCCAGGCCACAACGCACTGGTTCACCACCATAATGGTGGCCCACTTGCCGCCAAGTTCCCGCTTGACTGCGGCCACAGCCGCAATGCAGGGGGTGTACAGCAGGCAGAACACCAGCAGGGGAGCCGCCTGTGCCGGGGTCAAAGCCGCCGACAGGGCCGCCGTGGAACCAAAGAGGATCAGCAGGGTGGATACAACGCTCTCCTTGGCCATAAAGCCGGTGATGAGGGCCGTGGACACCCGCCAGTCCGCAAAGCCCAGGGGCGCAAACAGCGGGGCGATATCGCCTGCAATGCGGGCCAGGATGCTGTCCTGCGGGTAGGCCGTCAGGCTGAGCTGCAGGTCAAAGTTCTGCAGGAACCAGATGACGATGGTGGCCGCAAAGATGACCGTAAAGGCCTTCTGCAGGAAGTCGCGGGCCTTTTCCCACAGCAGCTGGGCCACGTTTTTCAGGCCGGGCAGGCGGTAGTTGGGCAGCTCCATCACAAAGGGCACCGCCTCGCCCTGGAACACGGTGCTCTTGAGCAACAGCGCCGCCAGCACGCCCACCACGATGCCGCCAAAGTACAGCAGTACCATGACAAGGCCCGCATAATCCGGGAAGAACGCTGCCGCAAACAGGCTGTAGATGGGGAGTTTGGCCGAGCAGCTCATGAACGGGGTGAGCAGGATGGTCATCTTGCGGTCCCGCTCCGAGGGCAGGGTACGGCTGGCCATGACGCCGGGCACCGTGCAGCCAAAGCCGATGAGCATGGGCACGATGCTGCGGCCGGACAGGCCGATGCGTCGCAGCAGTTTGTCCATCACAAAGGCCACGCGGGCCATGTAACCGGTGTCCTCCAGCATGGACAGGAAGAAGAACAGCACCACGATGATGGGCATAAAGCTCAGCACGCTGCCCACGCCGGTAAAAACACCGTCAATGATCAGGGAATGGATCGCTTCGTTGATGTTCCAGTTGGTCAGCAGGGTGTCCACCGCACCGGTCAGGGCGTCGATGCCGGCTTCCATCAGGTTCTGGAAGAACAGGCCGATGACGTTGAAGGTGAGGTAGAACACCAGACCCATGATGGCGATAAACGCCGGGATGGCAGTGTACTTGCCAGTGAGGAACTTGTCAATGCGGTTGGAGCGCAGCTGCTCCTTGCTCTCGTGGGGCTTGACCACCGTCTGGGCCACCAGCTCCTGAATGAAGGAGAAGCGCATATCCGCAATGGCGGCAGCGCGGTCCAGGCCGCGCTCCTGCTCCATCTGCACGATGATGTGCTCGATCATCTCTTTTTCGTTCTGGTCCAGCTTCAGGGCTTCCTCAATGCGGTGGTCGCCCTCCACCAGCTTGGTGGCGGCAAACCGCACCGGGATGCCCGCCGCCTTGGCGTGATCCTCGATGAGGTGGATGATGCCGTGGATGCAGCGGTGCACCGCGCCGCCGTGGTCATCCTCACTGCAGAAGTCCATGCGGCCGGGCCGCTCCTGATATTTTGCCACATGCACGGCATGGTCCACCAGCTCGTCCACGCCCTCGTTTTTGGCGGCCGAAATGGGGATGACCGGGATGCCCAGCATGGATTCCATCTTGTTGATGCGCACCGTGCCGCCGTTGCCGCGCATCTCGTCCATCATGTTCAGGGCCAGCACCATGGGGATGTCCAGCTCCATGAGCTGCATGGTCAGGTAGAGGTTGCGCTCGATGTTGGTGGCATCCACGATGTTGATGATGCCGGTGGGCTTTTCGCCGATGATGAACTGCCGGGTGACGATCTCCTCGCTGGAATAGGGGGACATGGAGTAGATGCCCGGCAGGTCGGTGACCTCAGTCTCCGGGTGCCCCTTGATGGCACCGCTCTTGCGGTCCACCGTCACGCCCGGAAAGTTGCCGACGTGCTGGTTGGAACCGGTGAGCTGGTTGAACAGGGTGGTCTTGCCGCAGTTCTGGTTGCCCGCCAGCGCAAAGGTCAGGGTCTTATCCTCCGGCAGGGGATGCTCCCCCTCCTTGGTGTGGTACTTGCCGCCCTCGCCAAGACCCGGGTGCTCCACCATTTTTCCATCCACCGGGGTGTGCACCGCCGGGGTCTTTTCGGTGGGGGTCACGGTGATCTGTGCCGCGTCGTCCAGACGCAGGGTCAGCTCATAGCCGTGGATGCGCAGCTCCATAGGGTCGCCCATGGGCGCCAGCTTTACCAGCGTGACCTCTGCTCCGGGGATCAGACCCATATCCAGAAAATGCTGCCGCAGTGCGCCTGCACCGCCCACAGCATCCACTATGGCGCTTTTGCCGATCTGTAACTCTTTTAACGTCATATCCGTTGCCTTCTTTTATATGTACTGTTCTTATGTGTTAGTCTGTGTTAACAAATGTAGTATAGGCTAACTGACAGCGGATGTCAATAGAGAATATAGACACAAAAAAAGCACCGCACACTCTCAGGCGAGAATATGCGGTGCTCCGATTCAAATCATGATTACTTCACGGTGTGGTAGCCATCGGGGTTGTTCTTCTGCCAGTTCCAGCTGTCGGCGCACATTTCCTCGATGCCGTACTCGGCCACCCAGCCCAGCTCGTTCTTGGCCTTGGTGGGGTCGGCGTAGCACTCGGCGATATCGCCGGGGCGGCGGGGATCGATGACGTAGGGGATCTCCTTGCCGCAGGCCTTGGAGAAGGCGTGGATGACATCCAGCACGCTGTAACCCTTGCCGGTGCCCAGATTGCAGATGAAGAGGCCGCAGCCGGTCTCCAGCTTGCGGATGGCGCACACATGGCCCCGGGCCAGATCCACAACGTGGATGTAGTCACGCACACCGGTGCCGTCCGGGGTGGGGTAGTCGTTGCCAAAGACGTGCACCTTTTCCAGCTTGCCCACAGCCACCTTGGCGATGTAGGGCATCAGGTTGTTGGGGATGCCGTTGGGGTCCTCGCCGATGAGGCCGGACTTGTGGGCACCGATGGGGTTGAAGTAGCGCAGCAGGGCCACGTTCAGGCTGGGGTCGGCCTTGCAGACATCCTGCAGGATGCGCTCAGTGAAAGCCTTGGTGGTGCCGTAGGGGTTGGTGGTGGCACCCACGGGGAAGTCCTCGGTGATGGGCACGCTGGCGGGGTCGCCGTAGACAGTGGCCGAGGAGCTGAACACGAAGTTCTTGCAGTTGTGGCGGCGCATCACGTCCAGGATGACCAGAGTGCAGTTGAGGTTATTATAGTAGTATTCGATGGGCTTGGACACGCTCTCGCCCACCGCCTTGTAAGCGGCAAACTGGATGACAGCGGTGATGTCCGGGCACTCGGTGAAGATCTTCTCCACGTCCTCGTGCTTGGTCATGTCCGCATTGTAGAAGCGGAAGTCCTTGCCGGTGATCTGCTTCACGCGGTCCAGCACCACGGGGGAAGCGTTATAGAAATTGTCTGCCACGACCACGTCATAGCCGGCATTCAGAAGTTCGATGCAGGTGTGGCTGCCGATATAGCCGGCACCGCCGGAAACCAAAATTGCCATAGTCCAGTACCTCTCTCACTTATCACTTGTTCAGCTGCGGCCGGGCGCGTCCCGGCCTGCTTAAAGAATACAACGTTCTCTGCGCAGAATCAAGGGACGCGGTTTTTATTTACATGCAATTTTGTTGCATCTTCAATTTTGCAATTTCTGATTTCAAAGCATTTTTTGTCTGCCGTAAATGGATGGATGACCCTCTTTGTGCAAATGGGAGAAAGAAAACGGACGGACGGCCGTTTCCGGCAGCCGTCCGTTCTGAGTCGTTACAGTTTCCCGCACTGCTTGCCGGTGAAGAAGCGCAGGGTGGTAGTGGCGCGGAACACCTTGCCGGCCCGCAGCACCGTGGAGGGGAACTCCGGGTGGGAGGGGCTGCAGGGGTAGTGCTGGGTCTCCAGCGCAAAGCCGCCGTACTTCTGCATGGGCACGCCGCCCTTGCCGGGGCTGGGGCAGTCCTGCAAAAAGTTGCCGGTGTACAGCTGGATGCCCGGCTGGGTGGTGTACAGCTTCATGCTGATGCCGGTCTTATCACTGGTCGCCCATGCGCAGATGCTCTGGCTGGAGCCGCGTGCGCGGTCGATGACATAGCAGTGGTCGTAGCCGCCGCCCACCATGGTGGTCTGGGAGAAGCCGGTGTCGATCTCCTTGCCGATGGTCTTACCGGCGGTAAAGTCCATGGGGGTGTTTGCCACGGGCAGGATGTTGCCGGTGGGGCAGGTGGTGTTGTTGCCTTCCAGATAGCGGGAAGCGTAGATGCGCAGCTTCTGGTTCAGCACGTCGCCGCCGCCGTCCAGATTGAAGTAGCTGTGGTTGGTCAGGTTCACGATGGTGTCCGCGTCGGAAGAGACGCGGTAATCCATGCGGAATGCATTGTCCTCGGTGAGGGTATAGCGCACCGCGATCTTCAGGTTGCCGGGGAATCCATCCTCGCCGTCGGGGCTTTCGGCTTCCATGAGCAGGGTGTCGCCAAAGGATTTGACCCGGTAGAGCTTGCGGTTGAAGCAGCCGTGCAGGTGGTTGGGGCCGTTGTTAGCCTCCAGCTTGTAGGTCGCGCCGCCCACACTGAACTCTGCATTCTCAATGCGGTTGGCATAGCGCCCCACGAACGCACCGCAGCAGGTGCTGGAAGGGGACAGGAAGTCCGCCTCGTAATCGGCCATGGTGTCGTGGCCGATCACCACATCCACCGGGCCGTTTTTGGCCGGTACGATAATGTTTTTGATCACACAGCCGTAGTCCAGCACACTCACCGACAATCCGCCGGGGTTGGACAGGGTATACTCCGTTACATTCGCGCCCTCTTTGGTCACTCCGAAGGGCTTTGAGCGGATCTGTGCCATTGGGCATCGCCTCCTAAGGATTTTTGGAACACACGGCCGGGCAGACTGCCCCCGTCTTTCTACTGTATTTATGATTATATCACAGTTTTGCGTGTTTGTGTGAGCATCCTTTTAGAATTTGCATCCAATTTTTCAGGGGATTTTTTGTAGGAATTATAGAACACCACCGGTGCTGCCGCACAAAAAAGCACCCCGTATCCCAACAGACAGGATACGAGGTGCTCCAAACAGAAACTTCTTTTACGGCTGGGGCTGTGCGGCACCCTGTGCCGCGATGAACTCGGCTGCATCGTCCGGGATGTCGTCCAGATCGTCGTCGCTGCCCACATCCACACTGAGCGGCGGCTTTTTGAACAGGACATCGTACAGAATGGGCACGATATACAGGGTCATCAGGGTGGCGTAGCTCAGGCCGCAGATGATCACGATGGCCATGCCGCTCATCAGCTGGCTGGCCATATCGCCGCTGAACACCATCTGCAGCATGGCCAGCACGGTGGTCAGGGTGGTCATCAGGATGGGGCGCATACGGGTCTTGCCGGTGGCGATCAGCGCGGCGCGCCGCTCCATGCCGCCCATGCGCAGCTGGTTGGCGTAGTCCACGAACACGATGCCGTTGTTGACGACGGTGCCCATCAGCACGATAAAGCCCATGAGGGAGATCATGGTGAGCTGCTGGCCGGTGACCAGCAGGCCGATCAGGCCGCCGGTAAAGGCCAGCGGCACGGTAAACAGCACGATGAAGGGGGACAGCAGGCTCTGGAACTGGGCCACCATGACCAGATACACAAAGGGCAGGGCCAGGGCCATCCACTGGACCATCTCCTTCACCATAAAGTCCACGCTCTCGGTCTCGCCGCCCATGGAGAAGTTGCAGCCCTCCGGCATCTCGCTGCCGGCCGCAAACTCGTTCAGGGCCTTCTGCAGAACGCGGGACTGCACGGTGGTGTTGTAGCCGTCCAGCGTGTCGGCCGTGACGGTGACGTACTCGGTCTGGTTCTCGCTGGTGATGGAGTCCGGCGCGGTGCCGGTCTCCCAGGTGGCAATGTCGGCCAGGGTGCAGGTTCCGGTCACCGTCTCGCCATCGGTGTTCAGGACGCTGGTGTCAAAGGTCATATCCATCATGTTTTCCTTGGTCAGGGGGTCCAGATCATTGGTGATCTTTACGTCCATGGTGGTGCCATCCACCGTCACCGGGGTCTGGGCCGTGGCGGTGGTGGTGAGCCGCTGGGCGATCTTCTGATACACCTCGGCCACGGTCAGGCCGTAGGCGCGCACCTTGTCGCGGTCCACCTTCAGGATGATGGTGGAGTCACCGGCGCCAAGGCCGTTGGTGGCGTTGGCAAAACCGGGGGTGCTGTTCACGATGTCCACCACCTTTTCCGACAGGGCGGTGAGGGTGTTCACATCGGAACCATAGATCTTGATGGACAGACCGCTGGACAGCTGGCTGGTGAGTTCCCCGGTCATGCCGGAGATCTCCACCGTGCCGGTGCACTGTTCCACCCCGGCAATGGCGGTTTCCAGCGCCTGCCGGGCGGTCTCGATCTGACGGGAAGACAGATCCTCCTTCATCATCACGTTGATTTGATATTTGCCGTAGCTGCTGGCGGCAGCCAGCAGGTCGGTGATGGTGCTGGGCAGGCCCAGCTGGCTGATGTCCATGCCCGCCACGCTGGTGTCGGTGGTGATGCCCACCTCGGTCACATTGTCCACGGCCATAGCAGCTTCCACGGCCTTGCCGGCCACAACGTAGGATTCCTCCTTGCTCAGGCTTGCGTCGGTGGACAGCGTGATGACCGCCTCGTTGCTGGTGATCTGGGGCAGAAGCTCGATGCCCATGTTCAGCACCTGCCAGCCGCTGAACACCAGCAGCACCACGGCAGCTGCCAGCGGCACGGCACGGTGCTGCAGGCACCATTTCAGGCTCTGGACGTACTTGTCCTGGACCTTTTCAAACCAGACCAGCCGCTTGGGCTCGGCCTTTTTCAGCACCGTAGAGGCAGCCGCCGGCACCACGGTGACGGCCACGATGAGGGACGCCATGAGGCAGTAGCCGATGCACAGCGACATGGGCAGCATCAGGCTGCGCACGATGCTGGAGGAGAACACCACCGGCAGGAACACGCACACCGAGGTGAGGGTGGAGGCGATGACGGACATGCCTACCTGCTTTGTGCCCTGCACGGCGGCGCGGGCCGCCGGGACCCCCCGGCTGCGCAGGCGGTAGATGTTCTCGATGACCACCACCGAGTTGTCCACCAGCATGCCGATGCCGAGGGAGAGGCCCGCCAGGGTCATGACGTTCATGTCCAGATTGGTAAAGTACATGAGCACCACGGCAAACAGCACCGACAGCGGGATGCTGATGCCGACCACCAGCGTGGGTTTGACGTCCTTGAGGAAGATGGCCAGCACGATGATGGCCAGTGCAGCGCCCACCGCCATGCTGGTGAGGATGCTGCGGATGATGATGGTGATATAGTTGCCCTGGTTGGACAGCACCACGATGTGCAGGCCGTCGTACTGGGCTTCCAGCTCCTGGAAGGCGCTCAGGCAGTTGTCCGAGACGTCGCTGGCACTGGAGGTAGCGTTTTTATAGATCTTGAGCACGGCGGCCTGTTCGCCGTTCAGGCGGGTGAAGCTGTCGGCGGCGTTGTCGATGACCTCCACGTCCGCCACATCGGACAGGCGCACGTCGCCGTAGCCGTCCACATGCAGCAGCAGGGCACCGGCAATGTCATTCACGCTGTTGTACTCCTCGCCGACTTTCAGCAGCCAGGACTCGCCGCTGGCGTCCTGCACATAGCCTGCCGGCATGGAGAAGTTCTGGGCGTAGATCAGGGTGGACAGGGTGTTGATGTCCAGCTGCTTCTGCACATCCGCCTGGGCCAGCGCCTGGGTGCGGGCCGTCTCGTACTCCTGCTTGGCCGTTTCTAGCTGCTTTTCGTACTCGTTGAGCTGCTCGCGGGCCTCGGTAAACTGCATGTAGGCATTGAGCTGCTGCTGGGTAAAGCTGCCCAGTGCACCGGAGAAGGTGCTCATGAGCTGCGGCACATTGTCCATGGCCTTGATGGTATCTTCCAGCGTGCTGTAGATCACCTGCAGGCTCTGCTGCAGCTGCAGCTCGTCCGCCAGATCAGCAGCGCTGCTGCCCTCCGTACCGGTCTCGGCGTTCACTCGCTCCTGCAGCTTCTGCAGGGCATCGGTGAGCTTGTCGGTCACGTCACGCAGTTCGGACACGACCTCGATCAGGGAGTCGATGTCCCGCATGCCGGTGTTGTCGAACTTGTCCAGCACCTTCTGCAGACCCTGCTGCACCTCGATCAGTGCCTGCTGGATCTCCGGCTCCTTGACCACGGCAATGAGCTGGTTCACGCTTTCCATCAACGCCCGGGCCTGCTTGCGCACCACATCCACCGCGTTGCCTACCTCGGTGCTCATGGAGGCCAGCACCGTGTTGGACACGGTGTTGCCAAAGTTCTTCATCTGCCGGTCGTATTCGGCGCGGCCGGCGGCGATCTGGCTTTCCGCGCTGTCCAGCTGGGCACGGGCGTCCGCCAGCTTGGTGTCGATCAGGTCCAGCAGCTGGGCGTTGATCTCGTCGATCTTGTCCTGATTCAGCTGCACCTGCACCAGCTTTTCCACCAGACCGCTGGACGACACATTGGACACGCCGCCCTTGCGCTGCACATAGGGCACCAGCGTGTCCTTGACCAGCTCAGACAGCTGGTAGATGTCGCTGCCCTCCCGGCTCACCGCCACGGTCATGAAGGCGTTCATGTTCAGGCTGTACTCAATGATGGAGGGCGTCAGGCAGCTGCTGGGCAGGTCGCTCTTAGCCTGATCCAGCTTGTTGGACACCTTCACCAGGGCACTGTTCATGTCGGTATCATCGGTGAAGTGCATCAGCAGCAGGCTGTAGTTCTCCGCCGAGGTGGCCGTGATGTTCTCCACACCGGGCACCGTGAGGGCGTTCTGCAGCACGTCCGACACTTCGCTCTCCACACGCTCCGGGCTGGCACCCGGGTATACGGTGACCACCATCAGATACGGCGTGCTGACGTCGGGCAGCAGATTGGTCTGCATCTTCGTGATGGCCACAAAGCCCAGGATCAGCACCATCACCACGGCCACCAGCACCGTGAATGGCTTTTTGACACTGAATTTTTCCATTTTTCCTACCGTTTCCCTGCCATGCGCCGCAGCACCGCAGTCATCCCCCGCAAGGGTCGTTCACACTTTAACATTCCTATTATACACAGAAGATGTAAGGTTGCAACAGACCCAACCGCTTTCTTTCGCAAAACTTTTAATCTTTGCCGTCTGTTCGGGACCAAATTCCGTCACACTCCGCCTGAAATACGGTCCGGAGGGCCGGATCATTGCACCGGGCGCATTTTGTTTTTTGCGTGGAAATGTGCTTTTAAATATGGTATACTAGAGTTCAGAATGGAGCAATAGGCCCTTTTGCGGCCTTTTTCCCGATAGAGCGAACCAGCAGACGAGGAGAACTATGAAAAAAGTCATTTCGGTCCGTTTCAAAGAAAACGGCAAAAGCTATTATTTTGACCCTGCCGATGCGGATATCCGTACCGGCGATTACGTCATCGTGGAGACTGCCCGCGGCATCGAGTGCGGCGAGGTGGTGCAGGGCGTCAAGGAGATCGCCGACGCGGCGGTGCCCAAGGCCCTCAAGCCCATTACCCGCATGGCCGACAGCGTGGATGTGCGCCGGATGCGCCAGAACCGCGAGGACGAAAAGCGTGCCTACCGCACCTGCCAGGACTGCATTGCCCGCCACGGGCTGGAGATGAAGCTGGTGGAGGCCGAGTATACCCTCGACCGTTCCAAGATCATGTTCTATTTCACCGCCGACGGCCGCGTGGACTTCCGTGAGCTGGTCAAGGATCTGGCCGGCATCTTCCACACCCGCATCGAGCTGCGCCAGATCGGCGTGCGCGACGAGAGCAAGATGATCGGCGGTCTGGGCATCTGCGGCCAGCCCTTCTGCTGCAGCCGCTTCCTCAAGGACTTCCAGCCCGTTTCCATCAAGATGGCCAAGGAGCAGGGCCTGTCGCTGAACCCCACCAAGATCAGCGGTGCCTGCGGCCGCCTGATGTGCTGCCTGGCCTATGAGGAAAACGCCTACGAATACCTGAACAGCATCATGCCCATGGTGGGCAGCACCGTGCGCACCCCGGACGGTCTGGGCACCGTGCTGGAAGTGAACCCGGTGTCCGGCTATCTGCGGGTGCGCTGCGGCACCGAGAGCCTGTCGCCCCGGTACTACAAGGTAGGCGTGTGCGAATACATCAGCGGCGGCAAGCGCGCACCCCGTCGCCCCGACCCGGACGACGATTATTCCGGTGTGCGCAACCCCGCCCCGGTGGTGGCTTCCTCCGATGACGACAAGCGCTGTGCAGGCGGCTGCTGCGCCAAAAAGCGCAGCGAGAAGAATGGCTGATCATCCAAACGGTTAGTAAAGCAAAACTAACCACTCTTCGTGATTTTCGCCAAAAATCTCCGGCAATTTTGTCCATAAGTTAGCCCATGCTTTTGTGCAACCCAACAAAAAATCTCCTTTTGGTGCGGGGCGCTTACGGTTAGTCTTGCCTTTTCTTTTCGGCTTTGTTAAAATGCAGGCAAGGATATGAATTCCGGAGAGATGTGTACAGCCGTGCCTGACACATTTCTTCATACATTACAACGGGCACGGGGATAAAAGGAGATTTTATTATGGCACACAAGGTTTCTGACGCATGTGTTGGCTGCGGCGCTTGCGAGGGCGCTTGCCCGGTTGGTGCAGTTGCCGTTGAGAACGGCGTTGCAGTTGTGAACGCAGACGCTTGCATCGATTGCGGCGCTTGCGAGGGCGCTTGCCCCACCGGTGCAATCACCGCTGAATAATCAGCGGCATTGCCGGAATAACGCATCCAAGGCAGCAGACCTGTTCAGGCGGGTCTGCTGCTTTTTGTTTTTGCACAAATTCCGGGAGCAATTCCGGTTATTTTTCTGAGAGGAATCGGCACACTGTCTATGGAACATTCTACCGAAGTTTTGTATAATAGAACAAAGGTCTACTGCACCCCTGCCCACCGGTTCGGGTCGGACGCGCTGCTGCTGGCCCGCTTCTGCGAGCCAAAACGCAGCCAGACGGCGGCCGACCTGTGCTCCGGCTGCGGCATCGTGGCGTTGGAGTGGCACGACCGCGGCCACCGCGGCCCCTGTGCGGCGCTGGAGCTCCAACCCGAGGGCAGCGCCCTGCTGGCCGATGCTGTCACCGAACAGGGCATCGGCCACATCACGCCCCATTGCGCCGACCTGCGCACCTTCCGGCAGGGGGAGGGCAGTTTTGACGTGTGTGCGTGCAATCCGCCCTATTTTACCGCCGGGCCTCAGAGTCAGAATGCGGCCCACGCGCTGGCCCGGCACGAAAACACCTGCACGCTGGACGATGTGTGTGCCTGCGCGTTCCGCCTGTTGAAGGACGGCGGGCGGCTGGCACTGTGCCACCGGCCGGAGCGGTTGGCCGAAGTGCTGGATGTGCTGCGGGCCCACCGGCTGGAGCCCAAGCGGCTGGCCTTCGTCAAGAACCGGGCAGACGCAGCCCCGTGGCTTTTCCTTGTGGAAGCCCAGAAAAACCGCAAGACCGGCCTGCGTGTGGAGCCGGATGTGCTCATCAGCGCCGGAGCGGCGCTCTACGGGAGGTAACTATGGCAGGAACTCTTTACATCGTGGCAACCCCCATCGGCAACCTGGACGACATGCCGCCCCGGGTGGCCGCCACCTTTGGCGCGGCAGACTTCATTGCCGCCGAGGACACCCGCGTGACCATGAAGCTGCTGAACTTTCTGGGCCTGAAAAAGCCCATGGTCAGCTACTACGAGCACGCTTTGCAGAAGGGCGAGGCCATTCTGCAGCGCATCGAGGCAGGGGAGAGCTGTGCGCTGTGCTCCGATGCGGGCATGCCCTGCGTTTCCGACCCCGGTGAGGTGATCGTGCGGGACGCTTTGGCCCGCGGCATCAAGGTGGTGCCGGTGCCGGCTGCCTCGGCCTGCGTCACAGCACTGGCCGTGTCCGGGCAGGACACCTCCCGCTGGGTATTCGAGGGCTTTCTGCCGGTGAACCGCAAGCAGAAAAAGGAACGGCTGGCCGATCTTCTGCACGAAAAGCGCACCGTGATCTTTTACGAAGCACCCCACAAGCTGCGCACCACCCTGGACGACCTGACCGCCGCCTTTGGCCCGGAGCGCAGCATCACCCTGTGCCGGGAGCTGACCAAGCTCCACGAAGAGATCTGGAAAACGACCTTGGGCGAGGCCGTGGAGCACTACAGGGCCAACGACCCCCGCGGCGAGTATGTGCTGGTGATGGCCGGTGCCCCCGCCGGGGAGGATGCCGACGCCGGGCTGACGCTGGAGCAGGCAGCGCAGCGGGCACTGGAGCTGACGGGTGAGGGCTTTGGCCCCACGGCAGCGGCCAAGGCGGCGGCACAGGGCACGCCCTATTCCAAGAGCGAAGTGTACAAGCAGCTGCTGGTGCTGCAACAGGACCGGCAGACTGCGGAATGATAAGAGGAGGACTTTTTTCGTGACAAAACTTCTGGTCCTGAGCGACAGCCATGGCGGACGCGCCGCCATTGAGCGGGTGCTGCTGAAGGAGAATGCGAACATTGACGCCCTGGTTTTTCTGGGCGACGGCCTGCGGGACCTGGAACAGGCCCTGACCCCGTACCCCCGGCTGCGGGCCTACTCGGTGGCCGGCAACTGCGACTACGGCGCTCTGGAGCCGATGGACGGTCTGGCCGCCTTTGACCAGACCATCATGTTCTATACGCACGGCCATATGTACGGCGTAAAATACGATCTGGACACGCTGACAGATGCCGCTGCCGCCCGGGGCGCGGAAGTGGCCCTGTTCGGCCACACCCATGTTCCCCATGCCGAGCAGCGGGGCAAGGTGTTTTTGTTCAACCCCGGCTCCTGCGGCCGCTGCTACACCGGCCCCGACACCTACGGCCTGCTGACGCTGGAAAACGGCAAGGTGACCGCCTATGAGCACAAAGAGGTACCGAAGCAATGAGCATCAACGAGGTGCGCTATCTGCCGGAATGCGGCAGCACCAACGCCTATGTAAAAGAGCATTTTGAGGAGTTCGGCCCGGTGGCGGCGGTATATACCGAAAACCAGACCGCCGGGCGCGGGCGGCTTGGCCGCAGCTGGGTAAACGCCGAGGGCAAGGCGCTGTACTACACGGTGGCCATCAAGGAGCCGCTGGCGCAGCCCGCCACCCTGCCGCTGCTGGCAAGCCTTGCGGTGCGCCGCCAGTTGCAGCTGCGCTACGGCGTGGACTGCCAGATCAAGTGGCCCAACGACCTTTTGCTGAACGGCAAAAAGATCGTGGGCATCCTGTGCGAAAGCGTAAGCTACGGCTACCAGCAGCAGGGGCGCGGCATTTTGTGCGGCATCGGCATCAACCTTGCCCAGCCCCAGAGCTATTTTGACGCCGCCGATCTGCCCCACGGCACCTCGCTGGCCTTGCAGGGCGCTGCGGTGGATCTTTCTACCGACCCCGCATGGCTGGCGGAGGGGCTGACCGATTTTGGCTTTGACCGCAACCTGTACACCTTTGCCCGGGACGGCTTTGCGCCCTTCCGGGAGGAGTACAAGGCCGCCTGCGTCAATCTGGGCCGCCGGGTCACCTTTGACCTGCCGGAGGGCGGGCAGGGTGCCGGGGAGGCCATCGACGTGGACGAGGAAGGACGCCTTGTGGTGCGCACCGACAGCGGCGAAGTGCATGTGTTCACCGGCGAAGTATCGGTGCACGGCATCTACGGCGCGGTGTAATATGCAAAAAGAGCCGCTGCTGCACGGATGATGTGCAGCAGCGGCTCTTATCGTTCGGCTTATCTTCTCCGCTTCATTCTGCGCCGCCGGTTCAAGTTGAGGGAACCGCCGCCGCATGCCAGCGTGACAACACTCAGCACGAGCAGGATGACCGCCAGTGCGGCCAACAGCAGCAGGGTGGACCGGCTGTCGGTGCGGAAGTCGGAGACGTACTCCTGATGGGTCACCAGATCCACCTGGCCTACCTCGCAGCCATCCAGATACACCGTGGCGGTGCCAAGCTTCTGGCCGTTTTTCACGGTGGCCGACACGCTTTCGGGCAGGTCAAAGGAATAGCTCACCTTGTCGTCCGCGTGGCCGTAGCCGCTGACCGGAGCAGCCGCATACAGTTCCACCTCCGGATGGGTGCGGCATTTGGTCAGGTCCACAGTGGTCACCACGGTCTGGGTGTCCACCAGCGGCCGGTCGGCAAAGCTGGCAAAGGCCCAGTCAAACAACGCATCACACTCACTGTACAGATGCTCGTTGCTGTCGCTGCCCAGGATCACAAGGCCGTAGGTGTGGCCGTCCTTTTGGGCAAGGGCCACCGCACAGCGGCCTGCCAGGGTGGTAAAACCGCCCTTGACCCACTTGACAGAATCCTTATAATAAGCACCAGAGGCATCCATCAGCGGGTTGGAGCTGCTGATGGTGCGCTGCTCGCTGTGGAAATTCGTCTGGCCCAGCGTATAGGTGGTGGAACCGGCCACCTGCGCAAAGGTCTCGTTGGCCGCGCAGGCCGCCGCGATCTTTGCCATGTCCTCTGCCGAGGCCACATTGCCGTAATCGTACAGGCCGTGGGCGCAGGTAAAGGTGGCACTGGTGCAGCCCAGCTCTGCGGCACGGGCGTTCATCTGCTGGATGAAGGCATTCAGGCTGCCGCCCACGTCCCAGGCGATGACGCTGGCCGCGTCGTTGGCACTGGTGATGAGCAGGGCGTTCAGCAGGTCGATGCGGCGCACCGTCTCCCCGATTCGCAGGCCCATGGTGGTGCCGTTGGCGTTCTGGATGTCCTTGAACTCCTGGGTCAGATCGGTGGGCACCGTGACCTCGCCGTTCAGGTCCTTGCCGCTTTCCAGCAGCAGCAGGGCCGTCATCATCTTGGTCAGGCTGGCCACATAGCGGGGCTGGTCGGCATTCTGGGTCAGCAATGTCTTGCCGGTATCGGCATTGAACAGGTACACGGCCTCGGTCTCGGTTGCAGTCTGGATGGGCATGGGGTATACTGCAAATACCGGCAGCACTGCACTGACGGCGACCGCCAGCGTAAGCACCAGCGCCGCCAACCGGCGGCAGAACGTGTTGTGAAGCATGAAGGCACCCCCTTGAATCCCGCTCCGGCAAAACCGGTGCGCACATTTTTGTTCCTCACTTATAAGAATACCATAAACGAACCAAAAGAGAAAGGTGGTTTTTCACAATGTTCCTGTCCTTTTGTGGAAAAAGTCCCCGCAACGAAGGCGCGGCCTTTGTGGCTCCCAACGCCACCGTGCAGGGCGATGTGATCCTGAAGCCCGGCTCCACCGTATGGTATGGGGCCGTGCTGCGCGGCGACGACGGTACCCTGACCCTCGGCGAGAACAGCAACGTGCAGGACAATGCCGTGCTGCACTGCGACGTAGGCGGGGCCGTGACCCTGGGCCGCAGCGTCACCGTGGGCCACAGCGCCGTGGTACACGGCTGCACCGTGGGCGACGGCACCCTGATCGGGATGCACGCCACCCTGCTGAACCACTGCGTGGTCGGCAAAAACTGCATCATCGGGGCCGGGGCACTGGTGCCGGAGGGCATGGTCATCCCGGACGGCTCGGTGGCCGTGGGCGTCCCTGCCCGGGTGATCAAACCCGTGACCGAGGCACAGATCGAAGCCAACCTGCGCAATGCCGCCCACTATGTGGAGCATGGAAAACTCCACGCAGAGCAGATGAAAACCGATTGACTGTTTCCACCGGATATGCTATGTTAAAAAAAAGCGCTTTTGCGTACAGGAGGATTTTTTATGCAAACTTTCAACCGACGCGCTTTCCTGAAGGGGACCGGCACCCTTGCACTGGCCGCTGCCGCTTCCGGCTTGCTGTGCGGAGCGGCGGAAGCTCCCGCCGAGACCGCCCCTGCCGCAGAGACAGTCGGCGGGCTGGTGGTGCACACCGTCCGTGCCTTTGCCAAGGATTACGGAAATAATTTCCGGGAGATGGAGATCCACCTCGAAATCGAAAACACCAATGATTTTCCTGTATACTTCAATCAGGAAAACTTCCTGGTGCATCTGGGCGATATGCGTCTGGGCATCAACTATCGTTTCTCCGGGCTGAACAAATGGAACGGCTCACGCTATATACAGGATGTTCATCTGGAACCCGGAGAGTGCCAGACGATCTCTTACAGCTGCCGTTTGCAGGCCGCAGAGCTTGAAGCCGGACTGCGGCAGACAGACCCGGCTCCATGGCGCATTGCGCTGCTTTACGGCCAGCAGCGGCAGACCTTTACGGGCTATCTGCTCGCAGACAAGTACAGTTCTGACTTTACCGCCGGGCCGGTAGAGAACACTGCGTTTCCGACCGTCGGTGGGGTGCAGCTCTCTGCCCTGTGGTGTGATGATTCCTGCACTCAGAACGGTTTTTATGATCTTCTCTTTTATTTTACGCTGCAAAATAAAAGCGATGCCGAGATTGCGCTGCCCTTCCGTGGGGTGTCGGAAGGCGATGTGCAGGACAATTTCAGTGTAGAACTGGATGGTCAGCGCAAAAAGCACTACCGCCTGTGTGTTTACACCCACGATAAAATATTCCGTCCGCAGGAGGGTGGTCATCTTGAATCCCTGCAGCCCGGCGAAAGTAGGCTTGCCACAAACGCGATTTCTCTGACCAAAGAGGAATACGATACCCTATATAACGGCGGTCACACCGTAACGTTTACTTTCACTTGCGGTGACGAAAAGCTGACCCTGCGCGGCGACCCTTCCATCGGTATTTTTGAAGCGGTTTGACCGCAAACTGTACCGCCCTGCCAAAGGCTCCCTCCCAGAGGGAGCTGGCAAAACCGTCAGGTTTTGACTGAGGGAGTAATTTTTCCCTTTCTCAAACGTTTCATTTTGCATTTTTTCGCACTGCGGTACAAAGTTTCAAGAACTTTCTTGAATTTTCACAAAAAGGTAATGACATTCGCCTTAAAATCGGGTATACTAGGGCCCGTAAGGGACGCGGGGCCGCAACCGCCCCCTTACACATGATTCCTCCTCACACCAAAGCAATACCCCAAACAGAGAACCCCTCCGGTGTACCGCAAGCGCCGGAGGGGTTCTCTGTTTGTTTTTGTCTTTTTTATGCATGCGCCAGCCTTGCGGCAAATACGGTGAGTACGATCTTCGGGTTCACCTGTGCGCCCAGCCGCTGGATGGCAGCTTCGGCCAGCCGCAGGGTACGCTGGGCCTGCTGGCCCTGTACCGGGGCATGGGGGCTGCCCTGCAGCCCCGCCGCTGCCACGGCCCGGAGGTCCCGCAAAAGAGCTGCCGCACCGGCCTTGTCTTTTTCGTAGGGGGCCAGCAGCACAGCGGCGGTGTAGCTGTCGCCCGCCTGCGCGGCCCGGGCCAGTTCCATGGCCTTGTCCACCTGCTCGGTGCGAGCCTTGTCGCGGGCCGCCGTGAGCACCGTGCCAATGTGGCCGTCGAACAGTTCACTGTAGAGTGCCGCCGTCTTTTTGTCCACCCCATGGGCGGTGCAGTAGCGGGCACAGTCCGCCGGGGACACCGGCGCGATGGCAAAGCTGACGCAGCGGCTGCGGATGGTGGGCAGCACCCCGGCCAGCGAATCGGCCGTGAGCAGGAAGAGCACGCCCTCCGGCGGCTCCTCCATGACCTTCAGCAGAGCGTTGGCGGATTCCTCGTTCATGCGCTCCACATGATACAGCAGCACTGCGCGGCCCTCGGCCGACAGGCTGGTGTTGAAGATCTCGCTGCGCATGGCGGTGACCTGGCTGACCAGATACCGGCCGCCAGCCCCCATGCCCTCCACCGAGATGGCTTCGCGCACGATGCCGGTCTCGATCTGGCCGCTGTCGCGTTTGCCGGCCTTGCCCACAGCGCGGCAGCATTCGCCCCGCAGCAGGGCCTCGGCAGGGGCACCACCAGCCGGGTAGAGATAATCTGCGGCAATGCAGCGGGCCGCAAACCCGGCCCCCAGTCCCTCTTCGCCCACCAGCAATACGCTGTGGGTCAAGCGGCGGGACGCCAGCATCTGGTGCACGCTGGTTTTCAGTTCTGCGTTGCCTTCCATGCGGTCCAGCATCATGGTGGATATGCTCCTTTTGCTTTATGCTTCACCTGCCATCGGCAGGCCGGTTCCGAGTGACAGCAGTTTACCGCCGGTTCTTGCGCTTCCACTGCTCGCGGCGGATCCAGGCCCGCACACTGCGGTAGGCCATGGGGCCAAAGAATACCCAGACGTTCAGCATACTGAGCAGGTAGCTCAGCTTGCCGGCCAGCGGCGCGGACAGGAAGCTGAACACCCACAGGGCCGCCGCAAAGAAGCCGAAATACTTCACCCGGATGGGGATCACGAAGAACAGCAGCAGCTGTACCTCCGGGTACAGCATGGCAAAGGCCAGCAGCAGCGAAAGGGACAGACAGTAAGTGCTGGCCGTCACGCCGGTAAGCAGGCAGGCCAGCACCGTGCCCACCATGCCCAGCAGGAAATAGAGGGTATAGCGGAAATCGCCCCACTCCTTTTCCAGCGCCGTGCCCACGAACCAGGTAAAGTAGATGCCCAGCACCACGCTGAGGATGCTGCCGCCGGAGAAGGGGATGAACACAAAGGTGATCGCCCGCCAGATCTGCCCCTGCAGCAGGAAAAACCGGTTCAGGCCCACCCAGGCGGTGATGGTGCGGTCGATAAACAGCTCAATGGCAAAGACAAGGATCTGCCCCGCCACCAGAATGTTGGTCAGGTTTGGAATGCCGAAGCGCCCATATTTGCGCTCCAACTTGTTCAGCCAATTGTTCATGCATCATGCCTCCAGAAGTTGGTGTTTCACGCTTGTCTGAGGTTATTGTACCATGATTGGACAGGGCATTCAAGAAAAAACAGGCACTCCGGCGCGGTGTGCACACCGGCGGGGAAAAACTCAGGCCGTTACAGCAAAATGCAGCCACACTCCGGCCCATTTCACAACAAAAAAGGGTGGTGTTTTTCCATTTCGGAGAGAACTTTTCACTTTTTCCACCGGGTTTTCCACTGATTTTGTGAAAAAAAGGCCCAGTTTCCCACGAGGTTTTCCACTTTTTCCACCGGGTTTTCCACATGGAAATCCGGTTTTGCTTATACAAGCCGTAATGCAGCCCGGCGATTCATGCCAGTTTCTGGGAAGAAAAGTGGGCACTTTGCCTTTTATATAAAAGAAAGTCGAAGGATTTTCTTTTCTTTTTACAGTTCGTTCCGGCTGACGATTCGGTCCCTCTCCAGATTGGAAAAAAGAAGTCCTGAGTTTTCCACAGAACGGGAACGCCGCTTTTTCGTGTGGAAAAAGCGGGGAAAACTGCGGTTTTCCACCGTCTGCCGCCGTTCTCCGGCAGAGAGTGCTCCACATGCCGTTTTTGCTCCGGAATGCGTCCAGAATCGCGCGATTGCTTGCGTTCCGTCCCACTCTGTGCCCAGTAAAAAAACTCCCTCCGTCACGGTTCACGCCATGACGGAGGGAGTTTTCCTGTTTTACATCATATTGCGGAACACCAGCTGTGCGATCTGGAAGTACAGGATCAAACTGCAGGCATCCACGATGGTGGTGATGAAGGGCGTTGCCATGATGGCCGGGTCAGCACCCAGCTTCTTGGCGGCCAGCGGCAGCATGCCGCCCACCAGTTTTGCCAGAATGACGCTGAAGAACAGCGACACGCTGACCACGATGGCATAGCCCATGACGTTCTGATACTGACCGGGGAACAGGAAGGTGTACATCAAATAGATGCGCAGGCCGTTGACGATGCCCAGCACTGCACCCACGATGGCAGAGACCCGCAGCTCCTTGCCCAGAACCTTTACAAAGTCGGAGGGCTCCACTTCGCCCAGGGCCAGACCACGCACCATCAGGGTGCTGATCTGGTTGCCGCAGTTGCCGGCGGTGTCCATCAGCATGGGCATGAAGGACACCAGCAGGGGCAGGCTCACAAAGGCCTCCTCGTAGTGGGTGGTGACCATGCCGG
>ERZ1673744.1210-NODE-1210-length-24938-cov-5.956235_pt1 | contig 24938 bp, 30 predicted proteins | sample MGYA00580207_ERZ1673744 | MGnify/ENA primary metagenome ERZ1673744 (study PRJEB41218, sample SAMN15661751) | gut metagenome | host: Homo sapiens | place: Canada: London | collected 2015-08-20/2019-03-30 | study: EMG produced TPA metagenomics assembly of... | reverse complement strand
GGAACTGGTTGAACAGCCCCGTCTCCGGCGACGCCACCACGATGTTGGTGAGCGCCCTGCAGCACGGAACCTCCATCCTCACGACATGCACCCTGTCGATAGGGTTGCCAGCCAGGATGGATGCGATCTTGTCGAATCTCGTGCGATCGTCCAGCTTGGGGCATCCGATGATCACGGGGTTCCCGGCCACGAACCTCCTCCTGAAGTCGTCGATGGTGAACGCGGTGCAGTCGGCAGCGATGACGAGGGTCCCCCTGAAGAAGTCGGACCTTGGATGGACGAGGGCGATCTGGATGGGCCACTGGTATCCCGGGTTCGCCATGAGGCAGGACGGCTGTGCGTCGATCCCGGGTGCGTCCGGCACGGTCGACGGGGGTTCCGGGTCCCTGAAGGTGATCGCACCCCTGGGGCAGGCCGGAAGACAGTCGCCGAGGCCGTCGCAGACGTTCTCGCGGACGAGTTCGGCCTTTCCATCCACCAGTTCTATGGCACCTTCGTGGCAGGCGGTCACGCACAGTCCGCATCCGTCGCATTTCTCCTTGTCTATGGAGACCTTCCTTCCGAGCATGGAGAGACAAGGCGTCATGGCGGTTTTAAGGCGTCGTTGTTTCGACAACGGACTTCTCAGTCGTCCGTCACGATCTCGCAGGAGCACTCCATGACCTGGTCCTCGAGGACGACTCTCCCTATGCTCCCCGCGTGTATCCTGCCGGAGCGCGGGTTCTTGACGGACTCCACATGCCCCTTGACCTCCGCATCCACGTCCGAGTACTCGAACGCCAGGTCCGTACCCTCCATGGTGCAGTCTATCAGTTTCAGGTTCCTGCAGTAGCAGAACGGCTGCGTCCCGGATATCCTGCATCCGATCAACGTCAGGTTTTCAGAGTACCATCCGAGGTACTCGCCTCTCACATCGCAGTCCCTCAGGGTCACGTTCCTGCTGTGCCAGAACGCGTCCTTGGTCTCCAGACTGGATCTCTCGAGGACGACGTCCTCCGTGTACTGGAACGAGTACTTCCCCTTCATGATCATCCCGTCGATCCTCAGGTGGGAGCTGTCGAGGAAGATGTACTCGGACTCGATCTCGCAGTCCTCGATCTTAATCCCGCGGCATTTCCAGCCGAATTCGGGAGAACCGATTCTGCAGCCACGTACGGCGATGTCGTCGCACTCCCTCAGGCACTTGACGCCGGAGACCACAGTGTCCGACAGGATGCCGTCACTGGAGTACCAGAGCGGCGCGCGGCAGTTCTCAGTGAGTCTGCATCCCTCCATGGTGAACTCATGAGTGTGCCAGACCGGATAGCGGAGGTCGAAGGTGCATCCTCTGACGACGATGTCACGGCTCTCCTTCAGAGCCGACTCGCCGTCGTTCGGTCCCGAGAAGGTGCAGTTCTCGACGACAGCGTCGCGGAGGTTGTACAGCGCGCGCTCCTCGTCGAAGGTCATCCCCGACACATGCCTGCGGTCACTGGTGTTTCCGACGACTCCATTCGTGGCGATCATGACCCCTCCCATGTGCGGATTATATTTAAGTTGAATCTAACTACAAGTATTGGGTGCCTCGGGATGAAGGTTGAAAGAGTAAATACCTGTAGTTGTATTACAGTGCTCATGGTGTCGCCGATTGTCGAACCCCTCGTGTGCAGAGTTTGCGGCAGGGAGCTTGAGGCGACGGCATCGACGGGTGATGAGCCAGACGTCGAGATTCGCATGTGCGCGGATTGCGCGGAGGGGAGGTCGAAGGTGCTCGTCCGCATGTACGACGGTACCAGCAGGAGGTACCCTCAGAACAAGGTGTTCCGCGGGAACTACCGTCTGATGATGGAGGGCGGGAAGAGCTACCACACCCATGTGAACTGCTACCTTAACTGGAACAGGACCACGCTCCTCGGTTTTACAGGCTGGAAGCTGATCCCCCGGAGCTCTATCGGGAACATCAAGAAGTGTCCTTTCTGCATGGCGGCCGACGGAAGTCAGGCCGGATTCGTCAACATGCCTATCTACGGATGGGAGGTCTACGAGGGGCGTGAGCCGATAGGCGTCATGAAACTGGACTGTGACGACACTCATCTCTTCATCGGGTGCCTGCTGGTACCAGGTCAGACAGAGAAGGGGGCGCCGGAGTTCTTTACTGGCAGGTCTCACATCCCCATCCCGGAAGGGGTGGAGCTCATAGGCTTCGATGAGCCCTACACCATCCACTTCGTCACGGCGATCGACGAGCACCCGGATCACAGGACCGTGTCCGTGAGCGTGTACCCGGTGCTCTTCGACGGGGACGGCGAATTCTTTGAGAACGCGCGCTGACGGGCGACCGTCCGCAGGGTCGTTCTCAATCCGGCCCGATTCTCTTGATCACCATGCCCTCGATGCCTATCGGCTCCCTCTCGAGGGCGACATCGACCGCGTGTCCGAGTTTGTCCTCGCGTTCGGCGTAGATCGTCATCAGAACATCCCCCTCGGAGACCTTCATCCCGAGCTTCTTGCCGAGGACGACCCCCGCGCCCTTGTCCGAAGGGGCGCCGGCGGCCTTCGCCACGGCCACAACGGCCTTGTTGGAAAGGCTCCTGACGAATCCGGACCTCTCGGCCCTTATCTCCGCGGAGTGACTGCCGGGAACCATGTCCTTGGAGGAGATGTCCGGTTTTCCGCCCTGTGCGGCCACTATCTCGAGGAACTTCTCGTGAGCCAGTCCGGATTCCAGAATCTCCCTCGCCTTTCCGACCCCGTCGCGGACACCGCCCATGCTCAGTATCGTCCCGGCGCATATGCACGCCTTGTCGATCACATCCTCATGACCCGGGACGCGTTCGAGGACCTCCATGCATTCCCTCGCCTCGAGGATCGGACCCACGGCCTCGCCCAGGGGCTGTTTGGCGTATGTTATGGCGCATTCGACCCTGATGCCGAGCTTGTCCCCCAGGTCCATGAGGTCCCTGGCGTAGGCCTTCGCATTCTCCAGGGTGGGCACCTTCGATTCCGATCCCATGGGTATGTCCATGACCAGATCGGTGGCTCCCACGGCGACCTTCTTGCTCATGATGGACGCCAGAAGCTGAGGGCGGGGATCGATGCCGAGGGGGCGCTGGACCGTGATGAAGTGGTCTCCGGCGGGACCCAGGTCGGTGGCCCCCGTCCATGAGAACACGCCACCGGTCTCCTCGGAGATGCGCCGGACCTCGTCCGCGTCCAGGTCCACCCTGCAGAACGTCTCGACGAAGTCCGCTGTTCCGCAGGCGCTGCTGATGGCACGGGACGATAGCTTCGGGATTGTCAGTCCGGCGGCCGCGACGATGGATACGACGATCGGAGTGATCTTGTTGCCGGGAAGGCCGCCGAAGCTGTGGAAATCGAAGACCTGCTTGTCATGGAACGTCAGCTCGTCGCCGGTCTCCGCCATCGCCCTGGCGTAGGCGGCGATCTCGTCGGTGTCCATCCCCTTGATGTAGAGGGCCGTGAGCCATGCGGAGATCTCGATCCTGGAAAGCCTCCCGGCGACGACGTCGTCCACAACCTGTCTGATGGATTCGGAGGGGAGGTGCATCCCGTCCATCTTTGCACGTATGTGCCTGACGGACTCTGGGGTGTGCGACAGGGTGACCTCGGCGGATTCCCCGACGGCCGTGCCGCTGGCCCTCTGGACCGAGGGCGGTACGAGGATCGTCCCGCAGCGGACCAGTGTGTCGGAGACGGAAACTATGGCTATTGCGGCGGAGGTCCCCGCGATCCTGACACGGTCCCCCTCGGAGACGGAGAGTGAACGGCAGTCGTCCTCATGCAGGAGGACGGTGGGTTCGGATGTGTCAAGGTCGTAGTTCCTCACTTCGAGCTTCATCTTGTGGCCTCCGTCCCGTATCCGCGGTCACCGATATTAATGGGCGGTCGTCCGGTCACGAGCCGTGCCTGGAGCAGTGCTCCCTGCCCTAGGCGGTGACCCTCTCGGACCCCCTGTACGGGTCGAGGTCCCTGCCCACGGGGCAGACGTCTATGCAGATGCCGCAGGGCCAGTGGTGCTCGTCCTTCAGGACGAGGTGGTGCCTGATGCACCGCTCCATGTCCATGCTGTAGAACCCTCCGCCCTCCTCGGAGAACGCCTTCGAGGGGCACCTCCTCATGCATTTCCCGCAGTGGATGCAAAGATCTGCATCTTGCATGGGGTCGGCCTCTATGTCCGCGTCCGTGAGTATGGTGACCATGCGGACCCTCGGCCCGAACTCCTCGGTGAGGAGGTTGTGGCTGGCCCCGATCGTCCCCATGCCCGAGTAGTAACCGGCGAGGACATGGGAGAACGCCGCGGTGGGTTCGTCTAGAAGGACGCCGATGTTGAAGTAGCCGTCCCTTGGGAAGAAAACGGCGCGGTGTCCCTCGGAGATCAGCCAGGACGTCATGCGGTATGCCATGTCGTCGAGGATGCGGTTGCTGGTGCGGTAGAGCTCCTGGTAGATCATCGACGGGGTGGTCGACACCATCGCCGCCGGGAGAGGTATCCCGATGACGATGGCGTTCTCCGCCCACGGCCAGATGCTCCTGGGCCAGTATGCACGGTCCTGGATGGGGTGCTCGGACCAGCGGTCGGTGGGGCACGATCTCACGACTGCGGCGCCCAGTTCCATCGCCTTCTCGACCACGGCCCTCTTGAGCCCTGCGGGATCGGTCTCGGTCATGCCGATGCGAACGGGATACCCGTTATAAATCGGATGCTGGGCTCAGAACCTGAACACACCGGCGATGAACGCCACGAGCGCGACCACCATGGCCAGTTTTGCGAACTTCTGCGCCCTGTGCGGACTGGAGAACACCACCGCCGCGCAGTAGACGAATATCGCGTCCGCGACCACGACCGAGTAGTAGAGAGGTCCGTAGGTGTGCCAGACCATCGGGGCGATGCTGAGGACGGGGCCAGCGACGAAGAACACGCACGCCAGGGCGGCCGCCTTCCTCGGTCCGATCCTCATGGGGAGCGTGAGCCTGTCGCCCTCGTCGGACTCCATGTCCTCTATGTCCTTGGCAATCTCCCTGCCGACCGAGACCAGCAGGGCCATGAGCGCCACGATGACGTTGTCGGCCGCGTCCCCGACGACGGCTCCTCCCAGCAGGAACATCATGCCGGTGAGGACAGCGATGGTCACGTTGCCGACGAATCCCCTCTGCTTCAGGGCAACCTCGTACGAGACCATCAGGACGCATGCGATGACCACGATCAGGATGCATTCGAGGTCGAAGGTGAACAGGGAGACGACGACGGACCCCCCGAGCATGGCCAGTGCCGCGTGGAGGGCGGCCCTCCTGGTCATCCTCCCGGACGGGATCGGACGCTCGGGGTGGGCGGTCTTGTCTATCTCGTAGTCTATGTAATCGTTCAGGGCGTTCCCGCCGCAGATGAACATGAAGACGACCACCGCCGATATCAGGAGGTTCGCCCACGCGTCTGCGATGTCGGTCCCCGCGGCCATGAATGCGGCCACCGCCACGCCGACGATTCCCATGACGGCGTTCCCTGTCCTGAACAGCTGGAGGTACTTGTTCACGGTCACACCATGCATCAGGGGGTATTAGACCCTTGAGGGCGGGACGGGCATGTCGGCGCCTGCCGGGCCAGGTTCCGGACCAACGGTATTATGTCGTCATGGGGTGATGACATGGAGGTTATCGTGAACAGTCAGGATGTCATGGGTCTGGTGCTCGTCTACGCAATCATCGCCGTGTCGCTCGCCGTCGCCATGATTCTGGAGAGGAGGGGTGACAGGAACGTTCGCAAGGTCGTGCACATCGGCGTCGGCTTCTTCGTCTTCGTCTGGTGGATGTTCTCCGAGAACTGGATAATGTTCGTCTTCTTCGCCCTGCCGTTCGCCCTGGTGCTGCTGGCCGCCATGCTCAAGGACAACGTCGTGTCCGAATCTTCGCTGGGGGACATAGCCAACAACCAGGGCCACAGGACTGGGCTGTTTCTCTACGTCGTCAGCATCGGCGTGATGATAGTGTTCTTCTGGGACCACTGGACCGCCGCCACCGTCGGAATCGTGGCGATGACATGGGGCGACGGGTTCGGCAGCGTGGTGGGGAGGAGGTTCGGCAGGCACAGGATCCTCAACGGGAAGTCCGTCGAGGGATCCGTCGCCGTGTTCGCCGCCACCGCGGTCATGGCTGCGGTGATAATCCTCTTCTACGGTTGGCTCACCGCCTCAGGGTTCTACCCGTCCGGGGACAGCATCCCGACGGTCCCGGTATGGGCCGCATCGGTCATCGCCGGGTTCCTGGCGACGGTCCTCGAGGCGGTATGTCCGGGGCAGTACGACAACCTCATCATCCCCCTGGTGGTCGCGAGCGCCATGGTTCTGCTGGGGCTGTGATGCCATGGTGTGGTACGTCGTCGACGGGATGGACGGGTCCGGTAAGACCACCGCCGCGGATATGTTGGCATCCGAGCTCCGGTCACGGGGGCGCAGGGTGCTCCTGATCTCCCATCCGAACACCGATACGCTGGTGGGCCGTCTGGAGCAGGGGTTCCTGCACGGCGACTCGAAGCTCGACGTCATCCTCTCCACGCTGTTCTATATCGGGGACGTCATGCACTCCCTGGCCGTCATGCGGGGGAGGAGGCGCTACGACTACGACGACGTGGTCTTCGTCAGGTACAGCATGGCGGTCGCCTATCTTCCGGACGGCGCGTGCCGGAAGGCCGACCGCGCGGTGAGGCTCCTGCTGCCGACACCCGACGTCGCCGTGCTGGTCGATGTCGAGCCGGAGACCGCCATCGGCCGCATCTTCGACCGCGGGGACGAGCTGGAGATGTTCGAGACCGTCGAGAGGCTCACGGCAATCCGCGGCAGGATGATCGGCATATCGGAGGGCTGGGTGGTGCTCGACAACAACGGCGGCCCGGAGGGGCTCGCGGACGGGATAAGGTCGAAGGTCCTTGGTCGTTCCTGACGGGTCGGCACGTCACCGATCCTCATTCCCGGCAGGGCGGTACGGCTCCAGGGCGGAGCAGTCAGCGGGGACGATCTCAGGAAGGTTCCCGAACATCGCCACCTTGTCCCCGCAGCATGCCAGACAGCCCGTGATCCCGGCCAGGGAACCGATGGTCCTCACGGCGCCGCCCAGGGTCTGCTCGTCCCTCACCAGGTTGCCCAGCGCGGTGGCGCAGCAGTCTGCCAGGACGACGTCGTCCGACAGGACTGTGCTGATGCTGCTGGAGCCGAGGGATACCGACGGCCCAACGGTGCGCGAAGATGAGCACATCCCGACTATGCGGTCGGAGGACATGGAGAACGCCAGGTCCCTGAACACTGGGTGGTCGGCGAATATCCCCACGAGCCTCGGCTCCGGGGAGAAGAACGCTATATCCCCTCCGTTCTCCACGATCGCATGGGACGAGCCCTCTGACATGAGCCTCTCGGCGACGTGAAGGGCCACCGCCCCCGCCACCCCGGCCATGGGCCCGACGCCGGCCACGCGGGAGGCCTCGCACATCCTCCTGACGATGGGGTCGTCTCCCGGGGATGCCTCGTACGGGTCGTAGGTTATCCCGAAGAACGGGTCCTCCGAGATCTTCGACTCTATCGAGAACCTGGCCTCCATCAGGGCGTCGAACGCGGCATCGCGGAGGCCGTCGTCGCATACGACGGTCAGGATGCTCTCCCTGTAGGCGAGGGGGAACCTCATAGCTCGAGCTGGATCGCCTTCACGGAGCAGGCGTTGATGCAGGACCCGCAGGCGATGCAGGTGCCGGTGTTCAGCCTGACCTCCACGGTCTCCTTGTCGTAGTAGATGGACCTTGTCGGGCAGAGCGAGACGCAGGCGCCGCAGCTCCAGCACCTCTCGTAGTCATGGAAGATGTGGCCTTTCAGTTCCTTCACGCCGAACCCCTGTTCGCGGATGTGGGTCATCCCGTTGATTATGTCGTCCTTGGATCCCTCGATGCTCAGCAGCATGATGCCGCTGCCGTCACCGTTGATGTCCGCCCTCAGTACGTTGGGCTTGAGGTTGAACTCGGAGACCAGCGTGTACGTGACCGACTCGAGGACGTTGCTCTCGTCGAAGTCTATCCTGAACTTCTTCTCCATCTCACTCACCTCTCTCCAGAAGGGGCTTCACGCTACCCGACTCGGGCAGTTTCAGCGCAGGCTCGTTCAGCAGGAACTCGCCGTGCTCTATCCAGTCCTTGAGTTTGCCGGCGACCTTCCTGGCCCCGGCGAGGGAGGACATGGACGAGGTCCTGATCTTCTTGCCCTGGTACTCGATCATCCCAGAGCGGAGCTCCTCGTAGCTGTACCTCTGCATGCAGGGCCTGCTCGAGGGCAGGCTGTAGTCGACCATCTCCGCGAATATCTGGTCGTTGGATATGGCGCATCTGCGCATCACGTCCTCGTTCAGGACGGGGATGGGGACCCCTATGCCTATGGCAAGCGAGATGCCGTAGCCCGTGATGTCCAGGCCCCTGACGTAGTCGGGGTCCATCTGCTTCATGTCGCCCATGACCGCGAGGGTCCTGGATCCCTTGATGGGGACCCCGTTGACCTCCTCCGCGGTGGTGTTGAACTGCGTCCCCTGCCATGCGACGTACCCCTCGCCTCCGGCGAGGAAAATCCTGGTGCCCATGCCGATCACGTCGAGATGGGGGTCGTTCATGAGCGGAGAGAGCTCACCGGCGGAGCTGTAGGTCGCGTTCTTCATGTGCGGCATGAGCTTTCCCATGTAGGTGTACAGCGTCCTGTTCGAGGTGTTGGTCGCCACGCTGTAGTTCTGGTACATGTTGCGGGGGTTGTACAGGTAGGCCTCGTTGAGGTCGTCCAGGGAGACGTACGTGTCGATGCTCTTCCTGACGTAGCAGTCGGTGCCCGGGCCCCAGGCCTGGAGGTGCACGCTCTTGCCCGCGATGAGGTCCTCGATGACGTGGGCGCCTCCGTACCCCTTGCCCGGAGGGTCGATAAGGGATGTAGCGCCGATGTAGGTGTCCACAGCCGCCAGGCCGCCGTAGGCCTCCACGCCGTTCAGCCTGATGTTGGTCATCCTGATCGGCGGGTCGGAGTGGCCGAAGTTGAGGAACGCGCCCGAGGAGCACATGGCGCCGTACGTTCCGGTGGTGACGACGTCGACCTCCTCGGCCGCCTTCTCGACACCCTTCTCCTTCACAAGGTCTATGACCTCCTCCGCGGTGAGGACCACGGCCTCGCCGGAACGGATTTTCTCGTTGATCTCCTCGTAAGTCTTCGTCAATGTAACACCCCGAATGCAGTCGCTGTAAGTCTGAGAGGGAAGCAGTAAATTCCTGATAGATAACTGTTAGTCTATAAAATATTCCTATAGTAATATTTTCACTAGAGGCGATGGCATGTGCCAGAGCGATTATGTAGGCAAGCATTAGCCGATTCTCAGGAGTGCTCATCTACATACGTGTGAACTGCTATGGCGATTTAACTGCAGAACGGGCAGAAGTTTAACGGCTGGGTGCCGGGAATCCGCAGTGGCAGAAGACACGCGTCATGATTGGTCGGATCCTTCAGCGGATCTCTTATGAGCCGCGATTGTATCAAGGCCGTCGAGTAGCACTCTTGCAAATTGGCGAAACTGAATCCATCGTAGACTCCAAAACAAGTGATGGATTCAGCGCAAAGGAAAGATCCCATCATGTTTTGGATTCAAGAATCTGTGTGAAAGAATCTGGATTCACATTTCAGGTAAGTGAATGAGGAAAAGATGAGTGCAGCCGCCGGGATTCACAACCCGCTATCCAGCATTCCTAATTTCGTTCAATTTTCTGTGGTCTGAGGCCGTTTGAAAACACAGTTGTTCCAACCATCATGGGTTGAATTTCGGTGTTAACCTAAACGGTAAACCAGCCCGATTGCAGCTTTGCATTGCTACTTCTATGAAACCATTTCCAGGGTAAATCCCTGTTAAACCCTTTCTCAAACCCCTTAGAATACCTCGAAAGGAGGAACAAAAACATGGCAGAAAAAGCAGCAAACAACGGACAGAACGGAATGCAGAACGAGATCAGGGCCGCCTTCGGGCAGGTCAACGTCGAGAACGACACGTCCACGCAGAAGACCCCCATCATGAGCTTCAGCAACGGCAACGTCTACATCGGCCTCAAGCTGGTCTCCACCTTCGACCAGAAGACCAACACCCGCAGGGACCCCGTCCCGAGGATCACCGCGTCCTTCAACGGCAAGTTCGTCGAGGTCCCCCTCAACGGCAAGTGGTGGAGGTCCTTCGCCGACTTCGTGGAGAAGATGGCCGTGGCGATGGAAGGTGTGGACCTCCAGAACTCCACCATCAACGACGACGTGGAGTACGCCAAGGACATGATGGCCAAGTTCAGGACGAAGGAATGAGCGGATACCGCGTAGACCATTGGTTCCTCTGGGGCAACGGGGAGCTCAGGTCCAAGACCTACCGTTACCCGACCTACGAGGAGGCTCTGGAGCGCTTCGACAGGTGCTCCGCGGACGAGAGCTCCACCAGGGTCTCGCTGCGCAGGATCGGTCCGAAGAGGTTGTCCACCGCGCTGAAGGTGTGGACGTCCCCCTGAGGGCCGAGGGGGAGGGTGCGCGTCCGCATCCTCCCTCCGAACATCCTTACCCGGTAGGACACCAACCGGGAATACCAAGACAACAGGTGATCAGAATGGCACAGCCCAGGAAGCTCTCGCCGTCCGAGCTCTCGCAGATGATGTCTTCGATGAGCCCCCAGAGGGCGACGCGCTTCTACAACAAGTGCATGACCAACCCCGACACTCCCCAGGAGAACCTCATGCTCCTGAGGCAGTACAGGGACCAGAACCCCGACAGGTTCCTGTCGGAGGACCAGATGAGAGGGAACCGCGGCTTCAAGGGCTCCTGGACCTTCGGGAAGGGATTCTCCGGAGGCTACCGCGAGAAGTCCTACAACCGTGTGTACGACTCCGACGGGTTCTCCTACGACCAGTACGGCAACCGCTACGACAGCCGCGGGAACAACACCGCCGGCTACCACGACGGCGGCTCAGAGCAGTTCCAGGGGAACGGATCCCCGAATGGCTTCTCGGACTACTACGGCGCCCACTCCCAGAGGCCCCGCTTCAGGAAGAGGAAGCCCATCGGAGCTCCCAGAAGCTACGACGAGCTCGGCCAGACCCTCATGTCCTTCGACAGCGACGTGGCCCGCACCAGGTACTTCATGAAGGTCGTGAACAACCCCGAGACCAACCCGGACACCCTGAACAACATCGTCAGGTTCAGGAACAACAACCCCCAGATCTTCGCCTCCGACGACGACGCCAAGGCGCACGGTCCCACCATGCAGCCCAGGCAGGGGTTCTGGTCCGCGTTCTGGAAGCCCCAGGAGGAGTTCGCCGCGATGTCCCCCAAGAAGCAGAAGTTCTTCGTCAGGGCCTTCCAGGGCAGGAACCGCGCCAGGAACACGGCCTACGGCCTCAGGGTCATGACCAACCCGCAGACCTCTATGGAGGATAAGCAGGCCATGGCCGAGGTGGTCAACGAGAACCCCGGACTGTTCTTTAAGAACGCTTCCAACAGCGGTGGACAGGACAGGGACTGATGGAAATGGGCATCGGATTCGTTCTCAAGGCAGCGGCGGCGCTGGCGGTCCTGCTGGCGCTCGTGGCTGTCCCCATCTGCTCCGACGGGTCGGATGCCGCGGTTCCGGAGTACTCCGCCGAGATCACCATCGATCTCGGCGAGCCCGTCACCATCGACCTCCAGGACTACCTGGAGGGCAACAGGTACAACCACTGCACCTACACTAAGTACAGCGGCGACAGCAGGCTTCCGCCCGGGATAACCCGTGGCGGTAGCACGCTGTCCGGCACCCCGACGGAGCTCGGCAACTACCACCTGCAGTTCAGGTTCAACAACGCCTCTGTATCACTTGTGGCGGACGCAATCCTGAACTTCGACATCACCGTCACGGAGATCCCCGAGAGCTTCACTGTCACCTACGACGCGGGAATCGGAACGGTCAACGGACAGAGGACCTGGTCCGAGAGCATCACCGAGGACACCTTCGCCTCCCTTCCGGATGCGAAGTACTCCTCAGGAGCGTATATCTTCAAGGGATGGTCCACGAGCGAGACTTCTACAACCACCGTGGATTCTCTCAAGGTCAACAGGGACATCACCCTGTACGCCGTGTGGGAGAGGCAGACCGTCAAGGTCGATCCGATAACAGCAACCATCACCAGCGGTCAGTCGTCGACCATGCCGGTCACGACCGATCCGGAGGACGCCAGGCTCTCCATCTCCGACCTCGGAGGACTGTCCTCGTACAACGCCACCGTCTCCGGGAGGTACATCTTCCTGGACATGACGAACGTCGAGCCCGGGACGTACTACGTCACCATTTCAGCAAGCTCGACGGGATACTACACCGGTTCCGCCAAGGTGACGATCATGGTGCCCATCACCATCGTGAAGCCGATCGAGTACACCCTCTCGCAGGGCGACGTCTTCTCGTACACACCGGTGACCAACCCCTCCAACGCCTCGATAGAGCTGAAGTCCGTCCTCCTGGACGGCTCCCCCGTCGAAGGAAACGGGGGGCTGTCGGTGAGCGGCAGGACCATCACGGGCACCCTGGAGAACCCGGGGACCTACGAGATCTCCTACCGCGCCTTCCTGGATGGCTACGTGGACGTGGACAACACCGTCTTCGTCTACGTCTCCGACTCATCCGAGAATCCCGGAACGGGCTCGGTGTCCCTCGCATCGGTCACAGCTTCCGCGAGGGCATCGGAGCCGAGGGTCTTCGACTTCGTGGCTATCGGCGGCCAGAACGTGTCCAACTACGTGTGGACCGTAGACGGCGAAGTCTTCGCATCCTCGTCCGAGACCGCACTGTACGAGTTCCCGTCCTCGGGGATATACACGGTCGCCTGCACCGCTCGCGGATTCGACGGCACCGAGGTGACGATGGAGATCACCGTCGTCTGCACGGACAACTACCACAGGGAGGCGGCATGGTCCGGGGTCGAGTACGCGTACATCGTCGAAGGCGAGGTAGGCGTCGAGGCACCTGACCAATGCCCTTTGAGGAAGAGCACCGAGACGATCGACGGCAAGGTGTTCACCGTTCTCTCGGGGACCCCCTCTGAGGGCGACATCGGCAAGTCCTACGATGTGACCGTCGGCGAGGAGTCATGGACCGTCAGCGTGTACAAAGCGGAAGCATCCGCTCCCACGGCATCCTTCTCGGTGACCGTGGACGGATACACAGCGAAGGCCGTGTTCACCGGGCTCCGTGCCTCGTTCCACATGTTCGACTTCGACGGGGACGGGACGTTCGAAAGCGGAGAGGAGTTCCAATACGACCGCCCCGGAAGGTACACGGTTGTGTGCAAAGCCGTGAACAACGTCTCCGAGGTCACCTCCACCGCATACGTCGAGATCGACATCGTTCCCCAGGAGGATGCGACACTCGAGGAGCTCACCGACTTCCACATCGGCGTCAACGAGAGGATGCACATCTCCATCTCCATGGGATCCACGGATTCACTGTCCGTGTCCGGATCCGCGTCGTCCTTCGTGACCGTGGACGGGACCACCCTCATCGTGGCACCGACCGAGGCGGGAGTGTACGAGCTCATCGTCACGATAACCCATCAGGACGGCACGGCCGACTCTAAGAGCGTGGAGGTCACCGTGAAGCAGGAGGGCCTCGACCCCGTACCGGAGCCTCACGGCGACTACACCCTGGCGATGATCCTGATCTTCGTCGTGTCCGTCGGACTGATCGCCGGTTTCCTGATCTACGACACCCGCACCGGGAAGGTTTCCGAGAGGTACCGCTCGTTCAAGGCGAGAACCAGGTCCAGGGTCCAGAGGAACGGCTCCAACACCAACCAATACGGCTACCGTAACAACCAGAACAACAGGAACAACGGAGGCCGCTGGAGATGACCGACGTGCAGATCCCCGTGACCACCGTGTGGGACGTTGTGGCGGATGCGCTGGACGACCCCTGGTTCTGGGGCGTATCGATCGGTGCTACCATGGCATTCGCCCTGGTGTTCAGGTACCTTCACGAGAGGAGGCACCGCCGATGCCGATACCCGCGATAATCGGAACGATCGCGTCCGTGCTCGGATGGATAGGAATCGACCTGGGCATCTCCTGGCTGACCTCCGACTCCACCAACGTGGAGTACGTCCGCGGACTGGATTTCCCCTCCTTCATAGAGCTCTACTGGCTGTCGCTGCTGCTCTACGCGGCGGTGATGCTGGCCGGGCTCTGGATAGCACTGCCCAAGAACGCAGGCGGGCGCGGCCCCCGCTATCGAAGGCCGCATCAAACAGCTTGATACCATGAGCAAAACGAGTTACATCGCGGCCCTCGCAGCCGTCCTGGTGTCCGTAATCGCGGCTGTCTCGCTCGTACCAATGAGCGACGCGGCGGGAGAGGACCTCTCAGGAACATACGGCGAGGCCACCGTGATCGAGATAGCCCCGGGGTTCGAGTGGCGCTACACCCCCGAGTTCCCCGAGGATCTTACAGACTTTGTGACCGTGTCCCTCGAGGTCAACGACGGCAGCGTCGGATACGTCGACGGGAGCATGGTCATAGTGACCATACCCGAGGAGGCTGCCTCCGGCACGACCTACAACGTCGTCATCGAAGCTTCGATGACAGAGCCCGTCGAGCAGACCGCCTACCAGTACGTGAAGTTCGTCGTCGTCGACGGTCTCAGCGTCAGCGGAACCATCAACGACATCATCGCTGGTACCAGGATAGACTTCTCCCCCATCGGCGAGTCCGACATGTCCGGCGAGATCACCTGGACCGTCAAGTCTGGGACCGAGCTCCCCGCAGGTCTGGAGCTCGCTGATGGCAAGGTCTCCGGAACCCCCACCGGAATCGGACTGCAGACCGTCTCCCTTACAGCAAACTGCAGGGGAGAGACCGCCGATCTGGTGGTGACATTCACCGTCTACAGCAAGATCGTCGGAGACTCCGAGGAGACCATCGCGTCCTACGGAACACCCGTCTCCTCTAGAACCATCACCAACGCCGAGGACATCGGCGTCACCTGGGCCGTCTCAGAGGGGACCCTTCCCGAGGGATTCTCCCTCGACCCCGCGACCGGAGTTGTCAGCGGATCCTCCGCCGAGGTGAAGGAGACCGTCGTCACCATCACCGGGACCAGCACCCACGGTCCCTCCCAGAGTGTGACCAAGCAGATCACCATCCGCTCCGAGCCCGACCTCGTCCTCTCTTCCGAGGACGGTATCCTCACATACCTGAACAACGGGAAGGCGGTCACCGCTACCGTCGCAGCCACCCAGACCTCACAGATCTCCTGGCAGGTCTCCGGCTATGAAGGGGCGACAGTTTCCGACGGGATCGTCTCCGTCTCTAACCCCGCTACCGCAGGGATGGGACAGGAGCTCACCGTCACCGCGACCACCGCATACGGACAGACCGAGACCGCTCAGGTCAGACTCGACGTAGAGGACACCCTGAAGATTTCCGGCGACGACCTCGTCAGCGCCATCGTCGGCACTCCGAAGCTCACATCCGCATTCACCGTAAGCGGAGGATCCTCCAACACCCTTGCGGCATCCACCGAGACCGTCGGACTCACCGCAACCATCCAGGACAACTGTCTGAGCGTGCAGAGCGCTTCTCCGATGCAGGACGCCCAGGTAACCGTGACCGTCACGTCCGCCGCGGGACAGACAGCCTCCGCGACCGTCACCGTCGACGTGTACAACGTGCTCGTGTTCAGCTCCCAGCCCACCGGCGGAGCCGTCATCTACCCGATGTGATAGCATGACGAACAACAGGATGCTGACCGCGTTCGCCCTCTTCGCCGTTGTGGCGATGCTCATGACCTGCGTCTTCCTCGTCTCCGACGAGTCCGATGCTGCGCTCGGAGCATTCACCGGAGGGGAGAACCGCAGCAGTCCCGACAACCCCTACACGGAGATCGACTGCGATATCTCCGACCTGGAGGACAACTTCGGGTTCGACACCTACGAGCACATCTACTACGTGGAGCTCGGATCGAGGTTCGACATCACCGGCCGCGATCCAAACGCCGAGTTCCAGGGATACGACGACTCCAAGATGACCCTGGCCGACCCAGACAAGGAGTGGGACTCCCAGAACTTCTGGGGGTTCTTCACCGACACCGGTCAGGCGGCCATGGGTACCACGGAGGACTTCGCGGTCATCTTCGAGGTCGTATGCACCAACGACACCGAGGTCGAGGAGATCTCCGTCCAGGGGGCCTCCTCCGGCTCCACAACCATGGGGTACCGTCCCAACGGCACCAACGCCGAGAGGGACTTCCTGATCTACACCACTCCGAGGTACAGCGCCAGCCCGGCTCCGACAACCACCGTGACCGTCGAGCAGACCTCCGGGCGCGACGTGGCGAGCTTCGACCTGGGGATCTCGGCGTCGGGACTCGTCCCGCATCTGAAGATCACCCCGAAGGGCATCGGAACGGCCACGTTCCTGATCGAAGCCACCGACGGCGGAGGCGCATCGACAGTCTTCACGGTCAACGTCTCGGAGTACAGGAACGGGGTACTGACGTTCAACGCCAACGGCGGTTCGGGAGCTCCAGCATCCATGACGGACGAGTCCTACACGGGCAAGTTCTACTACGAGATCCCGCAGCAGGAGCCCACACGCTCCGGCTACGAGTTCAAGGGCTGGTCCCCTGACAGGTACGCGACGGAAGCGGAGTACTTCTACGACGGGCAGAACGACCTCGACTGGAGATACGACACATCCCTGGCATCGGACACCCTCTACGCTGTGTGGGAGCGCACAACCCAGACGTTCACCGCAACGCTGGAGTACAGCGCCAACGGCGGTTTGAACACTCCCACGAGCCAGACGGCCTCAATGACCGGGACGTCAGCTTCGGGATCCAAGTCGTTCATCGTGACAGATTCCGTTCCCGTGCGCGACGGGTTCGTCTGCGTCGGATGGGCCCTGTCCTCCGGAGCGACCACCGCGCAGTACCACGCCGGGGACTCCGTCTCCGTTGCATACGGATCCAAGATCACGCTGTTCGCGGTCTGGGAGCAGGCCTCGATCACCATGACTGGGTCCCCGCAGGGATTCGGAGTGGTGGGGACGTCGTGGAGCTACACCCCGAACGTCAGCGTCGACGGATGCACGTTCGCCGTGAGCGGAGCCTCCTGGCTGGTGGTCTCCGGCGGAACGATCGTCGGCACTCCGACTTCAGCAGGGACCTTCGAGATAACCGTAACAGCACAGAAGGCAGGCTACCAGTCGGCGACCCAGACATTCACCGTCCAGGTCCTCTCCAACCTGTCCTTCCAGTCCTCTCCCGAGGGAGGTGCGATCATCTATGCAGTTTAAGAATATCATCATGGCAGCGACGGCCCTGGCCGTCATCTCCCTCGTCCTGTCAGCAATCCCGTTCGACTCCGTCTCAGCGGAGGAGCAGGAGTACGACGTGGACTACGGGAGCTTCTACAGCTACACGCTGCAGTTCGTGTTCGACGGGAGGAATGCCGAGACCATCGAGTGGGACTTCGGCGACGGCTCCCCCGTGTCGACGGAGTGGAACCCCTCCCACACATACGCCGAGAAGGGAACCTACTACGTGACGCAGACAACCACTAACTCCTACAACGGAGGCTCGACCACCGTGGAGGTCTACAAGGTCAGCGTGATGGGATTCCCCGTCATCACCTTCAACTCCCTCGGCGGGCCCCAGGTCCAGGAGATACAGCAGACCGCCTACGGTGTTCCCGCTACAAAGCCGGCCGATCCCGTCAGGTCCGGGTACGAGTTCGGGGGATGGTTCACATCCTCCGACCTCTCCCAGGAGTACGACTGGTCATCCGATGTGAAGAGGTCCATGACACTCTACGCCAAGTGGACCCAGGTTGGCGAGGAGGTCCCCGAGACCTTCGAGATCGTCTTCGACGTGGACGGCGGTTCCATCACCGTCCCTACTGCCACGGCCGACAGCGGAGCGTCTTTCGTCCTGCCGTCCTACGACGGTCAGAAGGAGGGGTTCGAGTTCGCCGGTTGGAGGATCGGAGACGACATCCTCCAGCCCGGCGACTCCGTCACTGTCATCGGAGATGTGAAGGCCACCGTCGTCTGGAAGGAGGCGTCCGTCACACCCGGAGGGGACGACGAGCCCGGAAACAACCCCGGAGGCGACGAGTCCTCGGGCGATGATGCGTCCGATGAGAATGACGACGGACTCTTCGAGATCCTCGTCCTGCTTGGGATCGTCGTCGTGGTGATCGTCCTGGCCGCTTACGCGTTCCACGTCCGTGGCAACGGAGGGAGGCGCTGAGATGTCCGCCTGGAGCTCTATTGCGAAAGCACTGACCAGCTTCTTCAGGGGAGGCGGAGGGAAGGTCGCGGCTTCCGGTGCGGCAGAGGTCGCTCAAGCGGGGACGAAAGTCATCCTGACCTGGGGCAACACCATCAAGGTCGCGGTCGTCGGATGCTTCTCCTACCTCTTCCTCACCGGAGGGCTGTCCAACGTGGTCTCCACCACGCTGGGCATCCCCGAGGAGGTGGCGCAGGTGATCATCATCGTGGTGTTCGTCCTCCTGCTCGCATTGGTCGTCCGCTATCTCGTGAACTACGCACGTGATAAGATGAACCTGAAGCAGGAGTACATCGACACCCCGATTTTCACGAGGCGCTCCGGGCAGGACCACGACGCATACGGGAACCAGAGGACTGGACAGCAGTACATAGACCCTCAGCAGGGCTACTATGACCGCCGCTTCTACGACGGCTCCGACTGGAGGAGATACAGATGATGTGGATTCCTCTGATGTCGGGGATCATCAACGCGGTGTTCATCCTGGACCTGATCGTCACCCTCACCACGGGCGACGACCTGGCCCACCTCCTGCTGGACGCATCCGGGAACACCGTGGCTTCCGCCATAACCGAGAACATCCCCACCGACCCGGTGGTGTTCTGGCTGCTGTCAGGGTTCATCCTGGTGTTCGTCTGCGCCATCGAGTGCCTGCTGATTTACATCGCGTTCTACTCGGACATCTCTAAGTGCAGGGAGGCGGTCGGATGATGAACGTCCCGAGGATAATCGTCGGGCTCCTGCTCTTCGTCGGCTCGGCGTGGCTGGTGCCCCTGATATCAGGCATGCTGAACGTCGGGGAGGCGCTTGTCTTCTCCACCGTGGGCAGCGTCATGGCGTTCGCCGGAGGGATGATCCTCTACTCGGGGGTGAGACCGTGTCAGCGCTGGTACTGATTCTCTGCCTGGCGGGGGCGTTCATCGGGTTCAGATGGAACTTCTCCAGGTGCCTCATGAAGGCACAGACGCAGGTGAGCGATGTACTCTGACGACCAGTCAAGGGAGTTCGACCCGACGGCAGACACCATGCAGGAACCCCAAAGGGATGCCGTCCCCGAGCAGGCCTATGCCGAGGTGCCGAGGGAGTCCCCGTGGAGGAAGGTGGCTGCTGTCGCCGCCACCGTGTCCGCCGGGTTCTTCGGTGTGTACGTGGTGTGGAGGATGTTCGGCACCGACGCCATCGTCGACGCCCTGCAGGAGTACTGGCCCGTCCTCCTGTCCCCGATAGCCGGCGCCCTGCTTGCGAGGTTCGTGGTCAGATCCCTGTATCACCCTTCCGGCAGGGTGCTGGTCCACCTGGATGTGGATAACCATCTCCTGAGGGCGGTGTTCGTCCCGGACGACATGTTCCGCTGCATCCAGCAGACTGGGAACAATGTGGTGTACCACACCGTGTCAGGAATCCCCGTCTATCTGGTGGAGGGCATAGATCTGGAACGCGGCATTGTCGACTACGGCTGGGTCCACACCGAGAACGCGCTCGTCGTCATGACCCGTGAGGATGCCTACCGCAAGTGGTACTCCGTTCTGAACCAGGTGATGGAGGAGAACCTCGAGCTCATGGTTCATCCGAAGGTCATCGGCCTGGGATACGCCAGGTCGTCCCTGAGGAAGCATCTCGACAGGATCTCCTCCGCCCTCGGGCTGATCGAAGCCGATTATGAATCCCATGACTCCGACGAGTCGGTCCCGGAGGACTACCTGGACTTCACCGTGAACCCCAGGGATCCAAACGGCGGCCGTCCCCGCCAGGGCATGAGCCAGCATCGCGGAGGTGAGGGTCGTGACGGCCAGTAAGGCGGTCGACTACATCTCCAGGATGGAGCACGGCGTGATCATCGCCGTCGGCAGCGGGAAGCAGGGCAAGTCCTGCTCCCTCCACTCCCTGATTGACCTGTGCTGGCACACCCGCCCGGTGTATCTGCTTGATCCCATGGAGTACGACGTCTCCATGTTCCCGGGATACCGCAGGGTCTCCGACCCCAACGACATCCCCGTGGGTTCGGTGGCTGTGATTGAGGATGTGAACAGGGTGTTCCACTCCCGCGGTTCGGGGAAGGATGCGACGCTCCAGCGCTGGCTGGGGATCATCTCCCACAAGTCCACAGTGGTGTGCATCACGACACAGTCCATGGCCGGCACGGACATAGAGTTCGTGAGGTCCCAGGATGCCGTGGTCATGTGCAAGAGGATGCACGACGAGGACCTCGCTTTCGAGAGGCCGGAGTTCAGGATGAACCAGGTCCTGGCCAACATCTGGATCGAGGAGTCGATAAGACGGCATCCCGAGCTCGAACCCAGGAGCTGGTGCTTCTTCCCCCGCTTCAACGAGTCCGTCGCAATACCGAAGGTCTGGTGGTGGTCCTACAGGAACAGCCACATGCTCAGGGACGTGAGACTGTGAGCTTCAACGTCACCACAGACCCCGAGACCGACAGGATGCTCTCTTTGAGGGCTTCTTCCAAGGTCCCCCTTCCCAGGGAGATCGCCCTCTGCGACCCCAGGGACGCAAGGGAGTACTTCTCCTGGATAGCCGTGTACGAGGCCTTCGGCCTTTCCGAACACCCGTTAGTGCAGCTCCTCGGCAAGAGGAGGCTCGACGCCGCGATGGCTTCCGCTGTCAGCAGAGCCGAGCATCTCGACCGCGTCGCCCACTACGGCGCGTGGCTCGGGAACGAATCGGTTCGGATAGTCGACCTGGTGTCCCCCACGCAGGACGATCCGGAGAGGAGATGACGGTGCCGTCCCGGGCATCCCCCCGCGCCGTCCCCGGCGCACCCTCCCGTCAACCCGCATCGCACCCAACCGCCCCTGTCCCACGCGGAGCCGAGGGAGCTCCGCGACCGAGGCGAAGCCAAACAGGCCGAGCGGGCGCGCCCGGCGCATGCCCAGCGCCCGCCGGCCGCCTTCCCGGGGCGGCACCGCCGCCCATAATCACAGATAACATGCAGATCGAAGACTACGACATCAGACTCGAGGAGATGCGCCTCCGCTCCCTTCAGCGTGATTTGGAGATGAAGGAGAGGCAGGGACTCGCCGTCCAGGCGGCCCTCGCCGAGCACTCCGTAACATCCTACGTGAGGAACCTGCCCGTAGAGAGCGCCACGTATCCTGCCATAGAGTACCTTAGACTTCATCCGCAGGATGACGTCGGGGACAAGACGCATGAAGGTGTTCAGGAAGGCCTCTCGGGAACCCCCGTGCATGAAGGTCCCGAGCCCTACCGCCAGTTCATCACCTGGTGCATGCCCTCCCACGACATCACACGTCCCGACAGGAAGGGCTGCGGCTTCATCCGCTCCTCCGCCGGGGGCATAGTGTACTCCGCCTGTCCGGAGGATCCAGAGCACCACTGCAAGGGCAAGCGCAGGCACTGCTGGAGCCTCAGATGTCCCAAGTGCATGAACGACACGGCTCTGAAGAGAGGTGTCCAGATCGAGAAGCAGCTCCTCTCCTACAAGGTTCTCAGCGAGAAGAAGGGCATCTCCGTCGGAGACATCGGCCACTGGGTCGTCTCCCCTCCGCAGGACCTCGTCAAGAGGCTCTGCCAGACCAAGCCGGAGTTCGACGACCTCTGCAGGCACGTCGACGACTCCTTGGTCGCGTTCGGTGCCACGGCTGGAGTCACAATCTTCCATCCCTGGCGTCAGAAGGAATCGGAGTGGGAGTTCTCACCACACTTCCACGTCCTCTGCTACGGACGCATCGACACCACCGAATTCAGGAGGCAGAATCCGGGATGGCTGATCAAGAAGGTCCACTCCAGAGAAAAAATCAGGAGCATCAGGCACACCGCCGCTTACCTCACGACGCACATGGGCCTCGGCATGGCCGAGAAGGACCCCGACGACATCGACTGGGACCTCAAGGTGCTGGACATGCTCGTCCCCGGCCTCCTGTCACCCGGTTCGGACTACACCGAGAAGGATTACAACGAGAAGGGAGAAGGCAAAGGAAGGATGCTCGGTGACCTCTCGGGAGTCGACTGGGAGCAGTGGACCATGAAGTCGCTCTCCGTGGAGTTCAAGATCAGGTACTGGGGCGGAGCATCCAAGAGGAACATTCGCACCCTGGGTGTGTACAGGCAGTACAAGATCCGCGTCTGCAAGGAGTGTCACAATCTATTGAGAACATACGACGGCCACCACGACTGCGTCGGTACGTACATCAGATACATCAGGGACGACCCTGTGGTCGTCTTCGCGGAGGACTTCGAGCTCGTCAGGAACGTGTTCCAGTCCTTCAAATCGAGACTCAGAGAAGAGCATCTCACGATCGTGGACTTCTCCAGGATGTGCCCCCTGGCCCTGTGCACTCTCGATCTCGGCCTCCCCATGGACGAAGACCTGGTCATGGCAGGACCCTTCGAGGAGCCCGACGAGTACTTCCTCAGGAGACAGCGCGAGGCGTTCGGAAGTGAAACGGAAGCGATAGCGTGAATCAGTCGTCTTCCTGTTCGGATTCGAGATCCTGTTTGATCCTCAGGCATCTCTCCCTGAGCGCGGGGATGTCCTTCCGGATGGTGTTCCATTGTTTGACGAGGTCATTGTTGTGGTACTGGTGTGCAGCACGGTCGCGCATCCCGGTAATCTCGGACCATGGCACATCCTTGTACCTCTCCAGGAATTCAGAGGACAGCCTCTTCACAGCCTCGCCGATCTGCAGGATGCCGAACGCTGTGCTCCACTGGTATTGCAGACTCTCCATGAAGTCCTCGATGTCGTCACCGTACAGATCCCTGGTGGCCAGGATCCCGTCGCAGTACTCCAGGATGGCATCGATGTTCTCGAGGTCATGCTTCATAGAGCAGCCTCCTGTCCCTGAGGACCTCTCTGCTGAAGTCGTCACGGAGGGACTCCTCGCATACGACGTCGATGTCCGTGCCGAGGGCATCCCTGAGATCTGCATAGAATCCGCCCACCTCGAAGAGGCCGTAGTCGTCCGGTGTCAGGATGCAGAAGTCGTAGTCGCTGCCCTCGGTGTTGTCACCGCGGGCCCTGGAACCGAAGAGGTACACGCGGAGGATCCCATGGCGGGCCGCTACAGCTCCGACTATCTGACAGAGCTCCTCGAATGTGTACTCCTTCACCTCGTCCATGGTTATGTGATGGCGTTTGCGCTATATAAACAAGGGTCGGGACCGGTTCGGAGTCCCATCTCACCCATCTTCACACTCAACAATGACAACAGGCCTGAAAGCACGGCCTCGGACCGGATCACCTCCGAAGCAGGAGCATCCGTAAAGGTCCGTTCATCGTCAAAATTGCATTTAAAACAGTAAGAATCGTCGGAATCGTGAATTTCGCTCCTTTGAGTATATAAGGAGTTTCGATTCCTTGTGTTACACTAAATCAAGGAATGCCATCGCATAAAGAATAAGCCGTCCAATCTTAGGAACGACCTATGGACGTCTGAATAGACCCCGGACAACAGAGAGCAGTGCACGGCCGGTCCGGAGTCGGGTCATCCCCTCGACAGAGGGCAATTCACAGGAGTGAAAACAAGATGACCAGAAATGGAATGGCGGCATACGCCGCAGGGAACTGCCAGTCGAACGACATCGAGGACACCGACGACATGACCGACTTCCTGTCGGAGAAGGTCGTGAACATCGTCAGGATCCTCATCCCCGACGAGGGCATCAGGGCGATCGTCCTCGCCGACGCGTTCGCCAAGTGCTACGTGGACGACCTCTACACCGGGGACGTCTTCGAGGACATCGAGGACGCCAAGGACATGGTCGGCGAGCTCGTGGCCGGGCACATCATCGACAACGACCCGATGCTCTGCAGCGACTACGGGTCCTGTCTGGACGATGACGGGTCGGACGTCGGAGAGGACTGCCCGGAGGACGTCTGCGACGGGCCCTTCTGCGACGGGGACTGCGGCAGATGCCCATACAACGACGACATGCCCAGGTTCGTCTTCGACGACGGCATGGTCAGGAGGGTCTCCATCAGGAGGGTCTCCATCAGGAGGGTCTCCATCAGGAGGGCTCGCGATGCCTGACCAGTACGAGCTCGTCCCGACCGCCAGGCAGAGGGGTTCCAAGCCGCCGCAGGGCTGGGTGCAGCTCGCACCTGGAATGAACCCCAAGCGCAGGACGATGACCGAGGGGTACCTCAACCAGAGGATGCCTAGGGGCAATACCATTGCCATGAATCAGAACTACGTGATGAAGGTCCTCAGCAATCCGAAGACCCCCAGGGAGAACAGGGAGGTCGTCATCGCATATGTCCTGAACCATCCGGAGAAGTTCACTCCTCTGGCGGATCAGACCGATGACCCCGTCCAGAATGAGTGGGCCAGGAAGAAGAACGGCAATGCTAATCGCGGGTTCATCAAGGAGTTCAGGAACTCTTTCGGGAGGGTCCGCAGATGAAGGAGAAGCTCAACAGTCATGGTTTCCCAAAGGACATCATGATAGACTATGATGTTGACTGTGGGAAGATCTCCTTCGGAGCGACGATGGAGCTTGTGGGCACGTTCGACATGATCGAGGATGACTACGGATTCATCTTCGCGGATGGCGAGCTCTCGGTGACCATCACGAAATCCGCGATGGAATCCATGTTGAAGCTGATTTCCAAGGCTTGAAATCCC
>ERZ1673744.1196-NODE-1196-length-25154-cov-5.522969_pt1 | contig 25154 bp, 26 predicted proteins | sample MGYA00580207_ERZ1673744 | MGnify/ENA primary metagenome ERZ1673744 (study PRJEB41218, sample SAMN15661751) | gut metagenome | host: Homo sapiens | place: Canada: London | collected 2015-08-20/2019-03-30 | study: EMG produced TPA metagenomics assembly of... | reverse complement strand
AACCTTGATACCCTTATCGATTGGATGGCGAAACATCAGCACAGCCAAATCATGGTAATGATGCCGACAAGAAAAGAACATGAAGAAAGATGACAGAAAAGTAAGTGGTTTGGAAATGGTTTGTTCTTTGACAATCACTCGTTGCGGATGATCATCGTGACCGCGTTTCCGCCACCGAGACACAGGGTCGCCAGTCCGGTCTCCTTGTTCCTGTCCTTCATGGCGTAGAGCAGGGTCGTGAGGACACGGGCTCCGGAGCATCCGATGGGGTGTCCGAGCGCGACCGCACCTCCGTTGACGTTGAAGATCTCGTCGGGGACGTTGAGCTCCTTCTTGACCGCGCAGGATGCGCTGGCAAAGGCCTCGTTGTGCTCGAAGAGGTCTATGTCGTCGATGGTCATGCCGGCCTTCTTGAGGACGTGCTGTGTGGTGGGTATGGGCGCCTCCATGATGTACTCGGGCTTGACACCCCTCTCTCCGTAGGCGACGATGGACGCCATCGGCTTGATGCCGTGCTCCTCTGCCCACTTCCTGGATGCGATGACGAGGGACGAGGCTCCGTCGCTGAGCTGGGAGGAGTTACCCGCTGTGACGATACCGTCCTTCTTGAATACGGGCTTGAGCTTCCCGAGGCTCTCCATGGTGGAGTCCTCCCTCACACCCTCGTCGGTGTCGAATATGATGTCGCCCTTCTTGTTGGGGATCGTGACGGGAAGGATCTCGTTCTTGAACTTCCCGTTCTTGATGGCCGCTGCGGCCTTCTGATGGGATTCGACGGAGAGCTGGTCGGCGTCCTCCCTGGTGACGTTGAACCTCTCTGCGACGATCTCGCCGGTGAAGCCCATGTGCTGGTTGTTGAAGATGTCCCAGAGTCCGTCATGGACCATGGAGTCCACCGCGGGCTGGTCGTTCATCCTGAATCCCCACCTTGCTCCGGGGAGCAGGTAGGGTGCCTGGGACATGCTCTCCATGCCTCCGACGGCGAGGACGTTGTACTCGCCCGCTTTGATGGCGTCGGAAGCGAGCATGGCCGATTTGAGTCCGGAACCGCATACTGCGTTGACTGTGAATGAACCGATCTCCACCGGGAGTCCGGCTCCGATCGCCGCTTGCCTGGCGGGGTTCTGACCGAGTCCGGCTCCGATGACGTTGCCCATGATGCACTCCTCGATGTCGGTGGGCTGGAGCCCGGCCCTGCTGACCGCCTCCTTGACGACCATCGCACCGAGGTCCGTGGCCTTGAATCCAGAGATGGCCTTTCCGTATTTTCCTATGGGTGTCCTTACTGCGCTGAGAATTACTGCCTCATCCATGGGAATCTCCCTTCTGTCTGCGGGATTAGACGGTTTATATAAAAGAGTGTCGATTATAAGCTACGACCATTGACGAACTCAACCGGCTGGACCAGACCCATCCTCTTCAGAGGTTTGGAGAGATGCCTCCGGGCCGCGGTCGGCGGCTCGTACCATCCAGGAACGACCTGCCTTCTGACATCCTCCATCACCGGCGAGTAGGATTTGGTCTTGCATTTCTTGCACTTGAACTTCTTACCGCTGCCCGTGGACTTCATTGTACGGGAACATATGGGGCATATGGGATTGGAGACCTTCCTGAGCTCCCTCGCCGTCGAGATGACATGCACCTTCTCCAGATTCAGGGTACGGGGTTCGTCCCTCAGCTCTCCGACGACCTCGATTACATCACCCGGAGACAACCAGTCCACCATGAAGCGGAACTCCTTGGAGGGCTCGTACGCCGCGCATGTCACAGTCCCGAATCTGGTGTCGAGATCGAAGAAAACATGCCCGCCCTCGATGTGCCTCGTCCTGGAGGACACAGTACCTGCCAGGATGTACGACTGGTTAGGGATCAGGGTCTTTGGGTTGTGGATGATGTGGTCGTCGGTGCCCTGATTCGTCAGGAAGACCACCCATCTGTCGAGCGGCTCGGTCCTGATGATCCTGGATGCCTCGATCAGATCCTCCTCGCTGTCACCGCGGAGACCGTACATCACAGGACACGGGGTGGATGGGACCATGGCGACCTTGCCGGTCCGGTCCTCCCAGCTGTTGAAGGTGGACGGATATCCGTGTTCGACCTCCATTATCGTCTCGGGGACATACACCCTCTCGGTGCCCCATCTGGACTCGGGACGGTAGGAAAGGAGCTCGAAGGTGCTGTCTCTCGGCCTCCATGCCATGCCGCATGTGCATCCAACTAGCCCGCGACCTTTGCGGATCGTGTATGTGAGACCACCGATTCTCGATATCTCCGCATCCACCTCGCCACGGTCCATGATCGTGCGGACACCCCTCCAGTAGAATGACTGGGAAGGCTTCACGCGTGAGATTAGAAGACCCGGGTCCGAATCCTCCTCGTTGTGCGCCTCGATATGGGGGATGATCCTCCTTCTCATCTCCTCCGGATCCGGCTCGAAGGAGGTGCAGCTGTCATAGCAATAGATGTCCCTGCCGCCGATGACGCCGATGAACCTCTTCGGCCCGGAACCTCTTCCGAACCTGAGCACCAACGCGCCGTTCCCTCTGGTCTTCCAGGGGGTGGCGGGATTCAGTCGAACGAGACGCGGATTCCCGATTAGGTCCAGGTCCGGGAACTCCCGGATGATCTCAGTTGCCAGGAACGTTGTACAGTTCCCTTTCATCGAATCCGTGTCGTCTACTGCTACGAACATAAAAAACGAAAGTTAACTTCACTTACACATTAAAAATACTATCTTTTCACCTTCATGAATCCGATGAACATTTCCTATATCCTCAACGATTTTCATACATCGAGATTATATAGATACGACACGAAGAATATATTCCCGTCATCAGACATCTCACCGGAAACAGCGTAGAAACCGAGTTCGACGGGTCTTTCGTAAGAGAAGCACCTTATGTCCTCCTGATCCGGAGTATGGATATGGAATACGAATCCGTTGGTGCTCTCGCTTACATCGCTTACTATCCCTCTGTAGTCATATGAAACGCTGTCAGGATCCGACAGGAGCACAAAGGAACCGATTATGAGTACCACAGACAGTCCCAAGACTGTGTATCTGCTGATTCCGACCATACCGGCCGCTGTCTTCGACTCATTATATTAAGAATAGGGGTGGAATTTTATTGACAAGCCCCCCACCCCTCCATTTCCACTGGAAACGGGAAAAGGGTATGCAGCCTGTTTTCACATGCTGCCGATAAGGGCCAGAAGTCCCATGAATGCGAGAATTCCGAGGACGCAGGCTCCGATGACCAACCAACCTTTCATTGAAGTACACTCCTGTGGTTGGATTCGGTAACTCTTTTTTGATATAAAAGGCTCCGATAGGAGCCGAAGTCCGAATGAATTCGGAAAACGAAAAAATCCCAACACTCTTTCCGATGGAACACGTGAACCTCACGATGGTGACAGAAGGAAAGATATACGGAATCGGGCTTAGCCCGCTCCTCCTGAACGAGTGACTTCTGCGGATTACGAAAATAATCGAAGGCAGTGGTTCCCGACGGTTCGAGACCTTCTCGAAACGCTTATAATCATGTCGTCGTTACACAGGAAAGAAATTCGGAAAGCGGTACTTTCCGATGAAAGGGGATCGGAATGACGGAGAACAACATCTTCACTCAGTACATGCAGAAAAGGAATGTCATAGTGAAGAACAAGAAGATCCTCCAGTCGTCCTACACTCCCGAAAACCTTCCTCACAGGATGGACAAAATCAAGGAGATCGTCGAGATAATAGCACCTGCCCTGAACAAGGACAAGCCATCCAACATCCTGATATTCGGAAAAACCGGAACCGGAAAGACCGCAGTCATGAACTTTGTCGGAAAGGAACTCAAAAAAGCCGATGAGGTTCAGCAGAACTGCTGTTTCATCTATGTGAACTGTGAGGTCGTCGATACAACATACGGGATATTGTACAACATCTCCAATCAGATAATCACGGATCCGAGCAAGAGGATACCGTTCACCGGATGGAGTCTCGACAAGATCCTCGCTGAGCTTACAGATTACATCGACAGGCAGGACAGGGTCTTCATAATCGTTCTCGATGAGATTGACAGATCGTTCCAGAAGAACGGAGATGACATATTCTACTATCTGACGACGATCAACGAGGTTCTTCAGAACTCGAAGGTTTCCATTGTAGGTATAACCAACAATGCGAACTTCACCGAACTCCTGGGACAGAGGGTGAAGAGCAGACTCGGTGAGGAGAAGATCATCTTCCCTCCGTACAACGTCGAGCAATTGCAGGATATCCTCTATGACAGAGCCAAAGACGCCTTCGACGAAGGTGTCCTCGACGACGATGTCATCCCTTACTGTGCTGCATTGTCGGCTCAGGAGATGGGGGATGCAAGAAGAGCTCTGGATCTTCTCAGGATGGCTGCCGATTTCGCGGAGAGGAACGGTGACGCAAAGGTCACCGGAGCCCATGTTCGTTATGCCAAGAACAAGATCGAGCTCGATGCCGTTTCCGAAGTCGTGAAGACTCTTACGATTCAATCCAAGATTGTTCTGATGAGCATAATCAGGAACACGGATGAGGGCATGACAACCATGACAACCGGTGATGTCTATGCGACATACAAGTTCATCTCGGAGGCCATCGGCCAATCCGTTCTCACACAGAGAAGGATTGCTGGTCTGATTTCGGAACTTGATATGCTGGGCATCATCCATGCCAGGGTGAAATCCTTCGGAAGAGCCGGTCGTACAAAAGAAATCGAACTCAGTACACCCAAAGAGATCATCTCGATGATCAAGAACGATGAGATCTTCAAAGGATTCGAAGCCGTCAAACCCAAGAAACAGACCACTCTGATGTGATTCCGTTGTTTTCAAAGGAAATCCATCTCGTTCCATTCGGTTCCGTCCGTTTCGTCTGATTAATCATTCGATTCAATCTGTTTTTCATCGTATTCTGTTGTTTTTCCATGATAATCAGAATTTTTTGCGCCTTTTCAGACGTTCCCCACAAGGGTGTGAGATAGCCCCATACCATTTTTTTGTGTTCCAGTGGAAATGGAGGGGTGGGGGGCTTCATCTTTTCCACTGGCCGATCTTGTCCAGTCTTTCCCTGATGCTCCTCTCGTTCCTGAACATGCTGAATGCGTCCACCAGTATCAGGAGACCGAATATCGTGAGGAAGAACATCACAAACGAGGGCAGACTGTTCGGGACGTATTCGAGGTTGTTCCCGCCGTTGACCAGGATCTTCAGCGTTCCGAGCCAGGGTATCTCCATCACCGGGACGGACCTGATGTCTTCATACGAGATCGTATGATCCACGATGTTCGGCTGATCGAAGTTGGGATTGGTCTCGCTGTTGTCACCCATCGTCAGGAACCCGCTGCTCTTCTCGAGAGTGTCCAGGTCTATGCTCACGTCCTTCTGGGATACCGTTATGTCCTCGAAGTAGAGAGTCCCGCGGATGTTGTTGAAATCCGTCTCGTTCCTCACGGGTTGGCCGTTTTCGTCGTAGTATATCGAGTACCATCTGCCGTCGTAGTTCTCGAGACTCGGAACGCTCCATGTGTCGCTCTCCTCGTTGTATTCCAGCCATACGATCGCGCGATGAATGACCAGGTTCTGGTTGTCACCCCTGTTGTAGATGATGACGGATCCGTAGTCACCGAATGTGCTGTACCCGCTTTGAGTGCCCTCGACATAGCTTTGGATTTCCACCTTGTCGGGTTCCCTGACTATGACGATGTCCCCGGTGTCTATGCTGCCGATGGTGGACTGATTTGGATCGTGCTGCATGCTCTGGGACATGACTATGCTGAACGGGGATGTCATGCCTGTGTAGACGACCAGGCTGGCGTAACCTCCTACGAAAACTATCACGATGACCCCGATGGAGATCAGGAGGTTCCTGTCGGCCTTGTTCACGACCGGGGATGGTCTACTCTATTAAAGTTAATTTCGGGCTTCCTTATGTACGAAGGGTTGAATAATCGGTCATGTATTCGACATGACATGGAAAGACCCAGCACTGACGAGTACTTCATGGAGATGGCACGTCTAGTCTCGACGAGATCCACATGTCTCAGGAGGAGGGTCGGAGCCGTCATCGTCAAGGACAAGAGGGTCCTGTCAACCGGGTACAACGGATCCCCCCGCGGCACCAGGCACTGCGAGGAGCTCGGATGCATCAGGGAGCAGATGCATGTGCCATCTGGAACCAGGCACGAGCTGTGCAGGGGTGTCCATGCGGAGCAGAACGCGGTGACCCAGGCAGCCTACTTCGGGGTAAGCGTCAACGGTGCCACGATCTACACGACGACGTTCCCGTGCTCGATGTGCGCCAAGATCCTGATCAATGCCGGGATAAAGGAGATCGTGTACGATGAGGGCTATGTGGACGACCTTTCCAAGAGCCTTCTCGACGAAACCGAGATAGTCGTCCGCGAATTCCATCCAGAAAAGCAGTTCTGACTGCGGAATCCAGTGTTCCATCCTATCTATTATTTTAGTTTTCTTTATATACAAAGGCATTAGAGTTAAGTACCACTCCCAGGATACGATAGCAGGGTCGGGGAGTGTTAATTTGAGCCGAACTGACATACTTTCGGAAATAAAGAAAGCGGAGGCGGACGCTGATGCCAAGGTCGCACAGGCCGAGGCAGACAAGAAGGCCGCCATCGCTGAGGCTCGCAGGAATTCTGTGAAGAAGATTCAGGACGCTGAGGCTCAGATGCGCAGCTCTTACGAATCCGCGGTGGCCAAGGAATCCGAGGTCCTCGCTGCCAAGCGTGACGAGATGCTTGCCGAAGGCAAGAAGATCGCCGCCGACATCGAGGCCAGATCCGAGGCAAGAATGCAGGAAGTTAGAGACTATCTCAACAAAGAAATAGAGAGGACCCTAAATGTCACTTCCTGAGTCGATGAGTAGGATTGTGATCGTGGGTACCAAAACTCACATCGATGAGGCCATCGAGGCAATCTACGATGCGAAGGCTATCCACCTGATCGATCATACCGTCGGCGCGGATGAAGGTTTTACCCTGGGGACTCCCCGTCCGTACTCATCCAAAGCATCCGAGAGGCTGCTGAAGGTGCGTGCGATGACAAAAGGATTGGGAATCACGCCTAAAACGAAATCCAATCCCGTCCCCGAGGATGAAATCAAGAGCCAGATATCATCTGACAGCGTCGAGCTTGTCGAGAAGGAGGTCAACTCCATCTTCGACAAGAGGAATGATCTCAATCAGAGAATCACCGAGTTAAACGCTAAGAAGAAGAATCTTGAGCTTCTATCCGCAATTCCGGTCGACATGGAGATGTACTCCGGTTACAGGGCCATCTTCTCCGTCGTCGGAACCGTTGTTGACGACCCGTCGGCTTCCCTCCAGGGAATCGACTGCGAAGTCTTCACCTCCTTCCAGAAGAAGGGGGACAACGTCGTCGCTGTGTTCGCCAAAGTCGCTGACAGGGACAAGGTCTCTTCGGCGCTCGCCGAGCACGGTTTCTCCGAGATCCAGGTGCCTGAGGGCATGACGGGATCCGCAGCCAACGCCCTTGCGGTTGTTGACCGTGAGATCTCCGCCGCTCAGACGGAACTCGAGAGCGCGGACAAAGAAATCGAGCTTCTTTTTGTCAAACACAAGGACTTCCTTGAGGCATCCGAGGAAGAGCTTTCCATCCAGGTCGAGAAGGGAGAGATCCCTGTAAGGATCGCGACCAGCGAGTACACCTTCGTGATCGACGCGTGGGTACCCGAGAAGAAGGCGGAATCGGTCAAAGAAATGATCGAGTCCAAGGTCGAGGGAACCTATGTGGAGATCCAGGAGACACGCAGCAGGTCGCTGGAGGGCTCCGAGGAGATCGAGGCAAGGTTCAGAGAGCCTCCGACAAAGATGAACAACGGAAAGATTGCGAAGGAATTCGAGTACCCCACCAAGCTCGTGGCGGTCCCCAAGTATCAGGAGATTGACCCTTCCGTCCTGATTGCGATTTTCTTCCCTCTCTTCTTCGGATTCATGGTCGGAGACGTGGGATACGCTATCCCGTTCATCATCCTGGGTGCGTACGGACTCAAAGTCACGCACAACAAGGACTGGCGTGCTATCGCCACCGTGTTCTTCTTCGGAGGAATCTGGGCATTCATATTCGGATTCCTGTTCTTCGGAGAGTTCCTGGGTATGCACTTCGTGGGCATGCCCGAAGAGGGAGCGGTCACGCACACATGGCAACAGATGTTCGAGGTCTACTTCGGAATCTCCGGAGCCGGTCTCGAGGAGTTCTTCGGCGGAATCCTGCCTGCAGGACACGGTGTCGGTAAGATCGACGCCGAGTGGATCGGCTTCCTCATGAAGCTGACCGTCTACATCGGTATCGTCCACCTGCTTCTGGGATACATCTGTTCTATCTACAACAAGACAATCCAGCACGGTTTCAAGCACGCGTTCCTGGAGAAGGGCGGATGGCTGTTCGCCTTCCTGGGAATCGTCATCATGTGTTACGGATTGGCCAACTACCTGATCTACGGAATACCCACCGGTGCGGCCATCAGCACTATCGAGATGGCCTGTCTCATCGTGGGTGTGGTCCTGATCGTAGTCGGAACCGTCCTGAACCGTCACGAGGGGGCGCAGGCCATCCTGGAGCTTCCCGGAATTGTCGGAAACGTACTTTCGTATGCCCGTCTGGCAGCTATCGGAATGTCCAAGGCCGGTATGGCTCTGGCGTTCAACTACATCGCCATCGACATGTTCTACGGATCTGTCGGCGGCATCGGAGGAGTCATCCTCGCTATTGTCATGATGGCTTTCGGGCATCTGATGATATGGGTACTTGCCATCATCTCCGCGGGTCTGCACGGACTCAGGTTGCAGTATGTGGAGTTCATGGCCAAGTTCTTCGAGGGAGGCGGAGTCGAATTCGAGCCTTTCAAAATCAAACGCAAGAAAACCATTTCAAATGCAAAAAATGCAACAAGTGAGGTATAAAAATGGCACTTGAAGGAGATGTTGGAGCAGGACTTGTAGCAATCGGAGCTGGACTCGCCGTCGGTCTCGCCGGTATCGGATCCGGTATGGCTGAGAAAGACATCGGAGCTGCCGCCGTCGGAGCTATCACCGAGGACATGTCCCTTTTCGGAAAGGCACTGATGTTCACGGTTCTGCCCGAGACTATCGTCATCTTCGGTCTGGTTATCTCTATCCTCTGTATCTTCGTGATGTGAGCCGTCGAGAGGTATTCTCATGGCACTAGCGAACGTAACTCTGGAGATCCTCAGGGACGCCGACGACAAGGCTGCCGCCCTCAAGGCGGAGGCCGATGCCGAGATCGTCAAGATCAACGCCGACGCGGACGTGAAGATCGCCGAGTTGAAAGAGAAAGAGGAAAAGAGGCTCAAAGAGGCAATTGAGCGTCTCGACCGCCAGGAGATGTCCAGCGCAGAGCTGGAGAGCAAGAAGGTCGTCCTGGCCAAGAAGAAGGAGGTCCTCGCTGAGGCCTTCAACAGTGCACTCGAGGGTCTTGAGAAGGCTCCCAGCGATGTCAAGCTGAGGCAGTACAAGGCCATGGTCGAGAGCGCCAAGAAGATCATCGAGAACCCCACCGCCCTCATGTCCCAGAACGACAAGTTCACCGCTGAGGACCTCGGCGTCAGGGCCGTCAAGACCGACAGCAGGATCTCGTCCGGACTCATCCTCCAGAACGAGGATGGGACCATCGAGGTCGACATGCAGTACGAGACCCTCCTCCAGACCATCTGGGACCGCGACGTGAAGGCTGTGTCCGACATTCTGTTCGGGTGAGACCCATGTTCAACCGCAGCGGAAGAACAGGAAACTACGCGTACACCGTGTCCAGGGTGAAGGCCAAGAAGGCCCAGCTCCTTAAGGAAGAGGACTACAACAAGATGTTGCAGCTGAGCGTCCCCGAGATCTCCCGTTACATCAGTGAGACCGGCTACCAGAAGGAGGTCGTCGATCTCGCCTCGAGGTACGAGGGAATCAACCTCGTGGAGCACGCGACGTATGCAAACATGGCTAAGGTGTTCGGCAGTATCCTTGGGTCATCACAGGGTGAGCTCAAGACGATGGTGGCAGCATATCTCGAGAGATGGGATATCTGGAACCTCAAAGTCATCCTCCGCGGTAAATCCTACGGTCTTGACGTCGAATCCATCAAGGACGACCTCGTCCCTGCTGGAAGTCTCAAGATGGAAGATCTGGATAAGCTGGTCTCTCTCGACTCCAACGAAGACCTGCTCTCGAACTACGCCCGCATGGTCGGTATCCCACAGCATGACATCGTCAATGCTTTCAAGAGCACCGACAACGGCGTCGGAGAGGTTGAGGACTTCCTCGACAAGTACTACTACATCAGGCTACTGTCGAGCATCAACCCCACATCCAGGCCCGGACGTATGTTCCAGGATTATGTCAGGATGGAGATCGATGCGAAGAACCTCGAGACCATCCTCAAGCTGAAGGCTGAGGGGGTCTACGGTGAGATCGTGATGAAGTACATGATCCCCGGAGGCAAAGAGATCGACAAGAGGGTGGCGACACAGCTCGCCAACTCGGAGACTATTGCGGCCGTCGTCAACGATTCGGCCCAGCTGCAGTTCTCGGAATTCGTCAAACCCCTCGTCGAGGACGACAGGGTCCTGATCAGGGACGTCGTCCACGAGATGAAGAAGTACGAGATCGCACAGGCGAAGAAGTTCGCTCACATGTACCCCCTGTCCGTCGTGCCTGTTATCGACTACATGATCCACAAGGAGATTGAGGTCAACAACATCAGGACGGTCGCCCGGGGAATCGAGAGCGGACTGGACAAAGACATCATAAAAGGACTGCTGGTGATCTGATGGAAATCGCAGTGATTGGAAGCGACGAGTTCACGCTCGGGTTCAGGCTCGCCGGAATCAGGCGTGTGTTCGTGGCGAACTCAGAAAACTACCAGGAGAAGATACTGGAAGCACTTTCCCAGTCCACAATTGGTATCCTCGCAGTGGATGCGAAGGATCTCGACAATCTCTCTTACACAGTCAGGAACAGGGTAATGGACTCCATCCAGCCTGTGGTCGTGCCCGTTGGTGGTGACGAGAGTGACCTTCGTGAGAAGGTCAAGAGAGTGATTGGCGTTGACTTATACAAATCAGAGGATGAATAAATGAGCACTGAAGGTGTAATTTACAGGGTCGCCGGACCCGTGGTGACTGCCACCGGTATCTCGCCCAAAATGTACGACGTCGTGCATGTTGGAAACGAGCAGCTGATGGGAGAGGTCATCAAGATCGTCGGCGACTATTCCATCATCCAGGTTTACGAGGACACCTCGGGAATCAAACCCGGGGAGCCGGTCACAAACACCGGTAAGCCTCTCTCCGTTGAGCTCGGACCCGGTCTCCTCACCTCCGTTTACGACGGAATCCAGAGGCCCCTTCCCGTCCTCAGGGAGAAGATGGGAGACTTCATCTACCGCGGAGTCTCCGCGCCTGGACTGGATCACGCGAAGAAATGGGATTTCACCCCCGTAGTCAAAGTGGGGGACACTGTCACCGCAGGACAGGTCCTCGGTACCGTCCAGGAGGGCCCCATGGTCCACAAGATCATGGTCCCCGTCAGCATCGAGAAAGGAAAGGTCGAGTCCATCCTCCCCGGTTCCTTCACAGTCGACGAGACCATCGCCCTGATCGACGGAAAAGAGGTCTCCATGATCCAGTACTGGCCCGTCCGTGTGCCCAGGCCCGTCGCCGAGAAGTACCAGCCCGACGTCCCCCTGATCACCGGACTCAGGGTCCTCGACACCATGTTCCCCCTCGCCAAGGGAGGAGCCGCGGCCATCCCCGGTGCGTTCGGTACCGGAAAGACCGTCACTCAGCAGTCCCTGGCCAAGTTCTCCGATGCGGACATCGTCGTCTACATCGGATGCGGAGAGCGTGGAAACGAGATGACCGAGGTTCTTACAGAGTTCCCCGAGCTGGACGACCCCAGGACCGGAGAGAAGCTCATGAAGAGGACCGTCCTGATCGCCAACACATCCAACATGCCTGTGGCCGCTCGTGAGGCTTCCGTTTACACCGGAATGACCATCGCCGAGTACTTCAGGGACATGGGATACAACGTGGCTCTCATGGCCGACTCCACCTCCAGGTGGGCCGAGGCCATGCGTGAGATCTCCTCCAGGCTCGAAGAGATGCCCGGAGAAGAGGGATACCCCGCGTACCTGGCCGGACGTCTGTCCGAGTTCTACGAGCGTGCCTGCCGTGCCAAAGCGCTGTGCGGCGACGACGGATCCATCTCCGTCATCGGAGCCGTCTCTCCTCCCGGAGGAGACCTGTCCGAGCCCGTCACGCAGAACACCCTCCGTATCGTCCGTGTCTTCTGGGCGCTGGACACCAAGCTGAGGGAGAGGAGGCACTTCCCCACCATCAACTGGCTGACCTCGTACACCATGTACGACAAACAGCTGCTCCAGTGGTACAAGGACAACGTCGCCGAGGACTTCCCCGCACTGAGGGCCTGGGCCATGGGAATCCTGCAGAAGGAGTCCGAGCTCCAGGAGGTCGTGCAGATGGTCGGGTCCGACTCCCTGCCCGACGAGCAGAAGGTCACTCTCGAGGTCGCCAAGATGATCCGTGAGATCTTCCTGCAGCAGAACGCGTACGATGAGGTCGATATGTACTGCCCCATCCAGAGGCAGTACGTCATGATGAGCCTCATCAGGAAGTACTCCGACCTGGCCGACAAGGCCCTCGCAGCCGGAGTGCAGGTCGACAAGATCGCCACCCTCCCCGTCAAGACCAGGTTCAACCAGGCCAAGTACGAGAAGACGATCGACGAGGAACTGAAGGCCGTGTCCGAGGACATGGACAAGCAGTTCGCCGAGCTTGGAGTGTGATTCGAATGGCAGACATTACCAAAGAGTACAAGACGATCTCCCAGATCGCCGGACCTCTCGTCTACGTCAAGAACACCGACCCCGTTGGATACAAGGAGATGGTCAACGTCAGGCTGTCCGATGGATCCATCAGGAGGGGACAGGTTCTGGACACATCCGACGACATCGTCGTCATCCAGGTGTTCGAGGGAACCACCGGTATCGACAGGGACGCATCCGTGCGCTTCCTGGGCGACACCATGAAGATGCCCGTCTCCAGGGACATGATCGGAAGGATCCTGTCCGGATCCGGAGAGCCCCTCGACGGAGGAGCCAGGATCGTTCCCGAGAAGGAGCTGGACATCGAGGGAGGAGCCATCAACCCCTGGGCAAGGGACAGCCCTTCCGATTTCATCCAGACCGGAATCTCCACTATCGACGGAATGAACACCCTGGTCAGGGGTCAGAAGCTGCCTATCTTCTCCCAGTCGGGACTTCCCCACAACGAGATGGCTCTTCAGATCGCCAGGCAGGCCAAGGTCCGCGGTGAGAACGAGGAGTTCGCTGTGGTGTTCATCGCCATGGGTATCACCAACGAAGAGAAGCAGATGTTCATGAAGGAGTTCGAGAGGACCGGTGCCCTGAAGAGCGCCGTGGTCTTCCTGAACCTGGCTGACGACCCCGCAGTCGAGAGGACCCTGACTCCCCGTCTCGGTCTGACCACCGCGGAGTACATGGCCTTCGACCTCGGAATGCAGGTGCTGGTCATCATGACCGATGTCACCAACTACTGCGAGGCCCTCCGTCAGATCGGAGCCGCCCGTGACGAGGTGCCCGGAAGGCGTGGATACCCCGGTTACATGTACACTGACCTCGCTCAGCTGTACGAGCGTGCCGGAAGGATCAAGGGCAAGAAGGGTTCCATCACCCAGATCCCCATCCTGACCATGCCCAGCGGTGACATCACCCACCCGATCCCCGACCTCTCCGGTTACATCACCGAGGGTCAGATCGTTCTGTCCATGGAGCTCCACAGGGCCGGAATCTACCCGCCCGTGAACGTCTCCTCGTCCCTCAGCAGGCTGATGGGAGGAGGAACCGGAGCCGGCAAGACCCGTGAGGACCACAAGAACGTGTCCGATCAGCTCTACGCGTCCTACGCCGAGGGTAAGGATCTCCGCGGTCTCGTGGCCATCGTCGGAAAGGACTCCCTCTCCGCCAAGGACAGGAAGCTCCTCGACTTCGCCGACATCTTCGAGGACAGGATCGTCCGTCAGGGAATCGACGAGGACCGTTCCATCGAGGAGACCCTGGACATCGCCTGGGAGATCTTCACCGAGCTCGATCTCGACCAGCTGACAAGGATCAGCCGCAAGTACCTCGAGAAGTACCTGCCCAAGAAGTGATTGCCATGGCTGCACACGATGTCACCCCCAACCGCTCGGTCCTCCTGGACCTGAAGAGAAGGATCAAGCTCACCAAGAGCGGATACAAGATCCTGAAGATGAAGAGAGACGGTCTCATCATCGAGTTCTTCGAGGTCCTGGAGAAGGCCAGGAAGATGCGTGAAGGAGTCTCCGCCGACTACGATGTCGCGATGGAGAAGATCACCATCGCCAGGGCTGTCGAGGGAGAGATCGCCGTGAGAAGCGCGGCATACGCCCTGAAGGCAGACCCGCAGGTGAAGCTCAGCAGCAAGAGCATCATGGGAATGATGGTTCCCAAGGTCGAGGCAGACTGGGTGCACACGAACATGACCGAGAAGGGATACGGAGTCATCTCCACATCCCCCTACATCGAGGGTGCCTCGAACGCGTTCGAGAAGCTCCTCGACACGATCATCCGTGCCGCCGAGGTCGAGACCACGATGAAGAAGCTGCTGGATGAGATCGAGAAGACCAAGAGGCGTGTCAACGCCCTTGAGTACAAGATCATCCCCGAGCTGCAGGAGGCAGAGAGGTTCGTCAAGTTCAGTCTCGAAGAGATGGACAGGGAGAACACCACCCGCCTCAAGCACCTGAAGAGCAAAGGAGCCGCGGAAGAGTGAAATCCATCGAAGAGCGTCTGGAGGAGATACAGGAGGACCCTGTCAAGCTGAAGAGGTCCTTCAACCTAATCTGGATCGTCTCTTACGGGATGCTCTTGCTCGGTGCCTTCATCATCATCGCGGTGCTGATCCAGGATCGTCTCTAAACCCCTTAAGAAACTCCATTTCAACACCGGGCCTTTGGCCCGGTTACTTATTTTAAAACATCCTGTCGTCGGATCTCGATCGACGACAGTGTCAAAAACAGGTTTGATTGCAGTTTCACTCGTGGAAGTTGTGCATCCTGATCTGGCCGTTGCCGAGGTCGACCACAGGCATGATCCCCGGGTCCGGGTTGAAGTTGTGCTGTCTCTGATACTCCGTCTGCGACTGCCAGGTGGAGGCGTTGATCATCCTGACCCCGTTGTATATCTCCTCACCGACTCCGTGGACATGTCCGGTGACGAAGATGTCCGGCACGTACTCCATGGCCATGTAGTCCTTCTTCTCAGGGGCCAGGGCGTTCCTCTGACCGTAGATCGGTGCGAGGTGCCTTCTCACGCACATCTGCTTCATGGTATCGAGAGGGTTCTCGTAAGTAAGGTACTGGACGGCTGCGATCCAGTCATCGAGGCTCTTCCCGTGGTAGGTGAGCACCGTGCGTCCCTCCACGCTGAGGTACACGGGGTTGCCGACCATGATTATGTTCGAGTCGAAGTTCTTGGTGAACCTCAGGTTGAGCGCGGGCTGCGGTTCCGCGAGGCGTGCGGCGTCGTGGTTGCCGGGGTGCACGACCATCTTGATGTGGTCGGGAATCTCCTTGAGGTTCTCCGCCAGCGTCTCGTACTGCTGGTCGATGTCCTTGATGTTTAGCTCTTTGTCCTGATCGGGGAACACGCCGATTCCGTCTACGACATCGCCCGGGAACACGAGGTAGTTTATGCATTCCGCTTCTGCATTGTGTTTCAGCCACTCGATCATCCTGCGCCAATCGTTTTCAAGAAACGTTGCGCTTCCGACATGCACATCTGAAAGGAAGGCGATCTTGGACGGGGTGTCGGAGACCTCCCATGTGTGGTTGCGGGGGATGTCTGGACGGTATATCTTCTCGGGGATGATCATGGACCTCTGGACGTTCGGCCTTCCGAGGACCCCGATCACCTCGTCGTTGACGAAGGTCTCGGAGCTCAGGGGCGAGTCCTTGGAGATGAACACCTTTGCCGTCCCGGTATCATCCTCTATGGTGAGCATTGTGTGCCCGTTCTTGGTGGTCGAGCAGTCGTAGACGATGCCTGTGACCTTGACATCCCTGTCGAGGGTCATCGCCCTGGAGATGTCCATCGCCCTGCCGAAGTCGTTGCGCTTCTCCACGAGCCTCTTGAGCGTGAAGAAGCGGCTCCGGAAGTAGTTGGCGAAGTCGTTGATCTTGCCCTCGCAGGTGGACTCGCCGGTGATGTCGGTTCCCTTCATGACTGTGAGGTCCGAAGTGAACCTGTTCTTCGGCTTGACCTCCTTGGGGGCCTGGAACAGGGTCTTGTCCCCCGCTATGCAGTCCATGATGTCCTGCTTGTTCACGAACATCATGTTCGACGAGAGATGAGCGAACACCGTGTTGGTGAACGCCATCGGGTCGTTGTTCGAGAGGATCATCTCCATGGCGTCCGGAGAGAAGAAAATCTTCCTCTTCGCAGCTGCAGACAGGATCTCCTCCTTCATGTCCGAAGGGATGTTGCACTAGGCTTTATTCGTTTGCGCCCCACTTCGAAACGCGCGGGAACATGCATCCGCATCGGCATTCACGCAGGCTGCTCTTATCCAGTTTATATATCATCAGATGTCTAGAGAACCGCATGACCTCTGTTACAATCTCCTGTCCGGTCAATCCGAGTGAGGACCCCGACAAGGTGCGTTCGGCAGTCCTGGCTATATTCCCCGATGCGGAGCTCGAACCGGTCGAAGGCGGTTTCGAGGGCACCGTGCCCTCCCTCGACAGCTTCGGGAAGCTGATCCGCAGGCAGAGGATCCTCGATGCGGCCCGCGCCGTCCTTATATCCAATATGCGCGGCCACAGGACCAGGATGAGCCTGAACAAGCAGGTGGCGACCGTCGGGAAGATCTCTTTCGCCGACAGGAACCCTGTGCTGGGGGCCATCGAGGTCTCAGTCGAGGACGACGACCTCGTCGCATTGATTGACAGGGTGGCACCCATGACGGTCGACGGCGAGGAGGTCAAGCAATGATCGGGATGTCCTGCACCCACTTCAGCAACAGTCCGCTGTCGGACTGGGTCGGCCCTGTCTCGGAGACCTTCCGTCACTGGGAGATCTTCTCGGAGATAGACCATTCCATCATCAACAGGGAGGCGGAGATCGAGGGCCTCGTGTCAGCCGCCGGCATATCGTGCTCGGTGCACGCACCGATATGCGATTTGAACGTGGCCTCATTCTCCGACAGGCTCCGGGATGCGTCGGTCGCCGAGACCTGCGCGGTCATAGCCTCGTCGGCGGAGATCGGTGCGAAGACCGTCACCGTCCACCCGGGTCTGGCATCCATGTCGGTCCACGGCACGGCGGAACGCGCCGCCGAGAGGGCTAAGAGGTCCATGCGTGTTTTCGAAATGATGCAGAGGGAGTACGGCGTCCCCGTGGCGATAGAGAACATGCCCGACGTCCCGATATTCCTGGGAATATCCGCCGCCGCCCTGGCCGACATCGTGGACGGCACGGATCTCGGGATATGCTTCGACATCGGCCATGCCAACACGTCGGGGCAGATCGATGCTATGATCGACACGTTCGGGGACAGGATCGTCAACATCCACATCCATGACAACAACGGGCAGAGGGACGAGCATCTGACGATCGGCGACGGGAACATAGACTTCCCGAAGGTGCTGTCGCGCCTCTCCCGCTACGGCGGCAACTTCATCATAGAGGCCAAGAGCCTCGAGTCCGCCAGGGCCTCTCAGTCACGCCTGGAGAAGATGCTCTCCTGATCCGGCGGGATGATGTTGGGCATCCCCTTCACAGCCTCCGGGGCACGGAGCATCTTCCTGCCTATCTCGATGAGCGACGGGATTCCTGATATTATGATGACCATCAGGATGGCGGACACCAGCAGCGCCGTGGAACCGCTTGCGAGGACGGCCATGTAGTCCACGATGAAGTGGAACACTATGGATGCGTGAACCCCGAAGCGGACGTACAGGTATCCCATCGCCAGACCGGAGATTAACGTGGGGATCACCTTCCACAGACCCCATCCGGACAGGTGGCCGAACCCGAATATGACGGATGAGATCACGATCAGAACCAATGCCGCACGGCTCATCCCGAATCCTCCGACGAGGTACCTCAGGGCGTCCTTCTTCTTGCACAGCAATCCGAGTACTGCCATCGGCACTCCGATCCACACGATGCGGGTGATGACCTCCTCCCAGACCGCCGCATTGGCGTAGGCGTAGAGAGCTTCGGGGATGAATCCGATGGCGGAGTCAGTCGGCAGGTTGACCTCGTCGATCTGTATCACGACACAGACCACATTCAGGAACAGCGCCACTCCGAGCAGCATCGCGACCCAGTACAGCGGGGTCTTCGAGAACTCCTCCGCCACCTTCTCCCTGGGAGCCCTCAGTGCGGGCAGGGTCTGGTACAGGACGAGGGCCACCGATGCTACTATGGCCGCCACGATGACTATCCAGAACAGCTGCAGCCCGGTTCCGCCGAGGGCGCCTACCGACACCAGCTTGGGTGCGAGCAGCAGGACATCGTAGGATGCGCCCGACGCCCAGTCCCAGACCGTCCCTATTCCGAGGAGCATGGCGCAGAACTCCGCGAGCAGCAGGACGGCCACAAGCACGGAGGTGCCGATGATGACGCTCCTGAGGACGTTCCATTGGGAGGATGTCCGCGGCTCGGCCTGAACCGGACGCAGCGGCCTTCCGCAGGAGGCGCAGTACGCGTACCCCACCTCCCTGGATTCCTCGCAGTGCGGGCAGGAGTCGAGCGGCTCCCCGCAGTGGATGCAGTAAGCGTAGCCGTTCTCACGGCATTCTTCGCATTTGTCGCATGACATGGTGGCTCACCTCAGGAGTCTGGCTATGTTCTCGGCACGTTCGACCTCGATCACGGCGAGCAGGCTCCTCTTGTATCTGGCGACGTCCCTTATCTGGTCGGCTATGTACGCCTCCCTCTTCTCGGAGACCTGCCTGTACCCCTTGACCTCGTGGATGAAGGAGTCCCATTCAACGGCGAACGACGCGGGGTCGGTCGACTTGAATCTGTGCTTCATGCCCTTCTTGGCGAGGCGGTGCTCCTTCACGAAGTCCCATGCCTTCACGGTGTCGCAGTACATCTCCGTGAAGTCCGCGTCGTTCATGTCAAGGGCGATGGCGTTCTTGCCCTCCTTGGAGCAGAGGTCCACCAGCACGCACATGGCGGGGGACGGGATCTCGACCTGCTCCCCCGTGAGCTGCTCCATCCTCTGGGCGTATGCTATGTCGAGCTCGCTCACCTCGAAGTCGTCCTGGAGCTGAACGCGGTTCTTGATGGCCTGGATGCCCTCGATCCCGAGGGAGACGCCGTAGGCCTCGAATCCGCCGTATGCCGCCTCGACCTTCGCGGTCTCGGACAGGATGCCGTTCACGACGGGCAGTATGCAAACCCTGCAGTCCCCGACCGGGAGCTCGATCATTTCCTGGTCCCCCTGGAGGCCACGAGGTCCGTGAGGTCCTCCGGGGCGTCGATCTTCTTCAGCTCGTCGTTGGAGACGACGGCGGTGGAGTCGATGTTGTCGCGGTCGTGCTTGCACTCCACTATCAGGACGGAGAAACGGTTCATGATGCGGGCTATGTCGGAGGCGACGACCGCCTTCTGGATGAGCTTGGCGTCATCCGTGCCGAGTCCGGTGAGCATCAGCGCCTTGCTGTTGTGGCTCACGGCCTCGAACGGGCTCTTGATCACGGGGGTGACGGAGAAGCCGAGGTTGCAGAGCTGGTTGACCGCGAACGTGTCTATCGGCTCGCGTCCCGTGCGCTCCTCCCTGCTGCGCTCCTCGCTCTTGAACTCGAACGGGTCTATCGGCTCTATGACCGGGAGTCCGAGGTACTCCTCGATGCGGAGCGCCGCGTCTATCATGGCGCCCATGCCCGACTCGTACATCTGTATGGTCCTGCGGGAGACCCCAGCGGTCTCCGCCAGGGCGCCGAGGCTGATGCCGCGGTCCTCCCTGATGGACTTCAGGAGGTCGCCGTCCAGCTTGACGTACAGGCCGCCGGGCACCGCGAAGATGAACGGCGGCGCCTCCTCCAGCAGGAGGTCGGCCAGCGTCTCGTTGGAGACGATGGATATGTTGAATCTGGAGTAGACGATGCCGGGTTCGAGCGCTCCCGAACTGGAACGCTCGCCCACGACCAGGGGTGTCGCGCTCAGCGCCTCCGCGAGGACCTTCATCTCCTCGGCGTTCTCCTTGGAGAACGCGTCGATGTTGCTGAGGACCTTGATGATCAGGACCCTCTGGTCCAGCCTCGCGACCACGTCGAAGCACACGCCTCTGATCGTCAGGGCGGAAGACACGTCGAACCCCGCCTTCGCTAGGATGGCTCTGGTGGTGTTGATTAGGTCGTTCCTGCCCATGTTTGACAAAGTGTCAGACCTTCTATATAAAAGGGTGCCAGACTCTCCCAGAATGGTTGGAAGGGCCCGGTGAGGGGGCGGGATCCCGCCCCCGGTTCGATCAGGCGATGCTGATCGTCTTGCCCTCGTGGGACGGCGACACCTTGTTAAGGGTCACCTCCAGGAGGCCGTTGTTGTACTCCGCCTTGGCGGAGTCCACGTCGACGTCGCAGGGAAGGGCGAGGTCCTTCTCGAACCTCCTGCCCGGGGTGTCGACCTTGATGGAGAGCATGTTCCCGGTGCATCTGAGGGTGATGTCCTCTTTGGCGACCCCGGGGATCTCGGCAACCGCCCTGACCACGGAGTCCTCCTCGGTCACGTCGGTGAAGAACTCCCTGGTGTCGCCGGAGCTCAGCGCGTTCAGCCTGCTGCCGGAGTTGCCGAACTCCTTGACGTGCCTCACGCCGTCAGGTCCCTGGTACATGGTGTATCCGTACGTCTTCACGTCGGGACCGGTCATGTCCATCTGCGAGAACATGTCCTCGATCCTTCTGTTCAGGCTCTCGAAACCTCCGAAGAGGTCGTTCCAGATGTCATCTGCTGCGCTCATAGTCAATTCCTCCCTTGTCGATTTTCCTTGATTCCAGTGTTCTGGCTCTTTCTCTTTCTCATGTTTTCGTTAAAGTGTTTGAGGAGGGGAGGGATCACTCCTTCCCGTACTCCTTCAGCTCCTCTCTGGCCTTGGGTCCGAACTTCTCGAGTGCCTTCTCGAAGTCCTCCCTGTCGACCTTGCAGGCGGCGATGTCGTCGTCGCTGGGGTTCGGGTTCGTCGAGACCAGCTTCCTCACCGCGTTCATGACCGCCTCGTTGCAGATGGCGGCTATGTCTGCTCCGGTGCATCCGTTGGTCCTCTCGGAGAGGTCGTCGAGGTCCACGTCGTCCGCCAGCGGGCGGCCCTTGGTGTGGATGCCGAAGATCGACTTCCTGGACTCCTTGTCCGGAGGTCCGATGAAGATCGACTTGTCGAATCTCCCGGGCCTGAGCAGGGCGGGGTCCATGATGTCCGGGCGGTTCGTCGCCGCGATGACAACGACGTTGTTCAGGCTCTCGAGGCCGTCCATCTCGGTCAGCATCTGGGATATGACCCTCTCGGTGACGTTGCTGTCCCCGTTTCCGGATCCCCTCTCCGGTGCGATCGAGTCGATTTCGTCCATGAAGATGACGCAGGGCGATGCCTGCCTCGCCTTCCGGAACGTCTCCCTCACGGCCTTCTCGGACTCTCCGACCCATTTGTTGAGGAACTCCGGTCCCTTGACCGCGATGAAGTTCGCCTCCGACTCCGTCGCCACCGCCTTGGCCAGCATGGTCTTCCCGGTGCCGGGCGGTCCGTAGAGCAGGATCCCCTTTGGGGGCTTGGCGTTCATGTGGTCGAAGACCTTGCCGAACTTCAGGGGCCATTCCACAGCCTCTTTCAGCTCCTGCTTGGCGTCCTCGAGGGCTCCGATGTCCTCCCATCTGACGTTGGGCTTCTCGATCAGGACCTCCCTCATGGTCGAGGGCTGCATGTCCTTCAGGGCGTTCTTGAAGTCGTCCTTCGTGACGCTGATGGAGTTCAGCACCTCCCTGGGGATCTCCTCGGCCTCGAGGTCCACGTCCGGCAGCACCCTCCTGAGCGCGGCCATGGCGGCCTCCTTGGTGAGAGCCGACAGGTCGGCTCCGGAGTATCCGTGGGTCCTGTCCGCGAGCCACTTCAGGTCGACGTCCTCCGCGAGGGGCATGCCCCTGGTGTGGATCTCCAGGATCTCGAGCCTTCCGTCCCTGTCCGGGATTCCGATCTCGATCTCCCTGTCGAACCTGCCGGGTCTCCTCAGTGCCTCGTCGATGGAGTTGGGCCTGTTTGTGGCTCCGATGACCACGACCTTTCCCCTGGAGTTCAGGCCGTCCATCAGCGACAGGAGCTGGGCGACGATACGCCTCTCTTCCTCGCCGTTGACTTCCTCCCTCTTGGGGGCGATCGAGTCGATCTCATCGATGAAGATGATGCTCGGCGCGTTCTCCTCGGCCTCCTTGAAGATCTCCCTCAGCTTGCCCTCGGACTCACCGTAGAACTTGCTGACGATCTCCGGGCCGCCGATGGAGATGAAGTTGCTGCTCGTCTCCCCTGCGACCGCCTTGGCCAGCATGGTCTTCCCTGTTCCGGGTGGTCCGTGGAGCAGCACCCCCTTGGGAGCCTCCACGCCCAGCCTCTTGAAGAGTTCGGGGTGCCTGAGCGGCAGCTCGACCATCTCACGGATTTTCCTGACCGCATCCCCCAGTCCCCCGATGTCGTCGTACGAGACCTTCGGGACGTCGCCGTTGTTCGCGGCGGGCTTGTCGGAGACCTTCACCTCGGTGGTGTTGGCCATCAGCACGGCCTCTCCCGACGGAGCGAAGGACGTGACTACCAGGTCGATCTTGTTGCCCATCACGTTCAGCGTGATGGTGTCGCCTTTGGCGAGGGCCCTTCCCTCGAGGACCTGCCTGAGGTACTCCTCGCCTCCCTGCAGTCTCAGCTGCTCAGTCGGTGCGAACGTTATCTTCTCGGCGTTCTTCGCGGCCACCTTCTTGATGGCGACCCTCTCGTCGAGGGAGACGCCCGCGTTGCGCCTGGTCGATCCGTCGATCCTTATGATCCCGCGGTTCGCGTCCTCGGGTGCGCCCCTGAGGACCTTCGCGACGGTCTTCTTGTTACCGTCTATCTGCACTATGTCGCCGACTTTGATTCCGAGGATGTCCATCAGCTCGGGGTCGAGTCTGGCTATTCCCCTGCCAGTCTCGCCGGGCTTCAACTCGGCGACCTTGATCGCTTTCTCGTTCACCATACTCATACCTCCCTTTCGATTGTCATCTGTTCGATGTTCCCATCCGTGCCCTGTTCCTCCGTCTCGGAATCCGCGAACGCCTCAGCGATCGCGTTCCTCTCCGAGACCAGAGCGGCGCGCTCCTTGTCGAGCTCCTTGATCCTTGAGTCTATCTCTTGGATGCGTTCGGACGCCTCCTCCGCGGTCATTCCGGACGGGGTGTCGACGACGACCCCCTCGGACCCGATGACCTTGGCGGAGAACATGCTCCTATGCATCTCCACGACCAGAGTGAACTCCGTGTTCGGGGTGTAGACGATCCTCATGGGACCCATGGAGCTGTCGACACGGCTGCTGACCACGAGGCCGTTCTGCTCCATCAGTGCCAGATTCTTCATCACGGCCTGCTGGCTCACCCCCAGCTCCTTAGACAGGCGCAGGGGATAGCTCGGCTCGCGTACCAGCGATTCCAGTATGCGTCTCCGGGTGGGGTTCTCCACCATGGAGAGCAGGATGTCGATGTCGTCCATGTTATCCCTAGGTTGTCAACCCTTGGTTCACTACCACAGTATATGCAAGAACTTCTATAAAAAACTATCTTGAATGCATAGATGTGGGACTTTTCACCACTATGTACGCTGATGAACAATAACATTCGTTCGGAATCAAATATATTGTATAATAAAGTACATTCTCTAACCATTATGTACATATATATCCAATGATTAGCATAACTCATGGCAATACCGAAAGACGCACGCATCACACTCGACCCCGAGGAGATCCCCAAGAGATGGTACAACCTCGCGGCCGACCTTCCCGAGCCTCTGGCTCCGCCACTCAACCCCGTCACCAAGGAGCCCGCCAAGCCCGAGGACTTCGCCGAGATATTCTGCAAGCCCATCATCCAGCAGGAGGGCTCCACAGAGAGGTACATCGACATCCCCGAGGAGGTCCGCGACGCCCTGGTCAATCTTAACAGGCCCTCCCCCCTGCAGAGGGCATACCGCCTGGAGAAGTACCTCAAGACCCCTGCAAAGATCTACTTCAAGAGGGAGGACATGAGCCCTCTCGGAAGCCACAAGGGGAACACTGCTCTGGCGCAGGCGTACTACAACGCGGAGTCCGGAATCCACACCCTCACCACAGAGACCGGCGCCGGCCAGTGGGGGACAGCCCTGGCCATGGTCTCGAACCTGTTCGATATCGACACCACCGTGTTCATGGTCAAGGGCAGCTACAACCAGAAGCCCTTCAGGAAGACCCTGATGAACATGTACGGTGCGAAGGTGTACGCCTCCCCGTCCGAGTACACGGAGTTCGGGAAGAAGATCCTCAAGGAGCATCCGGACACGACCGGGTCGCTGGGCATCGCGATCTCCGAGGCATGCGAGCTCGCGGTCAAGGACGAGGGAACATGCTACGCACTCGGCAGTGTCCTGAACCACGTGATGCTGCATCAGACCGTCATCGGGGAGGAGGCAATGCTCCAGATGCAGAAGGCCGAGATTGAACCGGATTATATGGTCGCGTGCGTCGGCGGAGGCTCCAACTTCGCGGGATTCACCTTCCCGATGATGGCGGAGAAGATCAAGGGCAAGAGCGAGACCGAGATCATCGCGGTGGAACCCAAGGCCGCACCGTCCCTCACAGAAGGGGAGTTCAGGTACGATTACGGCGACACAGGCGGAATCACGCCCCTCATCATGATGTACACGCTCGGGTCCGAGTTCGTGCCCAAGAGCATCCACGCTGGAGGCCTCAGGTACCACGGCATGGCGCCGCTGGTCTCCGCCGCCTACGACCAGAATCTGCTGAAGGCGG
>ERZ1673744.1194-NODE-1194-length-25191-cov-128.614537_pt1 | contig 25191 bp, 18 predicted proteins | sample MGYA00580207_ERZ1673744 | MGnify/ENA primary metagenome ERZ1673744 (study PRJEB41218, sample SAMN15661751) | gut metagenome | host: Homo sapiens | place: Canada: London | collected 2015-08-20/2019-03-30 | study: EMG produced TPA metagenomics assembly of... | reverse complement strand
CTCTCAAGGAGTTCAACGCGAAGAAGACCGAGCCTCTGACCCTCGGCGGAACGCTCGTCGAGACTCCCGAAGAGGCCGAATTTTCGGGATTCGAGATCACCGGATGGGAAACGGGGGACGGAGGCGACGTTAGCGCGGAAATGTAAGACAATTAACAATGAATAAAATGAAGACTAAACACTTTGCACTCGCAGCGCTGGCATTGACACTTGCCGCCTGTAACAACGACAACGAGAACCTGAATGACGGCCCGGTAGCCGCCCAGTTTATCGCCGACATTTCGCCCGCTACCCGCGTCAATTCGGAAGGAACCGAGTGGACCGACGGCGACCGCATCGGCGTCACCGGCGCAGGCTTCACCAATGTGCCCTACAAGAGAGAGAACGGTAAGTTCGTGACCGACGGTACGACCATCTATTTCAATGACACCGAAACGCATACCTTCCATGCCTACTATCCGTATCAGGCTGAGGGCAGAACGGTGACCGTCAGCACCGCAGCCGACAAGCAGGGCGCGGACATCGACTTCCTCTTTGCCTCGGGAGCCACAGGCGACACCCACAACCCGGAGGTGAGCTTCACCGACAAAACGAAGGATGGCGGCCCAGACAACTCGTTCCACCACTGCATGAGTCTCATCAAGTTTACCTTCAAGCCAGGCGATGGTCTCATTTTCAACGAAACGGAACCTGCCGGCTACACGTTGGAGGGGCTGAAGCTCGAAGGCACTTTCGACACGGCTACGGGCACGACTGCCGTAACCGCAGCCGCCGACTCGCCGATTACCATGCAGCTTAACGGTGCCACCGCTTCGCAAGTCATCATTCTCCCACAGGAAGTGACCAAGCCTCTTGAACTGAGCGTGTCTTACAACGGACTGAGCTACAACGCCCAACTGAAACTGCCTGCTACACCCACAGACAATTTCTACACAGCAGGCTATGCCTACACCTACAACGTAACGCTCAAAAATAAGGACATCGAGGTGAGCGAAGCCCAAATTACCCCGTGGGAATCCGGAGATTCGAACGATGCAAGTGCAGAGTTGTAATCCCCGCACACCGCTGCCCCGGCGCAAGCGTCAAGCCGGAGCTGCCCATAGACACGATGGTGCGACGGCCGCCTTCGCGGGCGGCGGCAGCACAAAACGAAAACAAATAAAAAACATCACGATATGAAGAAAAGACATTCCATCCATCTGCTTCTCGCCGCAGCCGCACTGCTCCTTGCCACGGCTGCCTGCACGAAGGACGAACTGGCGGACGGCGACCGTCTGCCCGAAGGACAATACCCCCTTGAGATAGCCCGCATCACCCTCGGCGTGGAGGGCGGCGAGGCGCAGCCCTGGGGCACACCGCAGACGCGCGTCAGCGAGATTGCGGACGGCACGGGCAGCGTGTTCGACGCGGGCGACCCGTTCGCCGTGCAGATAGACGACGGCACAGAGACTGCCACCTACACCGTGCAGGACGACGGCACAGCCACCTCCGACGCACCCCTCTACTGGACGAACACGACACCCAATCGCACCGTCAGCGCCTGGTACCCCGCCACGGACGGCACCCTCGACCTCGGCGACCAAAGCCAAAGTCTTGCCTACCTGCTGTACGGCACAGGCAGCGGCAACTACCAGACACCCGTCACGCTGAATTTCACCCACGCTCTGGCGAAGGTGCGCGTGACGCCCACGGACGATGCACTCGGCGAGGTGCAGAGTCTTCAGCTCTATACCTACACACAGTGTACTTATGAAAAGGGCACGGTAGTGCAAGGCTCGCAAGAGGGCTGGATAGAGATGAAGAAGTGCGAATATACCGAAAACGGCGCAACCATCAACTGCTGGGAGGCGAACGTGGTGCCCGACTACACGATAACCAAGCTGCGGGCAAACGGCACCGAGGAGCGCAACCTCTCTGCCGCCATCACCCCCGAAGCGGGCAAGTTCTACAACATCACGCTGAACAAGGACAAGGGATATACCGACGACGGACAGGGCAACTACACCGTGACCTCCGCCGAGGGTCTGATGAACGTAGCCGAATTAGTGAACGGAGGTAAGACCGACATTAACATTACCCTTGACACAGATCTCGACCTCACAGGCAAAGAGTGGACGCCGATAGGAAATTATGAAAAACAATACACAGGCACCTTTGACGGCAACGGCAAGACTATCACGGGGCTGACCTTTAACCAACCGGAAACCAACAATGTAGGACTGATTGGCCGTCTTGGTGAGAATGGTATAGTGCAGGACGTGAAACTGGATAAGGTTAATATAAAAGCGAACAATAATGTCGGTGGAATAGTAGGTGGAAATAATGGAGGCTCCATTATTGGTTGTTCGGTATCGGGAGACATCAGCGGTGCCCGATATGTAGGCGGAGTGATGGGAGTCTTTGGAATTGGCAATAGTGTAGTTACGGCCTGTTACCACGAGGGTAGCGTCAGCGGCTCCGAGTTTGTAGGCGGAGTGGCGGGAGAGAGCGCTTATGGTTCACTAACTGCCTGTTACCATGCAGGAAATGTCAGTGGCTCTCAGTACGTGGGCGGCGTGACAGGAGTTGCGAATGGCAGTTTAGCTATCGTCAAAGCCTGCTACTGGAATGGTTATGACGGCAATGGCATCGGCCTTGGCAGAGGCGAAACCACGAAGGTGGACGGCACAACCGTTACCTGGCAGACGGCCGTTGATGCCATGAACGCCGCCCTGCAGAATGCAGGTTCAGAGTGGCGTTACGAACTCACTGGAGCATTGCCTACATTGAAGAAACAGTAAACTGTCGGGCGGGCCCCAAATCGGAGCCCGCCCTTTTTCGTACCGGCAAACGCCCGATCACCGGATCTCGACCGGCTCGATGGGCTGGCAGGTCACACGGTCGAGCGGCGCATCGCGGTAGGCCTCCCGCCCGAAATCGATCGTCTTGAGGTCGATGCTCCGAATCCGGCTGTCGTACATCGTCCGGTAGTAGATCACCCGGTTGCACATGTCCGAGGCCGAGGTCCACTGCGTGGCGCTCGGGATATCGGCCGGCACCTTCCCCTCGGGAAACTCGATCCCGATCGGGATATCGAAGTTGTTCAGCAGCTGGAAACCCTGCCGCACGGCATCCTCGGCCGTGGACTGTCGGGGTGCCGTAGCCTGGAAGAAGGCCGCCCGCACGAAGCGCGACGGCGGCGTGACGTCGCCCGGGATGCCCAGGAAACCGCTCCCCGCACCGAAAGACGAGAGACGGAGAGCCCCCAGCTCCTGCCCCGGAGCCGAACCCGGGTAGAGATTGACGTAGTTGTTCAGGTTGGTCAGCTGCCACTCGAAGCCCGGGGAGTTGGTCAGCACCCCGAGGGCGTTCTCGTAGAAGACCGGACGTCCGTCGATGATCTCCAGCACAAGCTGCCGGCCCGAAGTGTCGGTGAAGCGCCAGTGCACGGTCGAGGCCCGCGGATCGACCGCCACGACACGGACCCGCCCGACAGCCTCCTTCACCTCGTCCACCGTGCGGCACTCGCCGAGGAGCCACGCCACCAGCTGCAGGTCGGCGATGCTCTCGTCGCGCCGCGCCGGGTCGTACGCCTCATACCGCCCGTAGCCGGGGAAGTAGAACAGCCCGGCCGAGAGCCCCTCCTCGTTGAGCCCCTCGGCCACGAACTCCCTCTGCTCGACGGCCAGCCCGACATAGCCGTAGCGGGCCGTGAAGCGCATGCCGTCGATTCCCTCCGGGGTGTAGGAGCGTTGCGCATATCCGCGCGGCACGACGACATAGCGGCTGTTGAGGTTGCTCCCGCCCCACTCGATGGTCCGGGCCACGATGCAGGCCCCGTCTGCTGCGCGCAGCGTGATTCCCGTGCAGGCCTCGGCCCGCGGCGTCAGGGCCAGTCCCAGAAGGAGGCACCCGACCGACATACAGCGTTTCATCATATCCATTTCCGTTTTTTGGTTCTGCGGCCGCCGCCGGCCCCATCGGGAGCTCCCCGGGCACCGGGCATGTGCCGCCCGTACAAATATAAGAAATAAACGGACCGCCGGGTCCCGTTCCGGCACGGAAAACCGCACGGCCGCAAAAAAAAGTCCCGGAGCGGAATGCCCCGGGACCAACCGCACGACGGCGGTATCTTTTTGGCGTCGGATTACTTGCGGTAAACCTTCTTGTAGCCGTAGATGGCCTCGTCGCCGAGCTCCTCCTCGATGCGGAGCAGCTGGTTGTACTTGGCCATACGGTCCGAACGCGACATCGAGCCGGTCTTGATCTGGCCCGAGTTCGTAGCCACGGCGATGTCGGCGATCGTCGAGTCCTCGGTCTCGCCCGAACGGTGCGACGTTACGGTGGTGTAGCCGGCGCGGTGAGCCATCTCGATGGCATCGAGCGTCTCGGTCAGCGAACCGATCTGGTTTACCTTGATGAGGATCGAGTTGGCGCAGCCCATCTCGATACCCTTCTTCAGGAACTCGACGTTCGTCACGAAGAGGTCGTCGCCGACGAGCTGGCACTTGTCGCCGATCTCGGCGGTCAGCATCTGCCAGCCTTCCCAGTCGTTCTCCGACATACCGTCCTCGATCGAGTCGATCGGGTACTTGGCAACCAGGCCCTTCAGGTACTCGACCTGCTCCTTCGACGAGCGCTTGGCACCCTTCTCACCCTCGAAGATCGTGTAGTCGTAAACGCCGTCCTTGTAGAACTCCGACGAAGCGCAGTCCATGCCGATCATCACGTCCTTTCCGGGAACGTAGCCGGCCTTCTCGATGGCCTTGATGATCGAATCCAGTGCATCCTCCGTACCGTTGAGTGCGGGAGCGAAACCGCCCTCGTCGCCTACTGCGGTCGAGAGGCCGCGCTCGTGGAGCACCTTCTTGAGGTTGTGGAACACCTCGGCGCCCATGCGCAGACCCTCCTTGAGCGACGGAGCGCCCACGGGACGGATCATGAACTCCTGGAATGCGATCGGGGCGTCGGAGTGCGAACCGCCGTTGATGATGTTCATCATCGGAACGGGCAGCGTCTTGGCGTTGGCACCACCGATATAGCGGTAGAGCGGCATGCCGAAGTAGTCGGCAGCAGCGCGGGCTACGGCCAGCGAAACGCCGAGGATGGCGTTGGCGCCGAGCTTCGACTTGGTCTTCGTGCCGTCGAGGGCGATCATGGCCTTGTCGATGCCGACCTGATCGGCGACGTTCATGCCGATGATGGCCGGGGCGATCACCTCATTGACGTTCTTCACGGCGTTCAGCACGCCCTTGCCCAGGTAGCGGCTCTTGTCGCCGTCGCGGAGCTCGAGGGCCTCGTTCTCACCCGTCGATGCGCCGCTCGGAACGGCTGCACGACCGAATGCACCGGATACGGTACGAACTTCGACCTCAACGGTCGGATTGCCTCGCGAGTCGAGGATCTCCCTTGCGTGAATCTCTACAATCTGCATAGTTGTAATGGTTTGAATTTTATGGAATTAATCGCTAATAACCCATTTTGCACCGCAAAGTTACAAATAAATCGCGAATTGCGGTTCGTTTGTTGTTAAAATTTTCACGCGCCCCGCACCGGCGGCTGCGGCCTCCGTTTCGGGATTTGTGCAAAAGTCGTATCTTTGCCCCGCGGCCCGTTGCCGCACCGAGCAAACAACCGGCATGACCTATGCGAAAAGTACTCTCGTTTTCCCTTTTCCTGATGCTGGGACTCGTCGCGTCCCAGCTGCTCCCGGGGCTTCTCGGCCCGGGATACTCCTCGTTCAAGGCCACGACCGACACGTTGCTGTACGTCTGTCTGGGCTTCATCATGATCAACGTCGGCCGTGAATTCGAGATCGACAAGAGCCGCTGGCGGAGCTACACGGCCGACTACTTCATCGCCATGGCCACGGCGGCGCTCCCGTGGCTGCTCATCGTACTCTATTATGTCTTCGTGCTGCTGCCCGCGCCGCTGTGGGGCAGCCCCGAGGCGTGGAAGGAGAACCTGCTGCTGAGCCGGTTCGCGGCCCCCACCTCGGCCGGCATCCTCTTCACGATGCTCGCCGCACTGAAGCTCAAGGAGAGCTGGATCTACCACAAGATCCAGGTGCTGGCCATCTTCGACGACCTGGACACCATCCTGCTGATGATCCCGCTGCAGATCCTCATGATCGGGCTGCGCTGGCAGATGTTCGCCATCGTGGCGATCGTCGCCGTGCTGCTGGCCGTCGGCTGGCGCTGGCAGGCCACCTGGGACGTGCGCCAGGACTGGAAGCGGATCCTGGGGCTCTCGGTCATCGTCTGTGCGCTGACACAGGCGGTCTACCTCGCCACGAAACACTGGTACGGCGCCGAGAACAGCATCCACATCGAGGTGCTGCTCCCGGCCTTTGTCGTGGGCATGCTGATGCGCCACCGCCACATCGACACCCCGGTCGAACGGCGCGTCGCGACGGGCATCTCGTTCCTCTTCATGCTGCTCGTCGGGCTGAGCATGCCGCTCGTCACGGGCTCGGGTGCGGCAGCGGCAGCCGATTCGGCCGCATCGGTCACGGCCTCGCAGCCGATGATGCCGTGGGGCATCCTCGTCCTGCATGTCCTCGCCGTATCGCTGCTCTCGAACCTCGGCAAGCTCGTCCCGCTCTTCTTCTACCGCGACCGGTCGCTGAGCGAGCGCCTCGCCCTCTCGGTGGGCATGTTCACGCGCGGAGAGGTCGGCGCCGGCGTCATCTTCATCGCCCTGGGCTACAACCTCGGCGGCCCGGCACTGATCGTCTCGGTGCTGACGCTGGTGCTCAACCTGATCCTCACGGGCGGCTTCGTCGTCTGGGTCAAGCGGCTGGCCCTGAAGAGCTATACTCCCGAAAAATTCTGACGCACCGAGCCATGAGGAGACTGCTGTCGGTTATCCTGGCCGCCCTGGCGTCGCTTCAGGCCCTTCAGGCCCGGAGCCAGAACCCCGAGCGCAACCTCATCGTCGTGCACGGCGGAGCGAACATCGCCTTCTTCGCAGCCGCCTACGACAACCTGTCGGGCACGACCTCACCCCGCGCGGGCTACTACGCCGGCGTCACCGACCACATCCGGCTGCACCGCCGGATCCCGCTCTACATCGGGACGGGGATCCTCTTCTCGAGCCGAGGCGGCCGATACATGGGTTTCTCGGCGCGCCCGATGTACCTCCAGATCCCGCTGACGATCGACTGCCGCATCCGCTGCTCGCGCACGCTCTCGATCATTCCCACCGTCGGGGCATGGTACGGCGCGGGCATCGGCGGCAAGCTCCGCCACGACGACGGCTGGGCAGAACTTTACGCCCCCGAAGGCCCGATACGCCGCTCGGATGTCGGCCTGCGCATCGGGGCGGCACTCGGCTGGGGCCGCTTCCGTCTCGAAGCGGGCTACGAACCGGGGCTGCGCAACCTTGCCCGCCCCGACGCTGCCCCGACGACGCTCCTTCCGGTCCGCTTCACCCGCATGCACAGTCACTGTTTCACGATCGGACTGGGCTGCGAATTCTGACCCGCAACGGCCTGCCGCAGCCAAGAAAAAAAAGGGAGACAACCCGGGGGGGGGTCTCCTTTTTTTCAAAACCGTTCCTGCAGCACTCAGTCGCGCAACAGCACCGACGAGTCGCCGTAGCTCAGAAAGCGGAAATCGTGCGCCAGGGCATAGTCGTAGATACGGCGCCAGTCGTCGCCCACGAAGGCCGAGACGAGCAGCAGCAGCGTCGATTTGGGCTGGTGGAAGTTCGTCACGATGTTGCGAACGATACGGAACTCGTACCCGAGCGGCGTGATCATGATCTGTGTCGCAGCCTTCAGCCGCTCCACGCCGTGCGCCTCCATCCAGCCGAGCAGATCCCCGAGCGCCTCGCGTCCGGTGTAGTCCGCCGGAATGTCGTAGAGCTCCCACTGCCCGATGACCCGATCGGCGTCCGGCGCACCCTCCTGCCGGATGCGCCACGCCAGCGCCGTGAGCGATTCGAGCGTTCGGACGGAGGTCGTCCCCACGGCGGTGATATGTCCCCACTTCTCGAGCAGACGGGCCACCGTTCCGCGCCGTACCTCGAAATGCTCGGTATGCATCGGATGCCGGGCCGCATCGTCGTCCTTCACCGGAAGGAAGGTTCCCGCCCCGACGTGAAGCGTCACCTCCTCGAAGCCGAAGCCGCGCCCCCGCATCGACTCGATCAGTTCGGGCGTGAAGTGCAGCCCCGCGGTGGGGGCAGCCACCGAGCCCTCGAACTTCGAATAGACCGTCTGGTAGCGCGTGTTGTCGATCTCCTCGCTCTCGCGGTTCAGGTAGGGCGGGATGGGGATGCGCCCCAGAAGCTCGAGCAGCTGGCCGAAGGTCACGTCGGCCGACCATTCGAAGCGCACGGTGCACTCGCGGCCGCGCTCCTCCTCGATCCAGGCCCGCAGGTATTCGGCATGCCCGTCACGCTCGAAGTTGATCTCCACATAACCCTCCTTCCACTTCTTGCGGTTGCCGACGATGCACGACCAAACGCACCGGCCCTTCACGGCGAAGGCACGCTCGTAGTCGGCCGGGTCGTGCGGCTCGAGGCAGAAGACCTCGATGCGCGCCCCCGAGGGCTTGTGCATGATGATCCGCGCGCGGATCACCTTCGTATTGTTGAACACCAGCAGCTCCCCCTCCGGCAGCACGTCGCCGATGTCGGCGAAATGCCGTTCGGAGATCTCCCCGCCGCGGTAGATCAGCAGCTTCGACGCACTGCGCTCGGCCAGCGGAAACTTGGCGATCCGCTCCTCGGGGAGCGCGTAGTCGAACCGGTTTATATCGATGTGTCGTTCCATTTTGCCCGAATTTTGTGCGGCAAAGTTACTATTTTTTGTAACTTTGCGGCGCGTCAAGGCAATAGAAAAAGGAAAACCTCCATGAAAACCGACTTTCTGGTCATCGGATCCGGCGCGGCGGGACTCTCGTTCGCGCTGAAGGCCGCGGCCCACGGTCACGTGACAATCGTGACCAAAGGCGAGATGAACGAATGCAATACCAACTACGCCCAGGGCGGCATCTGTTCGGTTACCTACGCCCCCGACACCTTCGAAAAACACATCCACGACACGCTCGTCTGCGGGGCCGGCAAGTGCGACCCCGAAGCGGTCGAACTCGTCGTGCGGCGGGCCCCGGAGTTGATCCGCGACCTGATCGCCTGGGGGACACGTTTCGACAAGACCCCCGACGGGCGGTTCGAGCTCAACCGCGAGGGCGGCCACTCGGAGCACCGCATCCTCCACCACGAGGACCTGACGGGTGCCGAGATCGAACGGGCTCTGGTCGAGTCGGTCCGCAAACACCCGAACATCACGGTGCTCGAGCACCACTTCGCCATCGACCTGCTGACGCAGCACCACCTGGGCGAATTCGTCACTCGCCACACGCGGGGCCTCACCTGCTTCGGCGCCTACGTCCTCAACGAAGAGACCAACGAGATCGAGACCATGCTCTCGCGCTTCACGATCGTCGCCACGGGCGGCTGCGGCAACATCTACTCCTCGACCTCGAACCCCATCGTGGCGACCGGCGACGGCATCGCCATGTGCCACCGCGCCAAGGCCATCACCGAGAACATGGAGTACATCCAGTTCCACCCCACGACGCTCTACAACCCGGGCGAGAAACCCAACTTCCTCATCACGGAGGCCATGCGCGGTTTCGGGGCCATCCTGCGCCTGCAGTCGGGCGAGGAATTCATGGACAAGTATCACCCGATGAAATCGCTCGCACCGCGCGACGTCGTGGCCCGGGCCATCTACCGCGAAATGACACGCCGCGGCGAGGACTTCGTCTACCTCGACGTGACGCACAAGGACCCCGATTCCGTCCGCAGCCACTTCCCCAACATCTACGAGAAGTGCCTCTCGATCGGCATCGACATCACGAAGGACTGGATCCCCGTCACCCCGGCGGCCCACTACTGCTGCGGCGGCGTGCGGGTCGATACCAACGGGCAGACCTCCATCAAGCGGCTCTACGCTCTGGGCGAAACCTCCTGCACGGGACTCCACGGCGCCAACCGACTGGCCTCCAACTCGCTCATCGAGGCGGTGGTCTACGCCGACCAGGCCGCACGCCACACCGCCTCGCTCATCGACCGCACCGACTTCCAGGAGGGAATCCCCGACTGGGACCTCGAGGGCACGCAGCACACCGAGGAGATGCTCATGCTCATCCAGTCGAAGCGCGAGGTACAGTCGATCATGTCGAACTACGTCGGCATCGTGCGCTCGAACCTCTCGCTCAAGCGCGCCATGCGGCGCCTCTCGATCCTCTTCGAGGAGACCGAGGAGCTCTACAACAAGACCAAACCCAACCGCGAACTGTGCGAACTGCGCAACATGATCGCCGTGGCCTACCTGGTCATCAAGCAGGGCCGCGAGATCAAGGAGTCGGTCGGATGCCATTACAACATAGATTACCCCAAGCAATAACGCATGACCCTACAGGAAGAGATCACACGCCGGCGGACCTTCGCCGTCATCGCCCACCCCGACGCGGGTAAAACCACCCTTACGGAAAAACTGCTCCTTTTCGGCGGCGCCATCCACGTGGCCGGAGCCGTCAAGAGCAACAAGATCAAGAAGGGGGCCACCTCCGACTTCATGGAGATCGAGCGCCAGCGCGGCATCTCGGTGGCCACGTCCGTCATGGGCTTCGAATACGAAGGCCGCAAGATCAACATCCTCGACACCCCGGGCCACGAGGACTTCGCCGAGGACACCTACCGTACACTGACGGCCGTCGATTCGGTCATCATCGTCATCGACGGCGCAAAGGGCGTCGAGGCGCAGACCCGCAAGCTGATGGAGGTCTGCCGCATGCGATCGACGCCGGTGATCGTCTTCATCAACAAGCTCGACCGCCCCTCGAAGGAGCCCTTCGACCTGCTCGACGAGGTCGAGAAGGAGCTGCACATCCGCGTGCGGCCGCTGGCCTTCCCCATCTCGAACGGCCCCACCTTCAAGGGCGTATACAACCTCTACGAGAAAAACCTCTCGCTCTTCACCTCAGACGAGAAACTGACGGCCGACGCCTCGACGGTCGAGATCTCGGACCTCGCGTCGCCCGAACTGGACCAGCGCATCGGCGCCAAATATGCCGACCAGCTGCGTCAGGATGTCGAACTGGTCGAAGGGGTCTACGACGACTTCGACCGCGAGGCCTACCTGCGCGGCGAACTGGCCCCCGTCTTCTTCGGCTCGGCCGTGAATAATTTCGGCGTGCGCGAGCTGCTCGAGTGCTTCATCCGCATCGCCCCCTCGCCGCGCCCGGCCCCGACCGAGACCCGCACCGTGGAGCCCTCGGAGCCCAAGATGACGGGCTTCGTCTTCAAGATCCACGCCAACATGGACCCCAACCACCGCGACCGCATCGCCTTCCTGAAGATCTGTTCGGGCACGTTCGAGCGCAACCGCAACTACCTCCACGTCCGCAGCGGCAAACAGATGAAGTTCTCTTCACCGACGGCCTTCATGGCTGAGAAGAAGTCGGTGATCGACTTCGCCTATCCGGGCGACATCGTGGGCCTGCACGACACGGGCAACTTCAAGATCGGCGACACCTTCACCGAGGGCGAAAAGCTCAAGTTCACAGGCATCCCGTCGTTCGCCCCCGAGCAGTTCCGCTACATCGAGAATGCCGACCCGCTGAAGTTCAAGCAGCTGGCCAAGGGCATCGACCAGCTCATGGACGAGGGCGTGGCACAGCTCTTCACCTCGTCGCTCAACGGCCGCAAGATCATCGGCACGGTGGGCGCCCTGCAGTTCGAGGTGATCCAGTACCGCCTCGAGCACGAGTACAACGCCGCATGCCGCTGGGAGCCCATCTCGATCTACAAGGCCTGCTGGATCGAGAGCGACAACGCCGCACAACTGGCCGACTTCAAGCGCCGCAAGCACACCAACATGGCCGTGGACAAGCACGGACGCGACGTCTTCCTGGCCGACACGAGCTACGCCCTGGCCCTGGCCCAGGAGAATTTCAAGGAGATCCGGTTCCACTTCACCTCGGAGTTCTGACCCACGGAGGAAGGAGGCTCCGATGACCCGGGACGGTAATCCGCCCCGACCGGCCGGTCTGCCGCCGGGATCGACACCCCGACGCCTCCAACCGCTCCGACATACAGATCGGGCCGCCGCCGGAATCCCGGCAGCGGCCCGATTTGCATTTGGCCCAAGGCTGAGCGGCACCCACCGTCCCGCCCACCTCCGGCGGATCACTTCGCGGAATCGATCTCCTTCAGCAGCTCCTCGACAGCCGTCCGCAACTGCGTATCCTCACCCTGCACGACCGTCTCGGGCGCGTTGAGCACCAGGATGTCCGGATCGAGCTGCTTGTTCTCCAGATAACTGCCGTCAGGCAGGCGGTAACCGATGATGGGAATGCCGAAGACCAGCGACGGATCCTGCAGGGTCTCCCACGAGACGCTGGTCATGGTTCCCGGCACGGGTGCGCCGACCAGCTTGCCCAGTCCCTGATGCTTGTAGACCCACGGCGTGCCGTGCGCGTTCGAGTAGTTGGCCTCACACTGGAGCATGATCGAAGGCTTGTTCCACCGCCGGCTGGGCATGTCGCACGCCTCGCGCCCGCGGATGACCTGCGTCACATACTTCCGGCCGCTGAAGAGCACCTCGATGTCCTCGTGCAGGCGGCCGCCGCCGTTGAAGCGCGTGTCGATCACAATGCCGTCGCGGTCGTTGTAGCGGCCCAAGATATCGGAATAGATGTCTCGGAAACTCTCGTCGCCCATCGAGCGGATGTGCACGTAACCCAGACGCCCGTTCGACCAGCGGTCCACATCGGCCGCCCGCTGCTTCACCCAGCGCGTATAGAGCAGGTCTGAGAAGGCTCCGGAGGTGATCGGCAGCACGACCTCCTCCCACCGCTCGCGGCTTTCGGGGTCGTAGAGCGACACGAGGGTCTTGCGGTGCGCCTTGCCGTTGAGCAGCAGCGAGCAGTCGTTCTCGGGGGTCACCTCCTCACCGTCGATCTTCTCGATGACGACGCCCTTGCGGACCTTCGAGTTGGCGTGGTCGAACGGCCCCTTGGCCACCACCTCGGCCACCATCAGCCCCTTGCCGGCATAGTCCCAGTCGAAGAGCAGGCCGAGGCTGGCCGTCGCCTCGACGGCACCCCGCGCGGAGTAGCGGCCGCCGGTGTGCGAGACGTTGAGCTCCCCGAGCCACTCGCTCAACAGCTCGGCAAAATCGAAATTGTTGGCAATGTGGGGCAGGAAGCGGCGGTAATTGGCCGTCATGGCCTCCCAATCGACCCCGTGCATCTGCTCCGTGTAGAAGCGCTGCTTCTGCTGCATGTAGACATGCTGGAACATGGCGGCACGCTCCTCGGCCAGATCCATCTTCATCCGCGCCGAGAAGCTCACCGGCTTGAGATTCGACCCGTCGAGCTTGCGGAGCTGCCCGCCCAGGAGGAAGATTGTCCCCTCGCCGTCCATCTCGAAGCGGCCGTAACCGGCATTCTTCGACACCAGCTGCGGATCCCGCTTGCGCAGGTCGAGTTTCCAGAGGTCGAAACCCTTCTCGAACGACGCCAGGTAGTAGAGCGTCTCGCCCTTCTTGTCCACGATCGCCGAGGCGAGATTCGACGAGTTCGGCGTCAGGCGCGCGATGCGGTCCTCGATTCCCTCGAGCTCGACCACGATCGGCTCAACGGCCGGTTTCTCCTCCTTCTCCTTCGCGGCAGCCTCCTGTTCCTTGTCCGACTTCTTGCCCTTCTCCTTGGCTTTCTTCTCCCGCTCGGCCTTCTCGCGGGCCTTCTTCTGCTCCTCCTCGAGAGCCTTGCGCAGTTCGTAGTCCTCCTTGCTCAGGCGGAACTTGTCGTAGGCATCCTGATTGAGGAAGACGAGCATCACGTCACTCAGCGAACCCCACGAAGCGTGGGCCCGCATGCCGTAGCGGTCGGTCTCGAAGAGGATGGCATTGCCGTCGAGCACCCACCGCGGCGACGAACTGAAGTAACCGCTGCGGGTCAGGTTCGTGATCTCACCGCCCTCGGCGCTGACCAGACCGATATCCGAATAGGGGTCGTGGCGGTTGCCGATGAACTCGAGGGCAAACCACCGCCCGTCGGGCGACCAGCGGTAGTCGAAGCCGCCGCCGGTCCCGTACCACGTGCTGCCGTCGGTGACCTGGTGTACCTTCTTCGAGTCGAGATCGACGACCATCAGCCGGTTGCGGTCCTCGATGAAGGCCAGCTGCTTGCCGTCGGGCGAGAACTGCGGGCAGGTACGCTCGAGTTTCGACTCGGGCAGCAGCCGCTCCTCGCGGAGCACCGTCGCGTTGGGGAATCCTTTCTCCTCATCGCGCACGATCGTCGCCCGATAAAGGTCCCATTTGCCGTCCCGCTCGCTGGCATAGACCAGCGTCCGGTTGTCGGCGCCCCACGTCACGTCGCTCTCCGTGGCTGCCGTCTCGGTCACCCGCTTCGTCGTGCCGTACTCGACCGAGGTCACGAAGAGTTCGCCGCGCACCGTGAAGGCGATCTGCTTGCCGTCGGGCGACACGGCCGGGTCCGAAGCCCCGGAGGTGAAGTGGAAGATGGTCTCCTGCCCGGCATCGTCACGCGTAAGGTCGATCACCACCTTGCGGGGCTTGCCGCCGGCCGGCTGGGTATAGATCTCGCCGTTGTAGGCATAGCACAGCGTGCCGTTGTCGCCCACCGAAAGGAAACGCACGGGATGCGTGCGGAAATGGGTCACGGCAGTCACCTCGGCCGGGTTGTCCAGCGGGAACGAGTAGACGTTGAACGACCCTCCGTCGCGCTCGCTGAGGAAGTAGACCTGCGCCCCGTCGGGTGAAAGCACCGGATTGCGGTCCTCGCCGGCTCGCTGCGTCAGATTGACGTGGCTGCCGTCGGCCGGACGGTAGAGCCAGATATCGCGGGTGATCGACGAGGTATGGTGCTTGCGCCACTCGTCCTCACCGCCCTTGCGGTCCTGATAGAGAAAAAAGCTGCCGTCGCGGCCGAAGCAGACCGCCTCGGCCGGAGTGCCCAGCACCTGTTCGACACGTCCGCCCCCCACGGGCACACGATAAAGTTCGGGCATCGAAGATTTCGGGAACAGGGCACTGGCGGCCGGATCCTGGATCGAGGCTACGAAAAGAACATATTCCCCATCGGGCGAGAAGGCCGTGGGGACCTCCGAGGCGGAATTGAAGGTGATCCGCCGGGCGGGACCGCCCTCGGACGACATGACATATACGTCGGAGCCGCCTTCGCGGTTGCTGGCAAAGGCGATCCGCGTCCCGTCGGGGCTCCAGACGGGGCTCGATTCATATGACTCCTGCGTGGTCAGCTGCACGGCCTTGCCGCCGTCGGCCGCCACCTTGTAAATATCGCCCTTGTAGCAGAAGGCGATCTGCTGCCCGTCGGGCGAAATCTTCACATCGCGCAGCCACAGCGGCTCGGCGGCAAGCGCCCATTCCGCCGCCAGGCCGAGGGCCATACAGAGAAACAGCTTCTTCATCGATTCTTGGTTTTTGCGGTAAAACTGGAATTATTCCGTGCTAAGATAGGAATTTATCCGCGAAAAGCCCGCGAATCATCCACCGAAAATGCGTCCTTGAAGCCCGGGCGCACCGCACGCGCGGCCTGGCGGGGACACAACGGACTCCCGGCCCCAATCGCCCCCGCAGAAACGGGGCACTGCCCGCCCGCGGGGACAGATCCGAACCTCGGACAACCGCCTCACCGGCCGAGCACGTCCCAGAACCGCGCGGGGAGGTGGATGTTCTCCACCCGCCGGGCCGCTTCGAACAGCGGGGCGATCTCCGCGGGCGTGAAACCCGCAATCCCGCAGCCGATCTCCGTGACGAGAAACGTCATCCGGGGATGCTGCCGGGCGAAACCGATGAACTCGTCCACATAGGGACGGATCGTCTCCACTCCGCCCTGCATGGTGGGGATGGCATAGCTTTGTCCCTGCAGCCCGACCCCCTGTCCCCAGACAGCCCCGAACTTCAGGCTGGCCAACCGGGCAGCACCTCCGCCGTGCATGCCCGCCAGGTTGCTGCCGAATACGAATATCTCCCCGGGCCGAAGCTCCGTGATGCGGTCAGGTGTCGTTCTCATAGTGATGCGTTTTGTTGTAAAGATACGAAAAAATACAACCGCCGCGACAGGAACGCCGACCACGAAACCCGCCCGACGGAACCTTTCCATGTTCCATTTATGTTCCACGGCTGCAGCGAAGGGCAGGCGCAAAAACGAAAAAGGCTCGACAATCAGTTAATTGTCAAGCCTTTTCTTCAGTCGGGGTGACTGGATTCGAACCAGCGACCACACGCCCCCCAGATTGAAATTCAATTTTGCAGGTAAATGTAATGATTTATCTTACAATGAATTCATCAAACATTCTTTCATCTGCAAGTCATCATTATATGGATCTATTTTGATTTCGCATGTTCCATTTGTGTTCCACGGGGCTAAACTCGTCTTGGGCCCTTAGCTATATTGCTTTTATGAAAAAGAGAACATCAACGTTAATTTGCGTCACCTCCGGGTCACGTATAAAACATATTTCACCACATTAATCTTCAATCGCCCATAAACCAAGTGTTTACATACGCATCCTCGAAGTTAGGAAATACTATGAGCCATAACTTTAAAGCAGTCTGAATTAAATTGCAAATGTTCGGAACGAGAAAATAGTTTTCAATTTCTTCTAGAAATTCTATTGACGTAGATAATACGCTCGGATTGGTTGGAATATCTACAGGAATATTTTGCAACCGAGAATAATTGCAATAGGTTTCATCCGGGCTATAAGTTGTGGTCATAAACGTACGTTGACAGTTCGGATTTCGCGCGACCACTACGGAAACCTCCACGGATTTTGGTAATCAAGCACAACCAAGAGGATAAATGCGAACACCTTGCGGGAATGCATTACACGAATAGACTTGCACAGAACCAGGTCGGCTATGTATTTCAGGATATCTACGATAAGCATTGTATTGCCTGGATGCTGGAATTATTTTTGCGGGGATATTTCGCAATAATTCTCACGTATCTTAGGAATTTCAATTGCATATTGAAGATTTACCGCAAGCGAAGTATGGAAGCCTAAATTTTCTATGTGGTATCGACTATCAATGAAGATAAACGCCGCGAAATGCTGGAATTCCTCAACAAGTCTACAGGGCTTTGGGCTAGTGCGAAATGTTCGGAACTCAGCACAAAAGAAAGGAAAGATTGACATTAAGTGTGTTGACGAGTTGTAGGAGTTGGGAAATGTCATCAAAGTACCCGTCTCCGGTACGCCATCATAACATTGAATAACGTACTTGAAGCACGATCTGTTGGACTGCGGAGATAACAGCGACAAAGGAGAACTAGCCGAGAATCTGCAGCGGGATTTCTACCTTGGGAACCACAGCTATATGGAGAAGAGTACTAGGGAATAATGGCAGACACTCTGTGAGATGGAGAGCATAAATTATCGCGACATACAAAGGAGAGGTGAAGATTCAGCATATAAAACCTAGTAGGCTACGAGGCAAGGGGTTAGTCAATGATTTACAGGACCAACAGGATCGAACGCTTACAAAAAGTATTTCAACAAACAACCCACATGCGGTAACCTTGGCCAACGAGGAATCGGGACTATTGCTAATAGCCAAGACAGTCTCGGATAAGAAATCGCACCCGAGATTGGGATTCTGGATTAACATGAATCTGGGATTATTCCCTGCTTGAAGGATGAACGGAGAATCAAAGCAACACACCGCAGCGTGTTGTTCTGAAAACAAGAATCACTATATTTGCCTGACTGAAAAAATCTAAAGTCATCTTGCCAGACACGCAGTCCGCAACACTATCTTTATCAACTGACAACTACTTAACTAAGGTATCCAAAGAAGACTGTGTAATATTTGGGCCCCATTTCGATACTTTCAATCGGAATTTACTCATTAGTTGCCAATTACGTTCTAGATTTCTTCTGCCCCACTAATTACAATATTCAGCCATGGTAAACTCCCCTATAATATTTTGACATTATTGCAGCATTAATAAATATAAATAAGAGAAAATAATCAATATCCATCCTCAATGGCATTATTTCTAGACTACCAATCTGGGAAATTGGTTATAAACTTTTACTTGCACTTCAAATATGTATACAAGTATGCTTAGCATGAAATCCGTATAACCGTTGATAAAACTCAAAAAATTATTATATTTGTAAAATAAATAATCTAAAAAATAGTATTAATATCTAAAACTTAAATCTATGGAATTTGAAGACGCTTTAAGCTATATAAATTTAGGGAATAGTTTATTATTTGTTGGCTCAGGCTTTTCTATTGGAGCAACAAACTCATGCGGCACAAGCCTACCTACAGCTTCGACCTAGCAAGAATATTATACCAAGAGTGCAATGAACCTTCAGATGAAGGAAATCTACAAGATGCCTCAAATCTATATATCGAACAATTTGGGGAGACTTCACTTGTAAATCGCCTTAAAAGTTTGTTCTTAATTAAAGACCCCAGAAACATTACAAATGATCAAAAATTTATCACCTCATTACCTTGGAAGAGGGTTTACACAACAAATTATGATAATATAATTGAATTGGGCTACGAACATTCGGGAAGGAAAATATATCCAAAGACACTTTCCGATCGGTTATTCGATTTTAATGAAAAAAACAAATTATGTATTCACCTCAATGGTTACATAGGAGATTTAAATGAAGGTGCATTAGATAAAGAATTTAAATTAACAGATCAGAGTTATACAGCCGAAGACTTCGTCGATAGTGATTGGATTACTCTTTTTGATAGTGATTTAAAGACTTCTGACGCAATATTTTTCATCGGATTCTCTATGAACTCGGATTTAGACATTAAAAGAGTTATCAATCGAAATCCCGAGACATCCCAAAAATGCTATTTCATAGTTTGGGACAAAGAAAAAAAACCAGTACTCCGTACTCTTAATAATTATGGAAAAGCGCTTCCAATCAATGTAAGTGGTTTCGTAGAAGCATACAAAAAAACTACGCCAAAAACCATTAGATTAGAAGAGTCGTACAGATGTTTTCTGCCTGTTAAAGAGCCTTTAAACCCGGTCGAGATTATGGACAAGGACATTCATAATCTACTGACATTAGGCACGATAGATACCGACAAAATTGCGACATCTATTATTTCTCCCGAGAAAGAATATTATATTAACAGAACCGTTGTTTCCGATATTATTAATCGAATAGATAATGGCACAAAGAGGCTTCTTGTTCATTCAGACATTGCCAATGGAAAAACAATGGTCTTATGGGGAGTCGCGTTATATTTAACTAGAAAAAAATATAATGTATATTTCTACAAAGATAATAGCTACAATGTCGACAATGAGGTTGAAAAAATATGTAAAGATGCCGCAACAAAAGTAGTATTCATTATTGACAACTATTCGAATAAGAAGAAGGTTCTCGATGCTATTAAGCTCTTTGGCCAAGACAGTATCGTTATTTTAAGTGAAAGAAGTGTTATCAATGAAGTCTCAACCGAATGGCTATTCCCTAAATTCGATGAATTCGAAGAATTCGACATTAATATTCTTTCTACAGAAGATCTAAAAAAATTTATTCAGATACTTGATGATTTTGGGTTCTGGAAAGAGAAGGCAGCTTATAATATATATCAAAAGGAAAACTATATTGCTGCAACATGTAGAGGCCGGATAAGAAACGTTCTTCTCGATTTATTAAAATCTGAAACCGTTTTTTCTCGCTTTCAATCTATCATTAACGATATTCAGGACAAACAAGGCTACTACGAAGCATTGTTATTAATGCTAATAGGGAAGGTTTTTAACTTAGAACTTGATCTAGAAAAAGTATCCATCATTTTAGGCCGAGATAAAATTAATAATAGTGCATTCAGACGAAATGCGACAATTGCAGAATTTGTTAACTTTGATCAGGGTAAAATCATCGTCCGCTCTTCTTTATTAGCCGAGGTTATTCTATCAAAGTTATCAAGCACAAAAACTGTAACAGATCTTTTAATACGTGTTTTCCAAAGACTTGACAGGTTCAGACATAATGATGCTTATCGTCAAATATTAATCACGTTCCTATCGTATTCGAATCTTCAAAGAGTCTTAAACAAGCAAGATTCCCAATACAATGATAATATATACAGATTCTTTGAAAAAGTTAAGACTCTATATTTCTGTAGAGAGAATCCTCATTTCTGGCTTCAATATGCCATACTTGTATTGGCTAGTAGAGATTACCCAAGAGCAGATAAATACTTTGAAACCGCCTACTCGTTCGCTAATAAAAAAAGAGAATTTGAAACATTTGCAATCGACAACCACTATGCAAGATATATACTTGAAAATGAACTGGAGAGCGGGACGCCCGAAACATGTATGCAAGCATTTTTTAAAGCACATGAGATCCTAATAGACCCGATTCATAAAACTAAAGTTCGTTTCTACCCATATAGAGTAGCACAAAACTATTATCCGTTCTATGAGAAATTTTATCAAACAATGTCTTCTGCAGACAAGCAAAGGTTTATAAAATGCTGCGAGGCGATCAATTGTAGGGCAAAAGAATACGCAACAAACGCAGAAAGCCCTAGATCTAAAGCTGATGTTAAGAAGGCTATAAAATTACTTGATCTAATTATACAAGAGGCCTCTAAACAGGACGCCGCAAAAAAGTAACAGACTCTGTTTATAATCATAGGCGAAGCCAAGGGTTCTCTCCAGATCACTCCGATATAATAGTGTCAGACCATCTCGTTAAAACGAGATGGTCTCATTTTTTACCTTTAGAAATACAATATACAATCCCTACGCCGACACCCATTTTACAAATATTCGAAGCAGGACAATGGTTTTCTGGATTTTATATAGGATTGGTTCATATAATACTCTCGGAGCTATTGGAAGATTTACAGGAATATTCCGTGACAGGGGACAAATGGAACAAACCCCGTTCGGGATGTAATTACAATCACGGACGTACGTTGTTCAAAACCGCGAGAAAGCAGTTGGTCAGAAATTAAAACTTCCAAAAAATTTTGAAACCGGCCTATCGTTCCATTATTTTTGTTCCGTCTGCGACAGATGGCCTATTTATTAGTTGTCTCACAAGTTAGATGAGATCATCGCTTCTGTACCTGAGATAATGTTCCCTCATCCGTTCTTCGTAGACATTATGAGAATCACCCTCGAATACGAAAAACAAAGTACAAAGCTATGGCCTATTCCATCCGCTTTCCTCGCCGACGCGATATTTCTGACCGAAATGGCCGTTATGCCATCCGGCTATGTGTCACTAAAGACAAACGGCGCAAATACATTGCTCTCAATCTCTATGTCCTACCTCAATATTGGGATGAGGCCGGCGAACAATTCATCATCCTGCGTAATCTGAAAGGGGCCGAACAGAAGGCCGAAAACAAACAGCGTGAAGCCGACAACGCACTCTTGGCCAAATTCAAGGTCCGCGCCCGTGAGATTATCGAGCGTTTCGAACTGGAAGGTATCAACTGGACGCTGAATCAGTTTGAGGACGCCTTCCTTAACACCTCCAGGCAGGGACGATTCAACGACTATTTCACGGCCCGTATCGAAGAGCTGCATGCGACTGGACACATCGGCAATGCCAAAACCTACGAGCAGTCGCAGGATATGTTGAAACTGTATGATCGGAAACTGAATCAACGCCTTTTCTCGGATATTGATCTACGCTATGTCCGGGGATTCGACGCATTCCTCCAGAAAAGAGGCTGCCGGGGCAATACCCGCAAATTCTACTTCAAGGCCTTGCGGGCCATTTTGAATCGAGCCAATGCCGAAGGAGTCGGTTCCGAGGCGACCTATCCATTCGGTCGGGGCGGATTCGAAATCTCCAAACTCGAAGAGACCACCGACAAGCGGTATCTGCCCGCCTCTGAACTCTTGAAACTGAAAAACGCCTCTGCCAGTGATCCACGATGCGAATATGCCCGCAAACTGTTTCTCTTTTCCTACTATTGCTATGGGATCTCGTTCGTCGACATGGCTCTGCTCTCCGTTTCCCACATCAAGCATATGGAGGACGGAGACTACATTGTCTATAAACGGCAAAAGATCAAGCGACAAAAGAATGTGAAACCGATCTCGATCAAAATAACGCCTGCTATCCGTCAACTGATCGAAAGCCTGCAGGCAGGTTCTCCGACCGTAGATAATTATCTGCTACCGATCATTACCCGATCGGGATATACGGATGAGAAGCTCTATATGCACATTCGGGGGCGTTACAGCAAGTATCAGAAATACCTGCGGATGCTCGCTGAGGAGTTGCAAATCGCATTTCACCTGACAAGCTATGTCTCCCGCCATACGGCAGCCATGACCTTGCAGCGCAACCATGTTCCGCGTGAAGTCATTTCGCAAATGCTCGGGCACGCCGACCTGGAAACCACCAATGTCTACCTCGACAGTTTTGACAACCGGGTAATCGACGAAGCCGCAAAAGTGCTCTAAAATAAGCTATTACATAACCCTGCATCCTATATGCACGAAAAAACACATCCTATGAAAGTACCTTTCAGCTACCAAACTCTCTTGAGGTCATACCCCAACAGAGAATCCGCAATTGCGTTCTACAAAAAACAGCATACCACCTTTTGCCCCAATTGCAACGAAGTTCTTCACAATCCTTTAAGGAAAACAGACCCATTGCTGTTGCGATGTCCCGATTGTGGGAGAACCGCTTCAATCTTTACTGGAACTATTTTTCAAGGGACACGCGCGGACATTCGCTACTGGCTCTACACCGGCAGTCTGTTCTATTACTGCAAACAACATCTCCAGCAAATCCCGGATCGCCGATTACTCTCCATCCAATCCATCAAAAGAGCCATCGGAGCCACATCGGATCAAACCATAAGCCGGATATACAAAACCCTCAAGAAACTCTTTGAGAGCACAGATATAGACGACATGCAGTTCTGTGAACTCATTTTCAAACCATTCCTCGAAAAGCTCTGTCCCCGAGGCTTGCTATTGACCCATACAGGCGAAATCCGGTAGTCTGATTCATCATTTTCAGGAAATACCCCTTCGAAATTGCGGTTTCGAGGGGGTATTTTCATTCCCGGCCACAAGAAAGTTCGCTCATTATAAATATGGATAGAAACTATTATAAAAAAATAAAAAGATGAAACCATTTACAGATGATACCCCAATTGCCATGTTAACAGTGGGGCAACTGAAACAGATTCTATCCATTGACCGCACACTGGGCAACCCTGCATCGGTTCGCACTCCGGAGAACGAGGTTTTGACCGTAGAAGGAGTTACGCGACTAACCGGCTACAGTGCAGCCACAGTGTATAAACTCACCTGCGAACGCAAGATTCCGTTTCACAAACCGGAACACGGCGGTCGTCGCCTCTTTTTCAACCGGGAAGAGATTCTCGAATGGATGCAACGCCATTCATCCTCAACCATCGAACAATATTGCAACGAACTTGTCAAATTATAAAATACGTAAAATTATGAATAACTATGACCCTTGGCACATGTTAGAGAATGTGTCGGAAAAAGAATTACAAGAATTCTGCAACAAACAAGCCTCAAAATCTGGACAACATCATCAAAGGCCGTTGAGAGAAGGCTTTGTATTTCTCATATCCTACTTCGAGGCTATTGAGCACATACCTCGACGTCTTCAGTTTCGAGCCTTGAAGGTCCTATTAAATTACGCCTTTTACGGAGAACTGCCACCCGAGAATACGCCGTCGCGCATCATGCAATCCTTTGTCGGATGGAAACGGCTGCTTGACGCTGACGCAAAAAAATACGACAGGCGGAAGAAAGACCGCTTTGCCAGCAAACCTCTCGCTGGTAATGAACAAGAACCCAAGCCACAAAACAACAAAAGCAAGGTACGCAACAAGCAGAAAGCAGGCAAGAAGTGAGCATAAACTAAAAAATAATAAATTATGAATCAAGGAGATAATAATGCAGTTCGCTTACAATATCAACATAAAAAATCTATTAAACTAAAAAAACGAAAATGACAAACACCGTTGTTAGGATTCCCGAAGGAATTCCATCTCCCAAAGTATCTCTTTTCGAGAATATGGTTAACGTGATCCCGATAAAAACAGTCCCTCTATGGGAGTTTTTACTAAGTTCGGAGTACAAAGACGAGGTTACCAGGTACCGCCAAACACAAGATCCTGAAATTCGCAAAAAGATAAAGAGGTTCAGCCTCCCCTGCGTAACGGTTTCAGGGATTTTCGACACCCGAGGCAAACATAAACTTACCGAACTACACAGTCATTATATCTGTATCGATATTGACGGCAAGGACAATCCTCAAGTCAACGGGAGATGGGAGCTCGTCAAACAAGAATTGGCTGATGCATTCTGCTGCCTGAGTTACGCCGGACTCTCCATCGGAGGCAACGGACTATGCCTTGTCTTCCGAATTGCATACTCAGAAAAGCACAAAAGCCAATATCGTGCGCTCGTCCATGAACTTCAGGCGCAATTCGGATTAGTCGCCGATCCCTCATGCTGCGACATTGCCCGATTACGAGTCGCAAGCTACGATCCCAACCCGATTTTTAATCCCAACGCAAGACCCTACTTTCTTCTGGGATTAAATGGTTGCCAGGAACCTCGCCGGGACAAAAGATCAGCACATGTCGACATCAAGACACGAGCAAGAGTTCGTGCCTGTATCTCACAAATAAACACCTTGAGAATCGACATCACGTCGGACTATGATGCATGGCGTGCAATCGGGCAAGCTTTGGCCAGCGAGTTTGGAGCAAAGGAAGGACGACGACTTTTTCATCTGGTAAGCATGGAGTATCCAAACTATTATGGTTCAGAATGTGACGAAATGTTTAATTGGTGCAGATCTCATCATGACTCTGTGGGAATCAGCACGTTCTTCTACTATTGCCTGAAACATGGCATTACCTTTAAATAATCCCCCAACTAATTTATTCCAAGGGATCGGCTATTGTCGATCCCTTTTTCATAAAAGGCAGCAGCCATGCACATAAAAAACACACCGTATTGAGATGTTACAACAATTCGTTATACTTTTAGTGTTTACAATACCCCTTCCGAAGAGTGTTGTTTAAAAAACATTTTCTATCTTTGTATGTCGCGCAAGCGACGTACATATTTGATGAAAGTGTTTAGCTTTTATCCTTATGCAGAAATCTGGTAAATTT
>ERZ1673744.1174-NODE-1174-length-25820-cov-5.336154_pt1 | contig 25820 bp, 22 predicted proteins | sample MGYA00580207_ERZ1673744 | MGnify/ENA primary metagenome ERZ1673744 (study PRJEB41218, sample SAMN15661751) | gut metagenome | host: Homo sapiens | place: Canada: London | collected 2015-08-20/2019-03-30 | study: EMG produced TPA metagenomics assembly of... | reverse complement strand
GTACTGTCGGCGAAGTGGAAAAACTGGCTTTCCGAATTTATGGAAGCCCCCTTTAGATCATGCTCCATCAGAACTTGTACTGCAGCTGAGCGCCAATGAGATAGGCGTCAAGCTTTCTGAACTTGCCGATCTTCTCGCCGTTCTCGTAGAGGCTCCGTTCGCCCACGCCGTGGAGGTGCGCAAAGGCAAGATCCATCACGAGGTTGTCGTCGAACTTGAAGCTCGAACCCACGGCGAACCACCAGCGGCGGGCATCCGGGATGATGGCCGTGCGGTATTCGGGCTTGTCGATCGGCGAGGTTTCGTAGGCGATGCCGCCGCGAAGCGTCCACCAGTTCGTGAGGCGAAGATCCGCGCCGACGGAACCCATGTAGGTGTCCTTCCACTTGTTGACCACCTGCCCGACGACGCCGGGAACGTTCGTCGTAATGTCGAGTTCGTCGAAGGACGACCAGTCCGCCCAGCGGAAGGTGCCGTAGAGGCTGAGGAGGTCATTCACGTCCCAGGCGACATTAGCCATGGCCCAGGCGGGAGCGGTAACCGTGGCGTAGCCGTCGAAGGACTGCATGTTGAGGACTGTTCCCAACTTATAAAGCTGCTCCGCCTGGCTCTTATCAGCAGACGTCGCACCCGGCTTGCTCATCAAGCCTTGGGCTTGCTGGACCAGCGCCTGCCCATTGACCGATGCGCCATTCGCGAGTTGAGCATTCTTCAGCGTGAAATCGCCTTCCGCATCATGCTTGATCTTCGAGCGGTAGGAAACGCCCACTCGGAAATTTTCCGTCGGCGACCACATCATGCCGAGGTTGAAGCCCCAGGCCCTGCTGTCGGCATCGATTTCAGATTCCGCAGAGATGGCCTGCGCTCCTTCACCGGCCAGGACATTGCGCTTCTTGAGATCCGCCTGCGCGTACTGCAGCGACACGCCCGCGCCGAAGCTCAGCTTCTCCGTCGCCTTCCAGGCAACGTTCGGGTTGAAGTCGAAGGTGAGAATCGTGGCCGAAATGCCGTGATCCGCATGCTCCCAGTTGTCGTTGTATTCCGTGCCCATGCCGAACGGAACCGTCATGGCGAGGCCCACCCAGGTGCTCTCGTTGATCTGGTGCGTGATGAACCCGTGCGGAATTGCCTGGCTTGCCTGCCGGCCGTTTTCCTTCGTGCCGTTGTCGCCTGCATATTCCAGATTGAGGCCGATGCCGACAAAGCCCGCCTGCATCTGCGTGCCGGGATGAAGAACCATCGTGGCGGGATTGAAGTAGACGCCCGAAAGATCGGTACCGTCGACGCCCACGCCGGCGTAAGCGCGGCCGAGCGCACCCGCGGACTGTTCGGTGAGCTGGAAGCCCGCGGCATGAACGGTCGAAGTAAAGGCCGCGGAAAGAGCAATGGCAGCTGCGGCGAGCTTGAATGAATTCTTCAAAATGGTCTCCGTAGTGGATGCGGCAGCCGCAGGCGGCTGCATTGAGTTCTGTTATGGGCGGGCATTCTGCCGGTCAGAACGGATACAAAACGAAGAGAAAATTAGGGGTAATCACTGATTTTCAAGAAAATTCATCACCAAAAGAAGCTAATCCATTTGTCAACTGCAGCCATCTTCTTCGAGGTCTCTTTTTACTGAGTACCAAAGATCGAATGGAGACGCCCGGTTCCTCACCTATCGTCGCCGGGGTCCGGCTTCCGCATCTTCATTCAGGAATGTTTCCGGACTCATGCCTCATTGCATGAGGAGAACTATCTCCGCTCAAACCTCTTTTCTGCGCGATCCTTTGCAGAAACCGCAAAGCTACTTTGCGCGGCAGGGCGTTTCGCAAAAAACGCTCGGCTTCTATTGTTTGATGCATCCCTCAAACAGAGCCTCTTTCGAGGAGCACCACCATGAAGTCATTCCGCATTTCCCTCATTGCCGCCGCACTCTTAGCCTCCGGCGCCCTGCAGGCCGCCGACGTCGACCTCTACGGCCGCATCGACACCGGCTTCCTCTATACGCTCAACAACGGCGAGTCGTCCGACACCTTCGCCATGGTCTCCGGACGGTCCTCCGGCTCGCGCTTCGGCTTCAAGGGAAAGGAAGCGCTCAACGACGACTGGCAGGTCCGCTTTGTGCTCGAATCGGGCTTTTCCGCGGACTCGGGCGAACTCTCGTCCGCCGGCACCATTTTCGGACGTCAGTCGACGCTTTCGATCTTCAATAAGGATCTGGGCGAAATTGCTTTCGGCCGCGCCGGGAAGCCCCTCTCGGGCTCCGACCAGTTCACGAGGATCTCGCGCTTTACGCCTTTCGGCGTCACCTACGGCGACGCGGGCCTACTCTTTTACGGCAAGGGCGGGCGCGTCGACAACGGCATTTTCTACAAGTCTCCCACCGTGGCGGGCTTCACGGCGGTGCTCTCCGGGTCCTTCAATACGAAGGGCGATGAGGCGGCCGAATGGTCCGACAACACGCGGTTCATCGGCGGAACGCTCGACTGGAAGTACGGGAACTTCGGCATGATGGTCGGCGCCGAGGAAATCATCCTCAAGCGCGCGGACGAAGCGGACAATCAGGACAAGAACCCGAGGACGCTCTTCCTCGGCGCTTCCTATGATTTCGGCTTCATGGAGCTCCTCGCCGCCTACCAGCGCGGCTGGGGACTGGATCGCGTGGGCTCCCTGCAGAGCATCAAAATCACGCCGAAAACGGGCGGCAGCAGCAGCGCCCAGATTGAAAACTGGGAAGGCGACAGCTTCATGCTGGGCGCGAAGATTCCCTGTGCGGGCGGCGTCATCCGTCTGAGCGGCATTCTGGTTGACGGCGAAAACGGCCGCGACATTGCGAGCAATAAGGAGGGCTCCCTCGGAAAGGATGCGGGCTACTGGGCAGTCGCCGCGGGCTACACCTATCCTTTAAGCAAGCGCACGAACGTCTACGGCGTCGTCTCTCATCTTGAAGGGAGAAAAGGCCTCGGCGATTCGCGCTACTCCATCTACAACGGCGACGGCGACCTCGACCGCGAGCAGGTTGCGGTTGGTCTCGTGCACAAGTTCTGATTTCTTTCGTTGAGATTTGAAAAATGAAAACGCTCTTCATCGCAGCCGGTCTCGCTGCCGGCATCCTCCTCTCGGGTTCGGCATCAGCGCTTGAAAATACCGTGAAGCCTGAGGTCACGGCGCCTCTCGCCTCGTCCCCGAAGGTCGCGCTCTTGGTCGGCAACTCCTACTCCTTCTACAACTGCGGCGTGCACACGTACCTTCGCGGCTTCATGAAGGAAGGGAAGCCGAAGGAAAACATGAAGACGCGGCTTCTCACCATCAGCTCCGGGTCGCTTTCCTTCCACGACATGGCGTTCTATTTGTCGCCTCATGAGCAGGACCCGTACGCCAAAGTGAAGGACGGGAAGCTCGAGCATCCGATGTTCGACGTGGTTCTCCTCCAGGAGAATTCCGCAGGGGCCACGTCCGCAAAGCGCGCGCCCTACTTCGAAAAATACGTGAAGCTTGATTCCGACATCATCCGCAAGGCCGGAAGCGTCCCGATGGTCGTGATGACCTGGCCCAAAAAGGACAAGCCCCACGAAATCAAAAAGCTCGCCGACACGACGATCCGGATCGCGAACGATGCAAAGACGCAGGTGATCCCGGTCGGACTCGCCTTCATGGAAGCGATCCGCGAGAGGCCTGAGCTCGAGCTCTACATGCCCGACAAGAGCCATCCGTCTGCCGCCGGCTCCTACCTCTACGGCGCCGTGCTCTACAGCACACTCTTCAACCGCTCGCCCGTCGACATCAATTATGCCGGCGAGTGCGAGAAGCCCCTTCCGCCTGAAACGAGCGCATTCCTGAGGCGCATCGCCTGGAAGACCGTGACGGAGTTCTACGGCTGGAAGAAGTAAAAGACGCCTGAAGTTCTTTCCGCCATTGGAGAAAAACCGCCTTCGGGCAGATCCTTCTCTCAAAAATCAAAGCTCCCGCCTTCGATCAGGAAAGCGGGAGCTTTTTTACTCAGGAGGCATGCGCCGTCCTCGGAGCGAACAGGCGTTTAGTTACGCCTTCTTCTGAGCCTCGATGATCTTCGAGATCTCCTCAATATCGCGCGGGAGCGTGCGGCAGCAGCCGCCGATGCAAAGGGCGCCCGTCTTTTCCCAGAGCGGCACAAAGTGCTGCCAGGAGGGTTCGTGCGGGCCCTGCGCGTGCCAGGTCTTCGTCACCGGATCGTAGGTTTCACCCGAATTCGGATAGACGACGAGGGGCTTCTTCGTCTTCGCGCGCATCTTTTCGAGCGCGGGCTCCACCCATTCGCGCTTCACGCAGTTGAGGCCGAAGGCTTCAACCTGAGGATTGGCATCGAGCACCTCGGCGAGCTTTTCGGGCGACGTGCCGTCGGGCATCGCTTCGCCGTCCTTCAGCGTCACCGTCACCCAGCAGGTGATGTCGCGCTTTTCGATCATCGAGAGAATCGCCTCGATTTCGTCGAGCCTCGGCTGCGTTTCGATCGCGAGGATGTCCGCGCCCCCGTCAAGGAGCGCATTGAGGCGAAGCTCATGGAACTTCACGTATTCGTCGCGCGTGAGATGGTAGGCGCCCGTGTATTCGCTTCCGTCCGCGAGATACGCGCCGTAAGGGCCGATCGCGCCCGCAATGATGAGGTCGCCCGGGAGCCAGTCCGGATGCTCGAGGAGCACGTCGTTCTTTGCTTCACGCGCGAGCTCTGCGCTCCGGCGGATGTAGCCCGCCGTTGCCTCGCGCGAAAAGCCTTTCGCCCCGAAACCCGCTTCCGTCGCCTGATAGGAATCCGTGATGGCGGCGTTCGCCCCGGCTTCGAAGTAGCGGCGATGAACCTCGCGCACGTATTCAGGATGCTCGATCAGCGCGCGGGCGCTCCAGAGCGAGTCGTTCAGAACCATGCCGAGAGACTCGAGGGCGGTCGACATGGCGCCGTCGATGATGAGCGCGCCGCGGCGCTCGATGATTTCAGCCATCGGATGGCGAGTGGGAATCATGGATTTTCTCCGGAAATTGAATGCATTACGCAAATTTGAATCCTGTCGGGCAGAGGAAGCTGCCGGAATGTCTGGAAATTTTAGCCCGAAGCGGAAAAAGCGCCGCTCATCATTCTGAACGACGCTTTCCTTGAGCTTCTCAGACTGCCTGAATCAGGCGCTTATTTCTGGGCTTCCCAGGCGGGCAGAATCTGGCCGTTGAACTTGCCGCGGATGAATTCGGCAACTTCAGGCGACTGATAGGCCTTCACGAACGCCTTCACGGGTTCGCTTTCAACATTGTCCGGACGGGCGGCAATGATGATGAGCGCGAATGGCGCATCAAAGGATTCGAAGTAGAAGCCCTGCTTCTTCACGTCGAGGCCGCCCGAAACGGCGTAGTTCATCGGCACGCAGGCGATGTCGAGGTCGCTGATGCTGATCGGGAGCTGCGCGGCCTCGAGCTCGACGAGCTGGAGCTTCTTCGGGTTCTCCGCGACGTCGTGCACGGTCGGAAGCGCCGGAGCGCCTTCCTTCACCTTGACGAGACCGGCCTTCTCAAGAAGGATGATGGCGCGGCCGCCGTTCGAGGGATCGTTCGGGATCGCGACCTTCGCGCCCTCAGGGATCGCGTCGAGCGCATGGATCTTGTTCGAATAGAGGCCCATCGGCTGAACCACCGCCTTGGCGGCGACCACAAGGTTCGTGCCCTTCTGACGGTTGAAGTTCTGAAGGAACGGCTCATGCTGATAGACGGCGATGTCGAGCTGCTTTTCGGCGAGCGCGGTATCGGGGGTGATGTAGTCGGTGAATTCAACGACCTCAACGTCGAGGCCGTTCTTCTTGGCGACTTCAGCGGCCTTCGTCACGATGTCGGCATGGGGACCCGCCGTCACGGCGACCTTCACCTTCGCGGGAGCGGCGGCCTTGGGCGCTGCGGAGGAAGCGGCAGCGGCAGGGGCCTTTTCATCGGCCTTGCCGCAGGCGGCGAGGAAGGGAGCCGCGGCAAAGGCGGCGGCGAGGGCAACGGAGCGCTTGAGGAATACACGTTTCTGCATGATTGAAATCCGGTTCTGTAGTGTTTAAGCGAGGGCGGGCGCATCCGCGCCGGCGTGGTCTGCTGCCGGGGCGGGGCCTCTGGCCCGGGATTAGAGAGAACGGATCCGCGACCCGTTTCGAAATCATGCCTGAGGGCGTCTTGCCGTGCCGGAGAAAGTGACTGACTGCAGGTAATACCGCAAGTCCCCTGAGGCATTGGGAAAGGCGCGCCGAGAGTAAAAAAAGAGCCTCCCCGCCGCCGTTAAGGTTCGGGAAGGCTCTTTTGCTCTTTTGATCAATGCGCTTGAAAGAAATCAAGCGGTCGGAAGATCAGAAGGTCGGCAGCAGCGACCCCTGGTACTTGTCTTCAATGAATTTCCTCAGTTCAGGCGAATTCATGAGTTCCTTCAGGGTCTGGATTTCCGGGCGCGAGGCTTCGCCCGCGCGGATCGCGACCACATTGGCGTAGGGCGAATCCTTCGCTTCAATGGCGATCGAGTCCTTCACGGGGTTGAGGCCCGCGCCGAGCGCGAAGTTGCAGTTGATGACGCCCATGGCGACGTCGTCGAGCGAGCGCGGCAGCTGCGCGGCCTCGACCTCAATGATCTTGAGGTTCTTCGGATTTTCGACAATGTCAGCGGGCGTCACGAAGAGATTGTTGGGGTCGTTGAGCTTGATGAGCCCGAGGTGCTGCAAAAGCAGAAGCGCGCGGCCGCCGTTCGTCGGGTCGTTCGGAATCGAAACCGAAGCCCCGTCGGGAATTGCCTTCGGGTCCTTCAGGGTCTTCGAATAGACCGCGATCGGCGCGATGAAGACCGGCACGAGGCTCTCGAGCTTCAGGTTGTGCTGCTTCATGAAGTCGTCGAGATAGGGCTTGTGCTGGAAGAAGTTCGCATCGAGCGACTTGTCGGCAAGCGCCATGTTGGGCTGGATGTAGTCGGAGAATTCAACGACCTTGAGTTCGACCCCCTTCTCGGTGAACTTCGGCTTCAGGAAATTCATGATGTCGCCGCCCGGCACCGGAGAGACGCCGATGGTGAGCGTCTTCGCTGCCGCAGCCGCCTTGGGCGCGGCCGCCTCGTCCTTCCCGCCGCATCCGGCGAGGCTGAAGGCAATGCCTGCCGCAACGCAGAGCGCGGCAAAAGGTTTGAGCTGCTTGAACATACTGCTTCCTCAAAAAGTGGCCGGACCCGGGGCCGCTGAGGCCCTCAAGTCCGCGAATATCCAATTTGATTCAGAATACCAACGGAAGGCGCGCTGCGCCTAAGCAAAACACCCAATCCAACGCCGCCGCGGGCGGACTTCCCTCTGGTTTTCAGGAAGTCTTCGCTTCAACGCGAAAACTCGCCCTGAGGTTAAGCATTTCGGCCGACGCCTCCCGGGCGGCCGCTTCGATACAATCAAAAAACATGTCTTCAGGGAGGCGAGGCCGCGAAGCGCCGTCGCTCTCCTCAACCCTACTCCAAAGGAACTTCATCCCATGCTGCTCGACTCCATTCTGAAGCCCAGGGCCGTTGCCGTCGTCGGCGCCTCCACGAGGCCCCATACCATCGGCTCCGATCTTCTCAAGCGCCTCATTGAGTTCGGCTTCAAAGGCGGCATCTACCCGGTCAATCCCAAGGGCGGCGAGATCGAGGGCCTCAGGGCCTATAAGACGGTCGCGGACCTCCCCGACGGCGTCGACCTTGCCGTGATCGTCGTCAACGCCTCGCGCGTGCTTGAAGCGGTCGACGAGTGCCATGCGAAGGGCATCAAGGGGCTTGTCGTCATCTCGGCGGGCTTCAAGGAAACGGGCGCCGAAGGCGCGAAGCTTGAGCTCGAGCTTCTCGAGCGCGTGCGCGCCCACGGCATGCGGATGGTCGGTCCCAACTGCCTCGGCGTCGTCAACACCAATCCGGAAATTTCGCTCGACGCCTGCTTTGCCGAAAGCCTCCCCGTCGCGGGCGACATCGGCTTCGTGTCGCAGTCGGGCGCTCTCGGGGGCGGCATCCTCAATATTCTGAAGGACCTCAACCTCGGCTTCGCGCAGTTCGTCTCGATCGGCAACCAGGCCGACGTGAACGCTGAAACCGCGCTCGAATACTGGGAAAACGACCCGGAAGTGAAGCAGATTCTGCTCTACATGGAATCGATCCCCGATCCGGTCAATTTCCGCCGTCTTGCGTCCCGCATCTCGAAGAAGAAGCCCGTTCTTGCACTCAAAGCCGGGCGCTCCGCCGCGGGCGCCTCGGCCGCGTCCTCGCACACCGGATCCCTCGCGGGCGGCGACCGTGCCGCCGACGCTCTTTTGAAGCAGTCGGGCGTCATCCGCGAGCTTTCCCTTCGCGAACTCTTCTCGAGCGCCAAGGTCTTTGCGAACTGCCCGATTCCGAAGGGCGACCGCGTTGCGATCGTCACCAACTCGGGCGGCCCCGGCATCATGGCAACCGACGCCGTCTGCGGCCACGGCATGCAGATGGCTCAGATTTCCGACGAAACGAAGGCGAAGCTTCGCGAATTCCTCCCGACCGCCGCGTCCGTCAAGAACCCCGTCGACATGATCGCTTCTGCGCCGCTTGATCACTACCGCCGCACGGTGGAAACGGTGCTCGCCGACCCGGAAGTCGACATGGTGATGGTGATTTACCTCCCCTTCCTCGGCTTGAAGGACATCGACGTCGCGCAGGCCCTCATGGAAATCCGCGCCGCGCACCCCGAGAAGCCCATCGTCGGCGTCTTCATGACGACGAGCGAATTCTTCTCGAAGCTTTCCGAGATGAAGGTGACGGTGCCCTTCTACATGTATTCCGAGGAAGCCGCCGACGCGATGAAGCGCCTCAACGACCAGAGGCTCTGGATGGCCCGCCCCGAGGGCGAGTTCCCGGAACTCCCGGAAGACACGAACCGCGTGATGCAGATCTTCCGCACGGCGGCGAACGATGGCCGCCGCGAGCTCACCACGCGCGAATCGCTCGACGTGCTCGACGCCGCGGGCGTTCGCATCTGCCGGAGCGGCATGGCGCATTCCGAGGACGAGGCGGTCGCCGTTGCCGAGAAGACCGGCTACCCCGTCGTCATGAAGATGACCTCGAAGACCACGTCCCACAAGACCGACGTCGGAGGCGTGCGCGTCGGGATCGCGAGCGAGGAGGATCTTCGACGCGAATACCGCGACCTCATCGGGAAGCTTGAGGCGAAGGGCCTTCTCGAAGGCCTCGAAGGCGTCCTCATTCAGGAAATGGTGAAATCGAAGCGCGAGCTCGTTACGGGCATCGCCACCGACCCGCAGTTCGGGCCCATGGTGATGTTCGGCCTCGGCGGCGTCTTCGTCGAAGTTCTGAAAGACGTGGCCTTCCGGCTCGCGCCCCTCACCGACATCGACGCGAAGGATCTCATTCATTCGGTGAAGTGCGTGAAGCTCCTCGAAGGCGCGCGCGGCTTCACGCCGGCGCAGATGGACAAGGTCGAGGAAACGCTCCTTCGGATCTCGCAGCTCGCGCACGTGCACCGCTTCGTGAAGGAGCTCGACATCAATCCGCTCATGATCTCAGACAAGGACGGCGAGCCCATTGCGGTCGACGCCCGCATTGCCTTTGACCCGGAAGCGGTCAAGCTCGCGCTCTAAGATTCAGTCCGGACGACTGACCTCAATCGAGCGGCTTCGCGCGGAATTCTCCCGCCCGAAGCCGCTTTTCTTTCTAAAATGGACTGAACCGTCCGCATGATCCGGAAGCGCCGCCAATACGGTATTCCGCTCAGAACGAACGGTCCCGAAGGCCTCAGGCCGGCATAAAATAAGACCTGTTCTCATTTTCGTTTCATGCTTGATTTCAGTCATTACGCGCTTTACGACTCAGCCCGGACGATGCGTCTCTCGCTGGAACCCATGACGCGCACGCAGATGCTCGCAGACTTCCCCGGAGAAATCGTTATTTCCTCGCCGCTTCTGGCGGCCCGGCTTGGGTGCGAAGCAGCGGATGCTGAAGCGATGCAGAGACGCAGAGAGGAATTCGCCGCTCTAGACGAGGAGAGCGCCCTCAGGATCTGGCTCAACCGGACCCCGGCGCGGGACGGACGCATTGCTTATGTTTCCGCTCCCGACTCGCTCCCCGACGTCGAAGAGGAACCCGACTGGGGCATTTCGAGCGCAGGCTTTCTCATCGGAAGCGTCGCCGAAATTGCCGGGTGGGTGAAGCGCATGACGGATGCAGACGACCCCGCGTCCATCCTCCGCGAGCTCTCGCGCATCCTTTCCGGATGCTCCGAGCCCCCGCATGCCGCTCAGCTCACTGATCTCTCAACGGGCGCCGTCATCATGACCTGGCCCGTGAGATGCGCGAATCCCATTCATGCGCTCTCCGCCGCAGCTGAAAGCTGGCCGGAAGTGAGATATCGGGAAGAGGACTTTGACTTTTCACTCAAAAGCGATCTTGCCGATTGACCTCAGGAATTTGACTCTCATGACCTCATCCGCCCCCAGCCAAGAAGTCCCTCAGGAAGGGAAGCTCTCTGAAGCCGAGCTTCGCAGAATTGCCGAACTCTGCTCCAAAAACGGAAAACTCGCCGAAGCCATCGTCTCCTGCGTGATGCGCGATCTGCTCAAAAACGGAAACCTCACGGAAGAGGAAGCGGAAGCGCTCTGCGCACGATGCGCCCGGGCCGCCGAGGCCGAACACTGCGCGAATGCTCCGAAGAGCGCGTGAAGCGCCCTTCGGGATCTGAAAATCCGCCGCGATAAAGAAGCCGCAGCGCTCCCGACGGAGTCTGCGGCTTTCAGTCGTTTCTCAAAATCGATTTTTCCCCGCCGCGCCTGCGGGTTCAAAAAAGGCTGACGCCCGTCTAAGCGCCAGCCTTTTTTCTCATTCAGAACGCCCCTCCAGGGCGCCCTCTTTTAAGAACGCGCGAGCTCGCTCCCGACGATGCGCCCGAAGGTGACCGTTCTGCCGCAGGCCATGCCGGTGGCGAGATTCGGGTATTCGTTCGCGAAGAAGCACCCGCTGTCGTTGCCGATCACGTAGAGGCCGGGGATGGGGCTGCCATCAGTGTCGATCGCGTTCATGTGCGTGTCGATCTGGATGCCGTCCATCGTGCAGAGCACGTACCCGGTGTTCTTGGCGCCGTAGAAGGGAGCCTTGTCGACCGGCGTCAGACGGAAGGATTCCTTGCCGTAGTCCTCGTCGACGCCCTTTCGAGCGAGCTCGTTGTAGCGATCGACCGTGCGCTTCAGTTCCTCTGCGGGGAGACCGAGCTTGCGACCAAGCTCCTCGATCGTATCGGCCTTCACGACGAAGCCCTTTTCGAGCAGTTTGGGGAGCATTTTGTCGCGCACGACTTCGTAGGAGTTGTTGGGATCCGCGCCGTTTTCGAAGGGATAAAGCCTCGAGCAGCCGTGCATCTTGAACTGCTGCGCATAGGTCGTCCAGTTGCTGTCGAAGAGCGTGTAGTGGCAGTGACCCTTCTGGTATTCGTCGGCGTGGAGAATGTTTTCGTACGTGCCCGATTCATTCATGAAGCGCCGTCCGTCCGCATTCACCTTGAGCCAGGGCTGCGAGCCCATCCAGAAAAAGCCGTTGTCGCCCGACTTTGCAGTCTCGACGCCCGTCTTCTGATCCGGCCTCAGGGCGCACCGGTCGAACATCATCATGGAGTGCGTTTCGTCCATCTTCGCGCCCGCCCAGAGGCAGGCCCGGATGCCGTCGCCGTGAGCGCCCGGCATCGCGCCGTTCCTTCCAATAATGCGGAGGTTCCAGGGCTGGAGCGCTTCCATCATCCGATAGTTCTGCGCGTAGCCGCCCGTTGCGACGACGACGCCCTTTTTCGCGACGTAGCGCACGTACTTGCCGTCGCCGTCCCGGGCGATGCAGCCCGTGACGCGGCCCGCCGTCTTTTCGAGCTTCACCATGCGGGTGTTGAAGTCGAATTCGGCGCCCTTCGACACTGCATAGTCAAAGAGGATGCGGTTGCCGTCAAGGCGCTTCCCCGTACCGTCGTCCGTTCCTCTCCAGCGCGGCGAATGGCCGGTCGCGAAATGCTCGTAGCGGGACTCGTCCACCTTGTCGCCCGACTCGTGCCAGAGCTCAACCCCGCGCTCCTTGAGACGATCGCCGTACCAGTCGATCGCTTCGCCCGACTTTTCGCAGAAGAGCTTCACGAGGTCCTGGCTCAGATGCCCGGCGGCGTACTGGGTCGCCATCGTCACGAAGTCGAACTTGTCGATCTTCGTGCCCCAGGCCTTCTGGTAGCGGGAATTCAAGGCGCCCAGGTCATTGCGGATGCCGGTCCCCGTCGCGAAGCGGTCGATGCCGATCACCTTCGCGCCCGCTTCCGCGGCCGCCGCTACGGCGAACATGCCGCCCGTGCCGCAGCCGACCACCAGAATGTCGGTTTCGCGCGTTTTCGCAATGCTCTTTTCGTCGATCTCAGGGGGTTTCCCGAGCCAGTCGCCGTCATTCTCAGCGTCCGTCTTTTCGATCACCTCAACCGGGATCTCGCCCTTCGCCTGCGCGATGCACTTTGCCGCCGCCTGAGAAACTGCCTTCGACGTGATGGTCGCGCCCGAGACGGCGTCGATGCCGGCGCCCTGAGAAGCCATCAGCATGCGCTTCAGTTCGCTGGCCGCCGCCTGACCGATGGAAGGGGTCTCATGCGAAACGTCGAGCACGACGTCCGTAATGCGGTCCTTGTCGAAGGTCATCGTGACGACGACGTCGCCGATGCCGGAAGCTTTTGCCGAGTACGTGCCCGGACGATAGATGCCGGCGGGCGATGCGGCAAAGGCCGTGCTACCGGCCGCGATCGCGGCGCTCCCGACGAAGCTTTTGCGAAGAAAATTTCGGCGTGACAGATCAGTCATTTTGGGTCTCCCTTGAGGATTCTTTCTGATGGAACGTATTGTCGGGCCGGGAGCAGCTCCCAGGTCAAGGCGGAGATCCGCGCCCGCAGGAGATGTTTCGAGAGGCTCTGAAAGATCCAATAAAATCAGAAAGGGAACTGGATTGGAGCGCCGTGCCGCCTGATCCATCCATTCATGTTCATCCGGAGACGCTCCCGTGAAGGCTCAATCCATGCAATATCGAATCGGCGACTTTGCTGCGTACATGGGAGTTACTCCCGACCTTCTCAAGCACTACGAGGATCAGGGACTCCTCTGGGCCGAGCACCGCGAAAACGGCTACCGCTACTATCCGTTCCAGACGAGCCCGAAATTCCTTGCCGCCATGCAGCTCAAAAGCTACGGCATTCCGATCCGCGGCATGCAGGCGCTCATCAGCGACGCGTCTCCCGAGGAACTCCTTGAGGAGCTTCGCAATCGAACCGCCCATATGGAAAAGGAGGCGGAGCGCCTGCGGATGGTGATTGAGGAGCAGCGCTCGCTTGAAGCCTGGATGGCCCGCCGCAGGCCCGGCCGCGACGACTGGGAGGTGACCGATTTCGAGAGCTTCTGCTTCCTTCCCCACTCCCAGGGGCTCGTCTTTATTGAAAACGAGGACATCTACAAAATTCTCCCCGATTGGCTCGGCTGGATGCCGCTCGTCAAATCGACGCTTGCCGTGAGTCCGACCCCGGCAGAGGACGGGTCGCTTCCCTCTTCCTGGGGGCTTTCCGTCCGGGAGTCCATTGCGAAGGCGGCAGGCATTCCGGTCAATGAGAGCGTCGAATGCGTCCCTGCCGGCAAAGCCTTCATCCTTCATTACGCGGGCCCTGCCCGCATGCAGTCCGAGAGCCTCCGGGAGGATCACGACCATCCGGTCCTCGCGAAGATGCGTGCGCTTGGGGTTAAGCCGAAGGGAAGGATTTTCAAGATCGTCCGGCTCAACGCGCACATGAACCAGCCCGACAGACTCGAGTTTGCGGACTACATCGCGCCCATTGAATGAGGCCGGCTTCACTTCGTCCGTCATAATCTGCCGCAGGCGTGAGGAAAATGATTCCTGAGTCTTTTTCAGGATCTTTCTTCACGTCATGAATTATTTCGATATTGAGGGCGCCTGCGCGGTCGCGCGCTACTTTCCGCCTTCGTCCGCTTCCACGCCCGAGCCTGCGCTTCGCGGTCAGGCGGAGTGGCTCGCGTCGCGCGAATCGAGCCGGAATCAGAAAATCCGCCTGATGCCCGACGCCCACCCGGGAAAAATCGGCCCGATCGGCCTCGCGATGACCGTGGGCGAGACTCTCCTCCCGGGTCTCGTCGGGATCGACATGGGCTGCGGCGTCACGCTCGCAAAGCTCCGCATGAAGCGCCGCCCGGACTTCGGCGCCCTATCCGCCCTTGTGCGGGAGCAGATCCCCGCGGGCTTTGCGGTTCGGGATAAGCTGCTCCCCGAAGCCCTCAGCTTCAATTTCGAGCGCTTCAGAGTGCTCCGCCACATCAATGTTGCAGGTGCGCAGAAATCGCTCGGCACCTTGGGCGGCGGGAACCACTTTCTCGAGGTCGACCGGGATGAGGAAGGCGCCTTCTGGCTTGCGGTCCATTCCGGGAGCCGCCGCGTCGGGGTCGAGGTCGCCGGCCGCTACATGCAGCTCGCGAGCGCTCAGGCTGCAGGGTCCCCTAAGGGAAAGGGGGCTTTTGAAGAGGCGCCGCTTTCGGGCGGGCTCCTCAGCGACTACCTCTCAGACCTCGAGGGCGCCTGCGCCTACGCAGAGGCAAGCCGCCGGGCGATGCTCCGCCTCATTTGCGGCGGCATGCGATGGAAGATGGAGTCCGTTTTGTCAGTCGTGCACAACTATGTCGACTGCTCCGACACGGTGCCGATTCTGAGAAAAGGCGCTATCTCCGCAAAGGCGGGGGAACCCGTCGCCATTCCGATCAACATGCGGGACGGCATCCTTTTGGGCGAAGGCCTGGGGAACCCCGAATGGAACGAATCGGCCCCCCACGGCGCCGGCAGGATTCTGAAGCGCGATGCGGTAAAGAACGTCCTCACCGTCAGCCGCCTGCGCGAGGAAATGAAGGCGGCGGGCATTCAATCTCCATCGATCAGCGCGGAGACGCTTGACGAAGCTCCCGAAGCCTACCGGGCGCTCGCCGACATTCTTCCGGCACTCGCTCCTACGGTGCGCGTGACGCAGCGGCTCGTGCCCGTCTGGTGCTTCAAAGGCGGCAAGGGCTGACCACTTTCAGCGAGGCAATTTCAGATGCTTATGCAGATTTCCTCAGGAAGCGGCCCGGCCGAATGCGAACTGGCCGTGCTCCTCTTCTTCCGTGCGCTCCGGAAGGAATTCCCGGACATTGAACTCGTCGACGAAAGGAAGGGCAGCGTCGCGGGCGGCCGCGCATCGATCCGGTTCCGCACGCGATGGGAGCTCCCGGATCTGAAGGCGCTCGCCGGCACCATCCAGTGGATCTGTCCGAGTCCGCTGAGGCCCCACCACGGTCGCAAGAACTGGTTCATCGACCTTTCGATCCTCGGGGAGGCGCCGCGTCCGGACATGTCCGGCCCCGTGCGGTTCGAGCGCTTTCGCTCGGGCGGCAAGGGCGGACAAAACGTCAACAAGGTCGAAACGGGCGTGAGGCTCGTGCACACCGAAACCGGCATTGCCGTGCGCGAAACGGGCGAACGGTCGCAGTGGATGAATCGACGGCGGGCAGAGGAAAGGCTTCAGGCGGCGCTCGGGGAACTCCGGATCGAAGCGGAGAAGAAGGACGAAGAAGGCGCCTGGCGCGCCGCCAAAACGCTCGAGCGCGGGAATCCCACGCGGATCTACGAGGGTCCCCGGTTCATTCTCAGGGATGTCAGAAAATAAAGAAAATCAAACATGTACAAAATCAACTTGAATTCTAAGGGCTGGAAGAAGGAACTCCCCGTCATCGTCATTCTCTCGGGCGCCGGGCTTTCCGCCGAAAGCGGCATTCCGACCTACCGCGATCCTCAGAGCAACTGGCAGACGACCAATGCCTTTGATTCCGAGGAGGCGAAAAGGAACCCGCAGCTCTTTCTCCGGGGAACGAACGAACGGATCCGGGAATGGAAGGATGCGAAGCCCAATGCCGCGCATGCGGCGATTGCGGATTTTGCGAGACGCCTGCGCGGCCGTGCTTCGATCCTCCACATCACGCAGAACATCGACGCGCTTTCCGAGGACGCGGGCGACACGAGCGTCTTTCACCTGCACGGCTCTATTCTCAAGAGCCGCTGCCGGCGCTGCGGCGCGCATTTCCCGCGTCTTGCTCCCTACTCCCTTGAGGACACGTGCCCGGCGTGCGGAAGATCGGACGGCGCCGTCCGTCCCGACATCGTGCTCTTCGGCGAAGTCCCCTACGGCATGGACTGGATTCCCGGAATCCTCAGAGAGGCCGACATCTTCATCGCGGTCGGGACCTCCCTCATCGTCTACCCGGCCGCGAGGTTCGTCGCGGAAGCGATGGAGCACGGCTGCCTCGACCGGTTCCTCATCACGAAGGATCTGCCCGATGAACTCTTCACGGACCCCGCGCACATCGACCTCGACGAAGCCGACAGCATTCTCGAATACACAAAGTTCTTCAGGGGGTCGGCCGCCCGGATCCTGCCCCAGGTGCTCGAAGGCATTGCCTGGGAAATTGAGGCGCGCATGAGTCCGAAGCTCCTTCCCTGAGAAAGGCACCCTCACGGAAAAGCGCAAAGAACGGACAGAAGAAAACCCGGCAGTCCTCGGAAAGACGCCGGGTTTTCATTGCGGGAGGTTTCTGAGATCTCCTCAGAAGCCTTCTTTACTGCTCAAATTACCCGCGGGCCTTGAAGACCGCCGCGAGCGACTTGGCAACGTATTCGACGTTGCGGTGGTTGAGGCCCGCGATGCAGATGCGGCCGTTGCGCACGCCGTAGACGCCGTACTTCTCGCGCAGGAGGTCCATCTCCTCGGCGCCGAGGCCCGTGAAGGAGAACATGCCGTGCTGCTTGATCGCGAAGCTGAAGTCGAGGCCTTCGGCCTTGCCGGCGGCGTAAAGCGCCTCGCGCATGCCGACGATGCGGGCCCGCATGCCGTCGACTTCCTTCCTCCAGGAAGCTTCAAGTTCAGGGTCGCCAAGCACTTCAGCAACGATCTGGCCGCCGTGCGTGGGCGGGTTCGAATATTCCTGACGAACGATGCGCTTCATGATCGAGGTGACGACCTGAGCTTCCTTCTCGTTGTCGCAGACGATGTGAAGAGCGCCCACGCGTTCGCCGTAGAGGCCGAAGTTCTTCGAGCAGGACGTGGCCGCAAGGAACGTAACGCCTTCATCGGCGAGAAGACGGATCGCGAAGGCGTCTTCCTCGAGACCGGCGCCGAAGCCCTGATAGGCCATGTCGATGAGGGGAAGAAGATCGCGTTCGACGAGGATCTTCACGACTTCGCGCCATTCTTCGTGCGAGAAGTCGAAGCCCGTCGGATTGTGGCAGCAGCCGTGGAGCAGCACCAGGGTCTTCGCCGGCAGGGCGTTCAACGCCGCCTTGAAGGCCTCGAAGTCGATGCCCGAGCGGTCGGCCTTGAGATAGGCGTACTTGCCGACTTCAAGGCCGTCGGCCTTGAGAATCGCAATGTGGTTGCCCCAGGTCGGGTCGGAAACGACGCCCTGAGTGACGCCGAGGAACTGGTGGGCAAAAGCGGCTGCGAGCTGCAGGGCGCCCGTGCCGCCCAGCGTCTGAATGGTCGAAATGCGGCCCGCCTTCACGGCGGCGTGGTCCTTGCCGAAAACGAGCTTCTGCACGCTCGCGCAGTACTGCGGCATGCCGGACATCGGCATGTAGCCGCGCGGCAGGTGGCGCTCAAGGAGACGGCGCTCGGCCTCCTCGACGCACTCCATCAGGGGCAGAAACCCGGCTTCATTGAGGTAGACGCCGACGCCGAGATTAACCTTCGTTTCGCGCGGATCCTTCTTATAGAGTTCCACAAGGCCAAGAATGGGATCGTCCGGCATGGGGGCGAGAGCTGCAAAATCGCTCTTAAGCATAGTGTCTGCTTCCTAAAAAATTTTTTGAATTGACGGAGCCAGAATGTCGGACTCCCGTGGAAAGTGCGTCCGACGTCGTGAGTATCACAAATATAGTTCGCCCGGCGCCCCAACTCTCGCCGGGAAAACAGTCGTCCTTCAAAATTGCGATCGGGCCTTTGATTCTGCATCGCCTGAGCTAAGGTGTTTTCCCCAACTTCCCGCCCTCCGGCAGAGGCCATTTGAGAAGATGCGGCCGGAGCGTTCTATTATTGGCGCTTCTCCGCCTGCCTTCTATCTATTGCGGTAGACTATTGAAAACAGATTTTCGATAGTTAAAGTATTGCCATGGATCCTCTCCTTCTCAAAGCCCTTGAATGGACCGCGCTCTGCACGGGCTTCACCTTCCTCTGCACGACGGTCGGCGCCGCCGTCGTCTTCTTCTTCCGTCCGGAAAAGGATACGGCGCTCGCTGAAACCCTTTCCCTCGGCTTTGCCGCCGGGATCATGATTGCCGCCTCGGTCTGGAGCCTCATCATTCCGGGGCTCGAGATGGCTGAAAAGAACGGTTCGATCCCCTGGCTCACGGCATCCGTGGGCGTCATCGCAGGCGCGGTCTTCCTCAAGTTCCTCGACATGGCGATGCCGCACCTTCATCCGGGTTCGACGACGCCCGAGGGCCCGAAGTCGAAGCTCCACCGCGCGCAGCTTCTGTTTCTCGCCATCACGCTCCACAACATCCCTGAAGGGGGCTCGGTCGGCCTCACGTCGGGACTCGCCGCCATGTCGGGCGATCCGCTTGCCCTCTCCTCTGCCTTTGCGCTCGCCCTCGGCATCGGCATTCAGAACATCCCCGAAGGCGCGGCCGTATCGCTCCCGCTCCTCGGCCAGGGCGTCCCCCGCATGAAGGCCTTCCTCTTCGGCGTGCTTTCGGGCCTCGTGGAGCCGGTCTTCGGCCTCGTCGTCGTCGCCGCGATTTCCTTCTTCCTCCCCGTCATGCCCTTCATGCTGACCTTTGCCGCGGGCGCAATGCTCTACGTGGTGGTTGAGGAGCTCATCCCCGCAGCGCACCTCTCGAAGCACTCCGACATCGGCACGATGGCGCTGATTGCGGGCTTCGTCATCATGATGGCGCTCGACACCTCTCTCGGTTGAGAAAACGCAAATCATTGCGAATTACCGAATCAACAGGCGCCTGAAAACAAAATTTAATTCACGCAGAATGCCATAATGAACTCAAAGAGAGGGGCGGCCGGCCCGCTCCTCCCTCTTCCGGATTCCGGAAGAAAAATCCATAAAAAGGAGGCATCCATGCGTGTGCTTATTCCCGTAGACGGCAGCGTTTCCTGCCGCAACGCTCTTGACCTTCTTGCCGCGCGCGCACGCCGCATGCAGGTGAAGCCTGAAGTCTCTCTCATCAACGTCCAGCACCCGGTTCCGATGGGCGTCATGACGCAGTTCGGCCTCGACGCCGTCCGCGCCGCCGCCGAAGAGGAAGCGAAGGGCATCTTCTCGGACCTTGAGGGCAGCATTGCCGTCAGAGAACTTAATCCCGAGGAAAAGATCGGATTCGGCATTCCCGGCGAAGTCATTTCGAAGGAAGCTGAGGACGAAGACTGCGACCTCATCATCATGGGCGCGCGCGGGATTTCTCCCGCGAAGAGCTTCTTCCTCGGGTCGGTCTCGAGAAACGTGCTCGCCAACACGATGAAGCCCGTTCTTCTCGCCCGCGGGGAGTCGCTGCCCGACCGCGAGAACCTGAGGCTCGTGCTTGCCGTCGACGGCTCCAACTACGGCGCCGCGGCCGCGAAGTTCATTTCTGAAAACCCGGGCTTCTTCGGACCCGCGCCCGAGGTGAAGGTCGTGAGCGTCATGCGCGACTTTTCCGACCTCACGCGCGCCGGCGTCACCGAATACGAACCCATTCTTCGCGACACGCGCGACCGCTGCGAAGCGGAAAACACGCGCCTCTGGGAAGAAGCGACGGAACCCGTCCTCGACATTCTCAAGGAGGCCGACATCGAAGCCGAAGCCGTCCGCCTGACGGGGAGCCCTGCCGAAGAGATCACGAAGTACGCGAAGGACCACGCCGACATGATCGTCATGGGCTCGCACGGCTGGGGCCGCTTCAAGTCCGCGGTCCTCGGCTCCACGGCGACGAAGATCGGGGCCCTTACGCACCTTCCGGTGCTCCTCATCCGCATTGAGGACTGAGGCTGCGCCTTTCTCCCCGAAGGGAGTCCTCCTCAAAATCAATAATCCCCCGGGAGGCGCCCCAAGCGCCTCCCGGAGGCAAAATCAAGAGAGGATGAATATGAGAGTCATCATTCCAGTCGACGGCAGCGCCTCCTCTTCTGAAGCCATCCGATTCATCGGCGAACGCGCCCGGTACATGAGCGAAAAGCCCGTGTCCGAGCTTATTTACGTCGAGCCGCCCATTCCCGACGACGTGATCGACCGCATCGACATCGACGCGCTCCGGCGGGCCTATGAGGCTTCCGCGAAGCAGAAAGCCGCCGGCAGCGAAGCGATCTCCCGCGCCGCGGGGCTTGCGTCCGAAACCAAAGTGCTCGAGGGCGACTGCGGTCCGGCGATCGCGCGCGAGGCGAAAGCCTTCCGCGCCGGCCTCATTGCCATGGGCTCGCGCGGGCGCTCGCCCGCGAAGAGCTTTTTCCTCGGCTCCGTTTCAAGAAGCGTGATCGAGCACGCCGGCCTCCCCGTCCTGCTCGTGCGCGAAAAGGGTCTCCCCGAACGCGAGGGCCTGAGGATTCTCCTTGCGGTCGACGGGTCTGAATACGGCGGGAAGGCCGCCGGCTTCATCGTTGAAAATGCGGCCCTCTTTGGTCCCCGGCCGAGCGTCGACGTGATTTTCGTCACGCTCGACTATACCGGCATCGCCCGCGACGAGGTCGACTTCATCGCGCCCGAAAGCGCCCGCGCCTACCTGGAAAAGGAGGCCGAGGGCGATTGGGAAAAGGCCGTGAAGCCCGTTGTCGACATCCTCGCCTCGGCCGGCATTGAAGCGAAGCCCGTCAGACGCGCCGGCGACCCCGCAGGGGAAATCGCCCGGTACGCAGCAGAAAATGCCGACCTGATCGTCATGGGGTCCCACGGCTGGGGACGCCTCAAATCCGCCGTCCTCGGCTCAACCGCAACAAAAGTGGGCGCCCTCACGCAAACCCCCGTGCTTCTCGTGCCTTCGGCCGACGCCTCGTAAGCGCCTCAACCGGCATCTCATTGAAAAAAGGAATTCATCTCATGAGAATCATCATTCCGAGCGACGGCAGCGCCTCCTGCCGCGAAGCCATTCGTTTCATCGGCGAACGCGCGAAGTTCATGCGCGAAAAGCCCGTCGTCGAACTCGCGAACGTGCAGTACGCGATTCCGGAGAGCATCATCGACCGCTTCGGTCTCGAAGCCGTCTGCGCCGTTTATGAAGCCGAAGGCCGCGCGCAGCTCGCCGAATGCACGAAGACCGCGGAACGCGCTGGCCTCTCCGTCGAAACCCGCGTTCTCTACGGCGAATGCGGGCCGTCGCTTGCGCGCGAGGCGCAGGTTTTCCGCGCCGACCTCATTGCCATGGGCTCCCGCGGGCTCTCCCCGGCGAAGAGCTTCTTCCTCGGCTCCGTTTCGAGAAGCGTGCTTGAGCACTCCTCGCTTCCGGTTCTCCTTGTGCGCGAAAAGGGGCTCCCCGAGCGCGAGAACATGCGGATTGCGCTCGCGGCCGACGGCTCCGACTACGGCGAGGCGGCGGCGCACTTCATTGCCGAACATCTCGACCTCTTCGGACCCGGCCTCACCGTCGACGTGATCAGCATTGCGCCCGACTACGTGAGCCTTGCGAAGAACGAGATCGACGGCGTATCGCCTGCGAGCTCGAAGGAATTCTTCGAAAAGGAATCCCAGAGCGCCTGGGAGAATGCCGTGAGTCCGGTTCTTGCCACGCTGACGGCGGCAGGCATCGACGCGCGGCCCGTGAAGCGCGAGGGCGATCCGGCCGAGGCGATTTCGGCCTACGCCAATGAAAACGCAGACATCGTCGTGATGGGCTCGCACGGCTACGGGCGCTTCAAGTCCGCCGTTCTCGGCTCGACCGCCGCCCGCGTGGGGGCGCTCTCCGAAATCCCGGTGCTCGTGATCCGCCTTCCCGAGGATCTGCAGATCTGACCTTTAAAAGAATCTTCTGTTAGAAAGAGAAGCTTATGCGCATTCTTGTTCCCGTTGATGAAAGCAGCCAGAGCACGCGCCTCATCCATTTCCTTCTTGAGCGCGATTCGCTCCTCGGGACCGATCCCGAGATCGAGCTCGTCAACGTGCAGTACTCCGTGCCGGAATCGCTCATCCGCCTTTTCGGCCTCAATGAGGTCAAAAAGTACTACCAGGATACGGGCGTCAACGTTTTCGAGGACCTCCAGAAAAAGACGGACTTCCGTTCGAAGCTCCGCACCGCAACGGAACGCGTGATGTACGGCGACGTCGTGAAGATGCTCGCCGAGGAGGCCGAGGCCTCGAAGGCCGATCTGATCGTCATGGGCGCCCGCGGGCTCAATCCCGTGCAGGGCCTCATCTTCGGCTCGGTCTCGAACGGCCTTCTTGCGAGGACGCACGTGCCGATGCTCGTGGTCCGCGACGAATCGAAGCTCCCCGAAAAGAAAATGCGGGTCGGCATCCTCGTCGACGGTTCGGCCTACGGGGCCGCTGCCGCCAACTACGTGCTCGAGCACCTTGAACTCTTCGGCGAAGACCCCGAGTTCACGGTCGTGCATTGCGCGGAACCCGTGCCCGATCCCATCACGCCCAACCCGGTGAACCCGATGATGCCGGTGCTCTCGCGCGAGGAGATCGACGAGGAGCAGCAGACGCGCTTCCATGAAGCCGTTCAGCCGGTGCTTGATCCCTTTGAAGTGGCGGGCCTCAATGTCAAGGCGCAGCTCCTTGTCGGCGAGGCCGACCTCGAGCTCCCGAGCTTTGCAAACGGGAACCTCGACCTCATCGTCATGGGCTCCCACGGCCGCGGCAACTTTACGGCTGCGGTTCTCGGCTCCACCGCCATGCATATTGCGGCGGAAACGAAGGTGCCGATGCTCGTGATCCGGAAGTAATTTCGCCCTCAAGCATCATACGAAGCGGCCCGGAATGCCAGGCGATTCCGGGCCGTCTTTCTTTTCCGGCCCCGGGTGCGCTTCATCGCTGCGCACCCGGAGTCCTGACCTCAAAGAAATCAGTCCTTCTTCGAACGGTTGGCGAAGAAGTTCGCCTTCTGGATGTCTTCCGTGCGGACCGTGAAGACCTGATTGAGCAGATCCTCAGTCAGCGCTTCCGCATCGGCCATCGCCTGAATGCTGAAGTGGTCGAGATCGGCCTGAGCCTTCTTCGGATCGGTCTTCACGGTCTTCACGTACTCGGCTTCAAAGGCGGCCTGGCGCTTGGCAAGCCCCTTTTCAAAGTCCGCATAGGCCTTCGTCACGATGGGCGCGAGCTTCGGATAGTCCGTCATCACGAGCGTCTGGAGCTTTCTGAACTTCCAGTAGAGGCTCGAGGAGTCGGCCTTGTCCGTACCCTCGCCCCAGTGCTTCGGATAGGCGGACATGCCCGAATAGATCGGCACGTAGACGGAAAGATCCGCCATGCCCATCGCGAGATAGGTCACTTCGCCGATCGCCTTCGGGAGCCACGGACGAACCTGCATCACGTGCGATTCATATGTGCGGAAGACGCTGATCGGACGATAGGGTTCGGCGTCGCCCTTGAGGCCATTCGTATACGGGTCGTGCGAAGCGAGTTCGCCCGATTCGTAGTGGTTGCGCAGAATCGTCTTGAGGTCCTCAACCGTCACCTTGCTGTCGGGCGTCGCCCAAACGGGGAAGCTGCGGCCGTCCGTCACCTTCTGATTGAGCGACGGCGTCAGAATCTTCTGCACCTGCCAGACGCGCGGATCGTTGTAGTCGCGGTCGCGCGCATCGTCGCGCGTATAGGCCTTCGAGAAATTGAATTCTCCGTCCTTCTTTGGATCATAGAAGCCGTTCTTCGTCGCCCACTCGACGAGGGTCTTCGAAGCAAGGAAGTCCGGGCTCTTCGGGTCGTACTGCTGCAGGCGCCCCTGATTGCCCGACGCGAAATACTTGTCCTTCGGCGTCCTCTGGGCGAGCCACTGGTGGCCCGTGCCGGTTTCGAAGTACCAGACTTCCTTTTCGTCCATCAGGACGACGCCGAAGCCTTCGCCCGCACCGATCGTTTCAACGATGCGGCCGAGAAGCTCAACGCCTTCGCGGGCCGTTTTCACGCGCGGCAGAAGAACTTCGGGGATGTCGTCTTCGGTTATGCCGGTGGCTTCGTTATAGGGGTCGATTTTGAGCGCATCGTCGCGCGCAAAGATCGATTCCGTACCGGAGAAGCCCACGCCCGCCTCGTTGAAGCCCGTGGCGCCGTGCACCTGGGTCTTCCAGTTCGGGACCGTGGTGTAGCGCATGCCGTTCTCGGGAAGCGGATATTCAAAATTGTTGGCGCCATGGTGGTCCGCCGTGCGGTACATGCCTTTCACGCCTTTCGTCGCCGGATGGATCACGAGGTGCTGAGCCTTGAGCGCAGAGCTGTCGGCAGCGCGGGCGATCAGGATCGAGCCGTCGGCGGTGGCGCCGGAACCCACCACGACGGTGGTGCAGGCGAGCGCGGAGCCGCAGGCAAGAGCAGCAGCGGCTGCGAGGGCGGCGAGCTTGAAATGACGCATGGGAATTCTCCTCAAAGGTGGCTCTGGAGACTTCCTTTCTCATGATCGCGCCGGGATTTTTGCGGGAATCTCTGGTCAGGAGTCCCTGAAGGGACGGCGCGAAAGAGTGAAGTCTCCGAAATTTGGGGAAAGGCGGAAGCGCCTTCCCCTCGGACAGGCCGATTCTTGCCCATCTAAGCAAAAGTGCCTAGAGGAGAAAATACCCATGGTCCAATCCGGCACGGCGGCAGTGCGGATTGGGAACGCCTGTTTTCAGGACTTGCCGCCGGGTCCGATATGGACCTGGTGCGGCTTTTGGTCTTTCGGTTCCGGAAAGAAATGAACGATGCCCTTGACGAGAAAGCCCACGAGAAAAGCGGAAATGACCGTGCCTTCGCGAATGCCCGTGAGCGTGCCCAGCACCGCAAGCGAGAGAAGCGCGGCAATGACGACAAGCGACACGTCGTTCACGATCTTCTTCGTCCCGAAGGATTTCCGCAGAACCGCCGCATAGACGATGACGACGCCTTCGCCCGGCTGCACGATGGTCTTGGAGCGGATCTGGAGAAAGACGCCCGCGGCAAGCACGACGTTTCCGAGAAGGCTCATGGCGAAACCCGTGAGCCAGGTCTCCGGCGCATGAGCGCCGAGAAGCCACATGTTGAGGTCGATGAAGAGTCCGAAAACGAGGACCGCCGGGATCTGGAGGAGATTGAGCACCGTAAAGCGGCTTCTCAAAAGCACCGCCTCGATGAGAACGAAGAAGACATTGAGGATGAAGGTCGTCGTGCCGAAGGTGAGCGGAAAGATCTTCGAGAGCACGAAGGGCAGCGAACTGATGGGCGTCGTGCCGAGGCCTGAGAGCGCGGTGCAGCTGATCCCGAAGGTCGCGCACTCAATCCCGATGAGAAGCATCAGGATGCGGCGAACGGGATTTTGAAAGCGTTTCGAGGGAAGAGAATTCTGCATGGCCGGCGGAAAACTTTAAGGCGCCCGAGTTTAGCACCGGATACATTTGTTAACGGGAAGCTCTTCCGCGCGTTTCCTGATTGAGCGGCACCGGGCAGAGAGTGAGAGAGCGCACGCACGAGTGGACGTCTTCCATCCGGCGACCTTCTTCATCTCAACGTTGTCATTGAATGAGAACACGCGCCTCAGCGCGATTCCCGAAATGTTATGTGCACGGGATTAAAAATCCAAAACCGTAAATAGTCTTCCATCAGAAAATAATCACTCTCAGGTTATTCGAATCTGA
>ERZ1673744.1158-NODE-1158-length-26261-cov-5.468977_pt1 | contig 26261 bp, 32 predicted proteins | sample MGYA00580207_ERZ1673744 | MGnify/ENA primary metagenome ERZ1673744 (study PRJEB41218, sample SAMN15661751) | gut metagenome | host: Homo sapiens | place: Canada: London | collected 2015-08-20/2019-03-30 | study: EMG produced TPA metagenomics assembly of... | reverse complement strand
TAAAACGCCCTAATATTGATTATAAAGTTATAAAAGAAATTGATTCTGTTACTACTTCATTAAATATTCCTTCCGATGTTGCAGAACAGGTTGAAATCCTTGTTAAATATGACGGCTATTTAAAACGTCAGGAGTTTCAGGTTGAGCAGGCAGGAAAACTTGATAAGTATAAAATTCCTGAAGATATTGATTATACAAAAATTGACCATATTTCATCAGAAACTAAGGATAAATTAAATAAAATAAGACCTAAGACACTTGCACAAGCTTCCCGTATAGGAGGTGTAAAACCTGCTGATATTTCTATTTTAATGGTAATGCTTGAACGTCATCAGATTGCGCGAAAAGTTTTACAGTAGATTTTTTATTAAATCTTGATTTAATATATTGCCCGGTCGTATGTAATGCTTCTCCTATATATGTGCAAATAACTATTGATAAAAATGTATATAAAAATTTATATTTATAAAGTTTATAATATAAATTGGTAAGTTCATGCGGCAGTTGACTGAAGGGTTTGCCGTCTATGTAAAAAATAACAAGCTGAATTAAGAATATAACAAATTTGTGATTAGACATTATATGTAAAGTGTTACGACCTATTTTATCAGCTAAGCTGCCCTCTTTGATTAACGGCGCAATAAGTTTAGATACAAAAAGAATAAAATAAATGCTTGTAAAAGGAATAATAAATGGAGAAATATTATGATGAATTTGAGCAAATATTAATCCTAAATTTACATTTGTATTTGATAATATGAAAACAATTATATGGATTGCTAAAACTATTGAAAATGTCTGCATATTATATTTGATTTTTTTTTCTAATGAAATTTTATATAAATAACCGATATAAATATAAAATAGGGAAATAAGGGTTCTTATTAATACACGTGTAAAACCGTATGATGCCGCAAAATTATCTTTGGATATTAAAATTGCGATAACTGCAAATGTTAAAAAAATTGATAAAGGAAAATAAATATTTTTATTAATTTTTTTACAAATAATCATTATTAAAGCAAAGGCTACTAATGAAATTGCTAACTGATAAATAAACCAATTTGGAGAGCTAAGCGAAAACGGTGTTGAATCAATAGGCGATATTGTCATATTTTTGAATGTCGGCAGTTTTCCATATAATCTGTTAAATATAATAAATACAGCAAATGTTACTCCTCCATAAAAAAAATGGTATAAATAAAACTTACCTAAATATCTGCTAATAATTTTTTTAGTAAACCTTAAAAACTTTTTCAATAGACATTCGCCTTCAATTATTTCAGTTTTGAAAAAATATCCTGAGATGAAAAAGAAAAGTGGTATATGATAGCTGTAACTTGTGAAAAAATCCCCAAAAATATTCCATTTAACATGTCCTGCAACTATCGCAAAGATGCCTAATAACTTAGCTATATTCATTTCAGTATTAAATGTTTTTTGCAAAGAATCACCCTAAAAAATAGTAAATTAGTTTATTTTACTATTTATAAAATCATAAATAAGGTGATTTTACAATATTGTATACCATTTTTAATAAGATATATGAACTTTATAATATATACAAGGAGCTTTATGTGAACGAAGTAATAATAAAACAACAAGTCGGAGCAAGAATTAAAAAATTCAGGCAGTTAAACAAACTCACTCAATTTAAGTTAGGTGAGTTAATTGACATTAACCAAAGGCAGATTGCATTAATTGAAAGCGGTAAATCATATCCCTCATTGCAAACATTGTTGAAGCTGGCTGAAGTTTTTGATTGTTCATTACCTGATTTATTTGAGGATAACTCATTAATAACTGAAAGTCATTTGAAAGAACAACTAAAATCAATGATAGATAAGACTGATTTTGAAAACTGCAAACGTCTATATATTGTAATGAAAAATTTTATAAACTTATAAATTTACATAAAGCTAAGCAGCATAATTAATACTGTTAATTTCTAAATTATTACCTTGTTTAGTAAATTTAATATTATTATTGTTTAAAATTCGTTCAACAATTTGGTCTTTATAATCTTTAACGTTAATATCTACCGTGCCATACACTCCGGTATTACGAATTCTGTTAAAGGTGGGTCTTGGATTATAAACCCAAAAGTTGCTCATTAACATTCCTAAAGTAAGAACCTGCTGTCTTGATGTTGCAGTGCCAGTGTCAACTGTATAAACACTTTTGAAACTGGGGTCGGTACATCTTTTTTGATTAAATAATTGTTTTTGTTGAGGTATATTGTTTACAGATTGTATTCTCATACTTTTCCTTCGGTAAATGTAATCTTTTCCTCAAATTATAAATCTTGTAAAAAATAAAATTAATATATAAAAGTAGTAAATTTATAAAAATTTACATATTACAATTGGGCAATCATTTTTAAATATTAGAAAGAAAATAAAAAAAACTCCTCGAATTATCTGAAGATAGAACTTTTTGCATAGATATATTTGAAGCTATGACACAAACCCCTTACGATTTATTGCATAATATAGAAGATTTTATACAGAATATTGCTTGATTATCGGCATCGCATTTTATTACTTTTTTACTAAATTACCAACTTTTTACCTTTGGTAAAGACCTTTAAGTCCTCTCAAAGAGAGGGCTTTCACTTTTATACAAACCCTTTCAGTTTTGGTAATATAAACAAACTGAAATAATTAAAATATGAGGGGCAAGAAACCCTCAAGTAAAAATTACTAAGGTAGGAAACCCCTACAGAAAGGAGTTTGTATGAAAGATACAACACCTAAACACCCTACGGTTAAAAATATTCTAAATTATGTAAAAGCCGAAATGGCAAAGCAAGAAGCTTTAATGCGTTCAAAAAGAGCTAAAAGAGGTTGGGTAACAAGAAGAATGAATTCAAAAGAAAGGAAAAGGTTAAGAAAAACAGGTTAAATGAATTTAGTAATATTAGAACTGTAATACCATCATCTAAGTATTTTATTTCAGACAGGTATGGAAATAGTAGAAAGTTAAGAATTTTCGTTCATGAAGAATTTGTTCCTAGTCGATACTTTGAACCTAATTACAAAGGGTTAATTTTATCCAGAAAAGATGGTAACTACTACGAAATTATTGATAACCTTAAACTCTTTGTCAAAAAGAATATAAGAGTAGAGGATTATGTCAAAAACGCTCTTGATTAAATAGGTGCAACTGATGATATTGCAATAAGTAAATATGTTACTAAAGCGATTTTAAATATAGAACATTCTATCCCAAGATTATTTGGACATAATGTGTATTTAACTGAGCAAATAACCATATACCTAAATATAAGATTGTATTTAGTTCTTTTGCAAAGGCACTCCCGAACAAAGAATTTCAGCAAAATTATTAGAAACATATTATACAGAAGCTTAGGATTTATAATAACAGTAGATTTTGTCAACAGACCAGATAACGGAGGTAATAAATATGTCGCATAAATATTTTGTAAAAGGATTTACAAGAAAAACAATAGAAGAGAATATGAAAATTATCTCTAACTACATTGAAAATTCAGATGAAATAACTGATAGTGATAAACATTTCTTAAAATGTAGTTTGTATGTGTTTTACAAATTAAAACGCACTGAATTAGAGATGTATTCTATGAAGTCAAACTTTACAATGATTATTTCAAAATAAGATATGCAACAAAATTTGCTTCAAGGTTTATCTCAGATTTTATTGATTAACATAGATTAGGAAAAAGAGTATTGAATTTCCTTGTGGAATTGTATCACAGACTAGATGATTATGAAGAAAATTTACTGAGAGCATATGAAACAAGAACTTGTCCTATTTGTAGATATAAATTTGGAATTAATTGGAGAATTCAATGCTGTGGGGCATTTATGGTGTTGAATAAATATACTTATAAATGCCCAAATGGTCATTAAAAGGAAATATTATTCCTATGAACAAATATTATATTTTAGCTTGAGAAAATCATACCTCAAGCTAATTTATAAATACTTAGAGCTTATAAGGAGATAATTATGAATAATCAAAAGAAAAGTACAGATAAACAACAAAATGGAGAGAAGCACCACTCTGTTAATCCACTAGCCAAAAGTAGTAATCAACAGCCACTACAGCCAAACACTACCTTTGAAAATGTTGGTATATATGGTTTAGAAGACGATTCATATATTACAAAAATAACTCTTACGGTAGGTAAAAAATATATTATAGAAACATTAAACTATATCTTAATAGATTATTATAAAGAAGAAACAATAAAGGAAATAACAGATAAATACAGTGTATCATTATATGAGTTATTATACTCGATGTGTAGTGATAGTTATTTATATGAGATGAGCTTTACTAATTTATTTCTCAACAATATAAATTCGTATATTGATGAGAAATTAATTAACCTTGCTCAGCCAGTTAATGTTACTGATATTATTCCACATCTAGTAAAACACATACAATTATCATTACCACATATACTTAAGGATATTAAAAATAGAACTGTTCAAAAGTTTATTACAATAGAACCTAACTATAAATATGAAGAAGAAAAAATATTATCAGATGAAAATAATAACATAAAAGATGTTAGGTTTAAAATAAATCCTACTAATTTCATTAAATATACTTCCATAGAAGATTCTAATGAATGCACATCATTTGTATATTTGTCATCGCTATTGTATTCAATGATACTTGACCAACTTTACAATTATGTGCAAGAAACTCTAAATACTGTTCCAACAGATAGTTAAATAAAAACAAAAGAAGACTTTGCTTTTGACGAGATTCTTATTAAGGGTTTATCCAACATAGTAGCGATTATTGTTGGAATTACAACTGTTTCAATTTATAAACCTACTAAATTGAATGCTATAGACCTTATTTGGGAAATGTACAAATTAGATAGTAAAGCTGATTTGTTAAATATAAGTAAAAAAGAAAGAGAGAGTTCTATCACCTTTAACTATAACCCTAAGAATGATTATTTCATTCATACCTTAAGTAAATATCATACAGAAGATACACAACTTAATAATACAAGACATAAATGGGAAATAGCAAGTTCTCGAAATATAACTCTTAAACTCTTTGCTACTAAAGAAGGGTTACTGGGAATTAAATGCACCTTGATAGGTCTAAGTTCAGTGGACGAAATTACAACCGTATAAGGCAAAGCATTTATCCTTGTTCAAGGCAAAACTTTTATTCATGGGTATTTGATAAAGATGAATATTTATACTCTAACCTCAATAACCTATCTAAAATACTGAGTTTCACTAAACAACATGAAGAATTAAGAATAAAAGCTATTAACAAAGCAAGACAACGATATAATCCAGAAAAAATATATAATCCTTATGTTATAGAATATGCCGAGAGTGAAAGAAGAAAGAGCTATATTGATAGTTATGTTTGGAATGTGATGAGGAAACATTCTTTTAAAGATATTTCTCAATATCCAATTATAGACGAAACCCTAATAAAGAAATTCAGACTGGAAAAACTAAAAGAAGATTATATCATTATTGCTAACGAATTAGCCTCATATGATAATTCTACAGTTGAAGAGTATATTTCAAAACTCGACCATAAACAACAAAAGAACATTAGAAAAATGTTTCGTTATATAAAGAAAACTAGAAAGCTCACCAATGCTTTACATGAACTATATGTAAATTTGTTAAAGTAGAAAATAGTATAATGAATTTATTTAATAATATTATAATAGACAAGCTAAAACTATCATATAGAAAAGGTTTATTGAATCCTAATGATAGAGAAAACATAAACAACACTGTAAAAAAATACTAAAACACAAGACCCTCACAAAATCAAGGCTGGATATATTATGAGTTTAATCCTGCTAAGCAGAAAATACCTTATTATAACAACATTAACCATAATTTGCAGATGATAAGCAAAGGTTTGTTATATGAATCTCTTGCAAATATCACCTTAATTGATAAGAAATTACAAGAAAAAGTAAAGTGTACAAGATTAGACCTTAGTGAAGACTTTCTGCTAAGTTCACCAGTAGCTGATGTCTTGGCTATGCTAGATAACTGTACTTATCCTTATGGAAAATGTTCGGAAACAAAACAAACAGATGATGAAGAAGTTTCTACTGTATATATTTACTTCCCTTCACAAGAAACAAGATTCTGATACAGAAGGAACAATGATAATAAGATGTTACGATAAAGTCGCAGATTATTATGCAAAGCATAATACATATATCCTTCCTTTAAAATTTCCACTTTCTGAAGATGAAATACTAAGATTTGGAAATGCCTACAATGCTGAAACTAATACTGTCTATCTTGAACATCTAAATATCTTAAGAATTGAAATTGATTTACATCAAAGTAAACGACTAAAACCTATCGCAAAATAATTAACAGGAGTACATCAAGATTTCTTATCAGTTCATCATATTCTTCAAGCATTGGAAGACTACACTTTATATAACAAATTAGATAAGATATACAAAGACCTTTTAGCAAAATTTGTTTTTCCGCAAAAACAAGTTTTTAATGATGAAGAACCTCAAAATATAACAGAGGTAAGAGCTTTAGCTATACAACTATTAGCTCAAAGTTCCGATTGTTATAAATATAAAATTGCGGCTATGACTCGTGAAAAAAATCCTAATAACAACTTTAATACAATAGCTAAACTGGCAAGAATTGAAAAAAGTAATTCTGAATTGTATCAAGAGGTTTATAATGAAGTTTTCAAAAACTATACACAGACAACATTAACGGAAGCAGGGAATGAAAATATTAACTTTTCTTTATTATTTAATTAGTTTGTTAATTATATACTGAAGAGCAGCCGCTAGAGCGGGTTACAAACGATTTTACGATTTCGAGGTTATAAAAAAGTTATCCAGGTCAAATAGTAAAGTGGCTTAAATTTGGCCACAGCTGCCTCTCGTGGAATGTTTTGTTTGATTGCTATGCTTCATGAAAATAAAAAGCGATAATCAACAAATGGGATGTTTAATCAAGGCTATGAGGTTGCGAACCGAAACATCCACAAAATTGCTCTATACTAACATAAATAATTATATTGTTAAATTGCATGAAGAGTCCTTGTAAATGTAAGCATATTTGATAAAGTTTTTATGTTACAATGTAACAAGAAACTGGAGAATGTATTTGAATATTCTGGTAATAGGAAATGGATTTGATATAGCACACGAGTTAGAAACAAAATACAAAGATTTTTTGACTGCTTGCCATAAGGATGAAGAAAATAGATTAGATTGTAAAAGTAACTTATGGTATAGGCACTTTGTATCAGTTTTAGACAATAAACCAAATACTTGGATTGATTTAGAGGCAGAAATATTAAAGGTTATCGAAAACTTAAATACTTTGCCTGCTTTAAGTAATAACAGTAAAATTCTTGACCTATGTCCATTAAAACTTTCGTTCCCAAACAAACAACCATTTAGTTTTAATTCGATAATTAACAATGTTAACAAAATGAGTGAGAATCAAGTAAAAGAAAAGCTATTTGCTGATAATTACTTAATCGAAGATAATTCTATAGGAATATCTATTTTTATTAAAACAGCAGAAGCATTAGTGCAAATGTTATACGACCAACTTAGAGAATTCACAAAATCTTTTGAGAAATATCTTAAAGAAGATGTTATGTCACAAATTAGTGAGTTTCATTCTAAATATAAATTATCAATATATAGAAATGTTGATGAAAATTCGCATAAAGAGTTACATGTTCTTAGTTTTAATTATACAGATACTTGTGAACGATACTATCAGCATCAATGCAATACAACATGTAGGTTAAATATAAAATCGTTTTATGTACATGGAAAAATTTGTAGTAATAATAACTGCAATCTAGTTTTAGGGACAAAATCTTTCGACAATAAAAAGAATACGCTGCTATCTAATCATATAAAAAGCAGTTTTAATGTCTTTAAAAAACACAATCAAAGGCATAAATTTAATACAGTGGAGCAATATCAAGAATTGTTGAATAAATTAGCCAACGATAAAATTAAACCAATATTTCATGTAGTAGGACATTCGCTTGACGAAGCAGATAAGGCAATACTAAAACATTTATTTACGATAAACGATAATGCAATTATTAATATCTATTATTTCAATGAAAAATCGCAAGAAAAGTTAATAAATAATATTACAGAAATCATTGGAGAAGAAAATACAATGAGGAAAGTCCAATTAATATACCAACATGACCCCAAAAAAGGTATTTTGATAAAAAGATGAATTTAGCTGTTTGTGATATGATTAATACGAAATAGGAGTAGTGGAAGTGCCAATATTAGAGTGGTTGAATAAGAATGAAGCATTGAATACAAGCAAGAAAGTTCCGTATAGAATGTTGAAAGCTAATAAGGAACTCTCTTATGGTGAACCTTCTGAAAATATGATTATTAAAGGTGATAATCTTGAAGGGTTAAAAGCACTTCTTCCGTACTACAAAGGTCAAGTTAAATGTATTTATATAGACCCTCCGTATAATACTGGTGCAAGAATTAATGCTGACGGTGCAGCTATAGGTTATGATGATAATTTAGAACATTCAGTATGGTGTTCTATGATGTACCCTCGTTTAGAGTTATTACGAGAGCTTTTGAAGAAAGATGGATTAATTGCTGTTCAGATTGATGATGATGAATTTTGTCATTTATATATGATAATGGCTGAAATATTTGGTTTGAAAAATATAAAAGTTATTACTGTGAAGATGAGCGAAGCAACAGGTGTAAAAATGGCTTCTGTCAATAAAGTTGGATCTATACCTAAATTAAAAGAATATATCATTTTGGCTTCGCCATCAGGTATAAGGAATTTAGATATTGAAAAAATTCCGAAAGAAAAGTGGGATAATGAGTATAAAACAATTTGCATAAATATTTCCAGAGAAGAACTAAGCTACATAAAAAGAGTACTGGAAGATGAAGAAAGAACTTTAGATGATATTGACAAAGTAAAAGAACTATCCAAAAAAATAGATTTTAAAAGTGCAAATATAGTTTGTAAAGAAGAAACAGGCAAAAATATTAATGAACAATGGTTGTTTGAAAATGCTTATAGAATTGTTCAATTCGCAACTTTAACAGGTGGAGCAAGAGATATTGCTAAACAAAAAAAGAAAGAATATAAAGATAATGTAGGGGCTTTCCCTATAATAACTCCACAAAATAAGATGTATTTAATAAAAAAAGATTTTAATAATGAAACTGAATTGCCTCGCTGTAAGTTATTATTTGCAGATTTATATTTAACAATAAATCCAGGGGACTTTTGGCAAGACATAAAAACAACAGGCTTGGATAATGAGGGTGGAGTTACTTTTAAAAAAGGTAAAAAACCAGAAGCTTTAATAAAAAGAATAATAGGAATGTCAACAAATCCTAATGACATTGTTTTGGATAGTTTTGCAGGTTCAGGAACAACATGTGCAGTAGCTCACAAAATGGGAAGACGATATATTGGAGTGGAGCAAGGAAATCACATTTATTCACATGTTATAAAAAGATTGCACAATGTAATAAATGGTGAGCAACAAGGTATTTCAAAGGTTGTAAACTGGCAAGGTGGTGGAGGTTATACTTTCTATGATTTAGGCGAAACAGTATTTGATGAAGATGGAAATATTAATCCTCATGTTGATTTTAAAACATTAGCAAGCCATATATGGTTTTCTGAAACAAAAACACCGTTAGTAGATTTTGAAAAAACTCCATTACTTGGAATTCATAATGATATAGCATATTATCTTCTATACAATGGAATACTAGGAGACAAGAAACCTAATGGTGGAAATGTATTAACTCAGAAGGTATTTGAGACATTACCAGAATTCAATGGCAAAAAAGTTATTTATGGTGAAGCAACAAGAATGAATGCTGAAAAACTTAAGAATTACAACATTGCATTCAAACAAACTCCATATGATGTAAAGGCAAGGTGATGAATGAACCAACAACAATTAACTTTAGATATTTTTCGGCAAAATGACCTTGCTTATACCACTTGCCATATTAATTATGAAATTGGTAGTGTAGTATTACCATTTTTATATAGTGATTATTTTAATAAAACAACCATTGATTTTATTAGTCAACTTTTAGAATTGGAAAATTCAACAATATGTCCAGTTACCTATAATGTTGATATCTTGCAAGTATTTACAAATTATTTCGCTTGTTTTGAACAGTTTATAAGTGCATTATATGCAATTTTATATTTCTATAAGGTGTCTAATATAATACCTGATGAAAAAGAATCTATAAAACTCTTTAGACTAGATTATAAAAACACTATCAATAAAATATTTGAAACAATTAGTATCTCTAAAATGGAATACAATAGAACAGGTTTGGCAAAAAAAATAGAAGAATTAGAAGATGCAAGAAACTATATTCTTTATGGTAATATTGGTAAGATAAAGATTAGAAAAACTAAATTACCACAGTTTCCTTTAACTATACATTATGAAGATATAATGGAAGAAATTGATATTATAGTTAATTTTATAAATTACTTTAGATATATTTTCCCAAATATTGATTTAATGCCAAATATTCAGATTATGATTGGAGAAACAATTTTTTTTAAACAATTAGATGAATATTTCTACAAAGTTTTATGTCCATATTTTGTAAATATTCTTCAGAAACACAATTTATCTATTTCTAAATCATTTATATTGGAAACAACATCTATTCAACCAAAACTAAGTCAATTAGCTCAAAATATAACCATTGCGACAAGATTTAAAGCCTCGGAACAAGTTTTTGACTTAATCCAAATGAATAAACAAAAAACAAATTATTATGTACAAGCATTACATAATATAATTGCACATGATGAACCAACTAAAATGAAAGGAAAGTTTCAACTTCCCAAATTTATGCTTAACTCGGAGGATAAATAATGTTTCAACTAAAAGAATATCAAAAAACGACATTAGATAAATTAAGAACCTATCTTGAACAAGTTAGATTCAAAGGTGCAGAAGGTGCTTTTCATGAGTTTTATCCACAGTATGGTTATAACCGTATAAGAGGGCTTGAAGATGTTCCTTATGTTTGTCTTAGACTTCCAACAGGTGGTGGTAAAACATATCTTGCAGCAAATAGCATTTCTATTGTCGCAAATACATATCTTGAAACAGAAACTCCAATAGTCTTATGGTTCTGCCCTACAACAACAATTAAAACTCAGACTATTGAAACATTGAAAAATCCAAGACATCCTAACAGAGAAGTATTAGAAAAAAATTTTGGTGGTGATGTTTTGGTATTTGATATTGAAGACTATACCAATGTAAGACCACAAGATATTGAAGGGAAGTGTTGTGTATTTGTATCTACATTCCAAACTTTTAAGATAACGGATACAAATGCTCGCAGAATATATGCACACAACGAAAACTTAGAACCCCACTTCGCTAAGATTCCTAATGCTCAGAATATTGAAAATATGGAACGCATTGAAGAAGGAGAAGATAAAGGAAAAATTAAATATTCTTTTGCTAACTTATTAAATATATACAGGCCGATTGTTATTGCAGATGAAGCTCATAACAATTCTACAAAGTTAGCTTATGAAACACTAAAAAGAGTTAATCCGTCTTGTATTATTGAATATACAGCAACCCCGGCAAGCAATTCGAATATTCTTCATCATGTTTGTGCTATGGAATTAAAAGTTGAAGAGATGATTAAATTGCCAATTATATTAACAGTCCATCAAACATGGCAACAGTCATTAAGTGCCAGTATTTTAGCTCGGAAAAAACTATCAGAAATTGCAACAAAAGACAGTAAATACATTAGACCAATACTTTTAATTCAAGCAGAAAGTAAAGATAGAGAAGTTACGGTTGAAATTATCAAGAACTATCTAATAAACGAAGAAAATATTGAACCAGAGCGTATTGCTATTGCAACTGGAGAGCAAAAAGAACTTGATGGAATAGATATATTTAATCCTAATTGCCCGGTTGAATATGTAATAACCGTTGAAGCCTTAAAAGAAGGTTGGGATTGTTCTTTTGCTTATGTATTCTGTTCAGTTGCTCAAAGACATTCAACAAAAGATATTGAACAACTATTAGGTCGTGTTCTTAGAATGCCTTATGCACAATGCAGAGAACAAGACGAACTTAATAAATCATACGCTTTTGTTTCTAATGAATCTTGGCAAGATGGAGTTGCTCAACTTAAAGATAGGTTAGTAGAAATGGGGTTTGAAGAAAACGAAATTCCAGATACTGTTCAAACAAGACTACCAGTTGAATTGGGTGGAGAAATTGAACCTCCACCTGTAAAGATTTCTACTTCGAATTTTGATATGACAAAGTTTACCGAAGAAGAAAAGAAGGTAATTCAAATTGTTGATACTCCAATAGGGCAAGAAATTCATATCAAACCAGAAGCTTTTACTTTAACTGAAATTCAAGATAAAATTATAGAAGCAGTTCCAAAAGAACAGAGAAAGGCTGTTGAAGCAACTATAAAATTTGCTCTTAGAAATCAAGTTATCTATGAAAGAAAATATCCTTCTCAAATCGGTGAAAATTTTATTGTTCCTCAATTATCGTTATTTATTGATGGTAATTGGACTGCTGATTATGACGAATATTTCTTAGACCTCAACGGTAGATGGTTATTGGATTGTGAAGCAACTTTGAATGAAGGTGAATTTAGGCTTGAAAAAACAGGTGTAACTTATTCAATAGACCTTAACGGAAAACACTTAGAAGATAGGTATTTACAACAGACTTTTGCTCTTGATATAGCAGATGCACATACGGACTGGACAAATTCTAAACTTGCGATATGGATTACCAATCAGATTCCTAATCCTATGATTTCGCAACCTGTACAGTTAGAATATGTTAAAAGAATTATTGAATATTTGACAATTAACAGAAAACTATCATTTAATGATTTATTAAGGACAAAATTTATACTGAAAGAGGCTATAAAAGAAAAGATTAGAAGTTGCAAAGAAAAAGCTGAATACAATGGATTACAAAGAACTTTATTTGCTCCTAATGCTGAATTAAAAACAGATTTTACTTATAGTACTGATTTTACAGGTAAACAATATATTCCAACTTCAGCTTATAGAGGAACTGTATTTAATAAACATTATTTTTCACAAGTTGCCGATATGAACAAAGAAGAAGTTACTTGTGCAAGAGCATTAGATGAGAATGAAAATGTTAAATATTGGATTAGAAATATTGAAAAACACCAATATTCTTTCTATTTACCAATGGCTAATTCTAAATTCTACCCGGATTTTATTGCATTATTAAATAATGGAAGATTATTAGTTGTTGAATATAAAGGTGAACACTTAATCTCAAATGAAGATTCAAAACAAAAGAATGATATAGGAATGTTATGGGAAAAATCAAGCAATGGCAAATGTTTGTTTTTGATGGGTATAAAGACTGATGATAATGGTTATGGTATTTATGACCAGATAAAAAGAAAAATTGGTTAAATGTAAATGATGTTATAAGCACCATATTATATTTTATTAGTAGTTAATAAAAATAATAAGGAGTTTGTTATGGTAAAAAATACCACTATAAAGAAAGTAGTTCTATCTGTTACAGTAAACCCTGAAATCCTTGAAGGTTTGAGAGAGCATAAGCAAAAAAGTGGAATGTCTGTTTCTTGGGTTGTTTCGAATTTATTATCAAATTATTTAGAGGCTATGGCGAATATTCGTTATGACTAAGCCTTCAACTGAATATAATAAGAATGTCGTATCTTTTATCTTACCCAATGACTACAAGATGAAGCTAACTTATCTTGCTAAAGCTGAAGATATTAGTGTGTCTTAACTGGCAAGAAGTATTATGATGTCGTATTTGACAAACATTCAGTGATGAAAATTGTAATCGACTACATGTCGAAAATAGTTGAAAAATAATATAGTTTATATGTTCAAAAGCCTGAAATTACTTATTAAATCTATGTTTTAGAATTATTACAATACATATAAATATTATTTTCTATTTAATTTACCTCCTCAAACTATCACCTAACATTCTCTAAATTTTCTGAAATCTTTTACCTTATTTATGGCTAAAAGAAATCCCTCCCAGAATTTACTGAGAAGGTTCTTTGCATTTAATAAGGATCAATGCAAATCTAATGTTCCGTTGGCAACATTAAATTAAATACTGTTGGGTTTATGGAACTTAATTCTAGGAAAAATTTATACGAAGTTATTTCTTTATCAACTTTTATTGGAAGGTCTATATAAGGAATGTTCTGTCTACCTACTGGAACACACTCATGGTAATTGCCATCAATCCAAGCCTAGTGGTATATTTCAAAATATCCTTCTTGCTTCTGATTGAGTACAATCTCTACAACATAGAAGCTATCTTTTGTTTCATTATAAGTCTTTAATAATGCTGGCATGTAGGATACAACCAAATCGACAAACCAATGGGCATTGAGCTTGGTTTGAAAATCCATAATGCCTTCTGTATAGATAAGGTTAGAGCAATAAGCTCTTTTATAAAACTCAAAGCTGCCATGATTGTTATTGTAAATCTGTTCAACTGTATTATATGTAATCATTTGTTTATTCTCCTTATGTTCTATGTTGTCTATAAAAAGTGTACTTTTCATGGACTAATTCTCTGAATGAAAAATCAATCATTTTCAGATGTAAATTTCTCTGAAATAGGTATACGAAATGCACCTAAACTTTTATGGGCTCTGCGTGTTTATAAAATGTACTTTTGCAATGTTGCACATGCTCATCACATCCTTAACTTTAATCAAACCTTGTTTATAAAGTTCGTAGCACCTTATAAAATCTTTTGGAATTTCGGTTTTAGGTCTGCCAAACTTAACACCTCGTTTAAGTGCTGAGTCTATTGCTTCTCTTTGCCTTGTTTTGATATGGTTTCTTTCTTTTTCTGCAACATAGCCGAGTAGCTTCAAAACGATATCACTAATCAATTTCCCAGTTAGTCCATTTTGATTATCACGAGTATTTAAAATCGGCATATCAAGGACTTGTATATCTACACCTTTATCAATTAAATGTTCCCATTCCTTACAGATTTTAGTATAATTACGACCAAACCTATCAATAGAATGAACGATAAGCAAATCACCTTGTCTAAGTTTTGATTTCATCTGTTGATATTTCTCTCTGCTGATAAAATTCTTTCCGCTTGCCTTTTCAATAATGATTTCGTCTATGGTTAAGCCTTTAAGTGTGTCAAGCTGTCTGTTTTCGTTCTGTTCTCTTGTGCTAACTCTAATATATGCAAATGTTTTACTCATTTAAAATCCTTTCTTATAATGTCTTTGGGAATTTTCAGAAATTCCCTAAATTTTACCCACTGCGGTACAGCCACTTTTGCACAAGCTGGGGGATAACCCCCAACTATTCAACCTCCTTAATCTTTACTACTCTAAGAAATATCGTTTCATATAGTGCCTTGATATTATCCATTGGGATTTTGTAGCAACCAATCTTGACATAATCTTTTCTAATCTCTAAAACTGTTTAGCCGTCTATCTTGTAGCCGTGTTTAACTTTGTTTTTATTCCATAGCAATAAAACAGCTTTAACTGTATTTAATGTCATTCTGATATGTTTTGAAGTCTTAACAATATTTTCATCTTCATCAATCCAAACATAACTCAAATCATTGTTAGGATTAAAAATCTTTCTGATCTTTTCTGACATTTCACAGTCTTTTCTGTAATCATCAAAAACGATTTTGGCTTTATTAACATCAAATGCGAACTGTACCAAATCTAAATAATTATAAGTGTTTACAAGCTCATCAAGTTCTGCTTTTGCTTTGAGTCTATCTTGTTTAGCTTTTAGTTCTTTTAACTATTCGCTGTGGTTGATTAAATCAAACATTGGCTGGAATTGTTGAATAATATTAGAGTCAATCTCTTTAATATATTTATTGATGTAGAGTAATTGCTCATAACTTTCAGCAAATCCATCTCGATTGGCTTTTTTTGTTAGCTTTTCCGCTGTGTAATTGCTCAAAATTGTTATTATGTCTTCTATACATTCATCAAGAGAAAAGCTGTGTTTTCCGTATCTCATGGGAACTCTGCAATAGTCAAACTGACAAGCTGAAATTAAATTGCCGATATGTCTCCCAGTAGTCGGACTCATGGATATTTCGCTAACAAGTAAGACATTGTTTCCGTTTTTATCCTTGACAACTGCTCCGATAACTGTTGAATAGCTGTAAAATAGGTTGTTACTGTAACCGACATTGTTAAATCTTCTTTACACATTGAAATTGTTGTAAAAGAATTCATGTGCGATGTTAATGTTTTTCATTTTGTTTGCTCCTTATTATTTTGTTTAATAATCAGAAGCAGCGCTGCTTTCGGTCTGATAATGCAGCATTTTCCTCATCTTGTCAAGACATGTTGATAGAGCTAAATGTAACAATTTACAAGGGTTTTAGCTTAAACCCTCTCAGAAATTTTCATGTATTTTGAAATGTTTACATATTTTAATGGCAAGGATTTAATTTATCCATTTTATTATTGTTTCCCAGAATAACCTTTCTGCCAAACAAACCAAGCATAAGCAACAGCAGATTAAGTATAAGTTTGAAAATTTCCGTTCTTTGCACAATTTATACTACTACTTGAAACATAAATGGTTTTAGGGGGGGGGATATTGTAAATAATTCTTTTCGGGCTTTGCCTTCCAAGAATAAGAGTTTGAGGAACATACAGACTTTTCTTCCAGTATCGATTTTATATAATGCGTGTTCAATAAACTTCTGAGCTAATTTAAAAGGTGGATTGGTAACAATATCATTGTGATAAGGTTCTGCATTCAATAAAAAATCCTCAACAGTTCCATAACCTCTGTTGATTAAGTCTGTTGCTTTTCCTAATTGCCTGCTTCATCAAATACCCTTGCCAAATGACCTTAACCACAAGCACACTCCGAAATATTACATAATTCCGACTCAACTTCAAGCAATAACTTCCCGGCAATAGGTTCTGTTACATAGTAATCTTCTGCTTGTCGTTCACTTTCAGAATGGTTACTTGCTCCTAGGTTCTTAAATATAGCTTCTTTCATATATTTCTCCAGAGGTTATATATGAAAATTTAATAATTAAGAATTTAACAGGTATCTATCGTCAAATAGATGGAGCTTACAATATACAACTAAGAATAAATGATACAACTGCATTGGATAAATTTTTAAAAGAATATGCTGAATTTTGTTCCAATGATGAATTACACCCATACGAAGAACGTACATTTCAAGCAAAAATAAAAGACTTTGTAAAATCAGTTAATAATGAACATAATTTGACCCATTATTATGTAAATGACAATAACATTATTCCTGTTTTATTGTACGGTATAACAACAAACCGAATTATTTTAAAAGAACTTAAATATGAATTATTTCCTTCAAAAGAAATGATTTCTAGTACATCTGCAATAAAATTAAAACATCTAAATTATAGGGGTAATAATGAAAATGATTTCGAATTTGAGACAGTAGTAGATATTTCTAAATTTTATGATAGTTGCATATTTGATAAAGCTAAAGCTAAAAAAGACCAAGGGAAATATACAAAATTCCATTTAACTGAACAGCAATGACACCTATGGTTTTGTATTCATAAAGGAGTAATTTCTTATAAAGATAAGAAGATGATAATTATTTTATTATAAATAATGGAAAAATGTTTAAAGGACATGTCTTTAATAAAACTAATAACCCTGACAGGACAATTACAGGATTCAATAATCAAATAAGAAGCCTTTTAAATGAAACTGACAAGTATCCTAAAGAACATTTAATAAAGAAAATTGCTGATGATAAATACAAAATTAATCGTAAGCTATATGAAAAGATTAAAAAAATGGTTTATGTTAATCCAAATTTAAAACAAGAAAGGGTTATCTATGATGGTTTCTGCGAAACAATAAAATTACCGAATTCCAGACCAGTTACGAATGGTAAATGGTTTTAATAGAGCAATCGCAAGGTTTTTCACTTTCTAATGATGTATTTTAATTTCAAGACATAAAAAACAAATTTAAACTATGGATATAGAGGAAAGGAACTGTTCCTTTCAGTAACTTAAAGGTTATCCATAGTGAAAGAAACTGGTAAAAAACTTAATAACCAAGCATTGTATTCTTCCGAAATTGAAGAATATACTTTTGCTATTGGAAAAGGTAAGAAGAAAACAAATGTTATTGTAAAACTTGATATATGCCCAGAAGATGATATTTCAAACGAAAAAATAGCTGAAGGGTTGGTTAAATACATTAATGCTTTTGAAGAAATTTTGACCTGGCAATCTGAAAATTACGATTCTATAATGCGACTCAAAGGAGAAGGTTTAGATGAAAATGCGGTTAGTTATGTAAGAGTATCATCAGAAGACCAGAAGAAACATGGTTATAGTATAGGGCAACAGATTACCAACAATATGAATTTTGCCTTGATGAATGGTTATACAATAGTTAAAACCTTTAAAGACGAAGGTATATCATCTAAAGACCTTAATAGACCTGCTTTACAATAACTAATAGAATATTGTTCAGACATAAATAATAATGTTAATGCTGTTATTGTTTGGAAACTAGAGCGAATTTCAAGAAGTGTTGCAGATTATACCGCAACATTATCACCTTTCTTTCCTCATAATAACATTCAACTCTTAACCGTTACCGATATAAACGGTGAAGGTCTTGATGTTGAAATGATGAGGCAAATAGCCATGGTATTTGCAGAAAGAGAAAGAAAAACAGGAGCATTAAGAACTAAAGAAGGTATTAGAGGTAAAGTCGCAACATATCAATATCCTAATCACCCTCCATATGGTTACAAGAATATTGAAAAGCCTGGTAGCAAATATAAAGAAATGGTACTTGATGAAGAGAATGCGTTTTTCGTACGACAAACATTTACTATGTGCTTAAACGGATATTCTTCCCGTACAATAGCCTCCAAATTGTATAAGATGGGATTTAGAAACAAAAAGGGGAATAGAATTAGTAAGTGATTCTACGCAGAGAAGCATATACAGGAAAATTCTACTACGATAATATTCCAGTAGATGGGAATTATCCTCCAATTATTGATAAAGCAACATTCTATGCTGTGCAAAAAAGACTTGATACCCCAAATAAAGGCAGACAAACTCATACAGAATTTCCATATAACGGATGTATTACTTGTGTTAAATGTGGTTGCTATTTTACAAAAGAGCGACATAAGAAAATTACAAAGAGCGGTGGTATAAAATATTATATCCACTATCATTGCACAAATAATCGTGGAGGAGATTGCAAAAAAGATAGTTATATCAACGAAGTTAAAATTAATTAGGCATTCACTAATATTCTAAAACTAATTACAATCCCGGAAGAAACTAAGCAATTAGTAATAGAAGGATTGAAGAATGTTCATGCTCAACAGAATACCAGCTATGAAACTCAGAAGAAGATTATTAGAAAAAGAATAGACAAGATTGATAAAATGCTCAAAGAAGCCTTTTAAAGTGGTCTCAGTGGCACTTCAGAAAGTTTAAAATCAAATATACAAGAATGGGAAGTAGAACGCAGAACATTAATTCTTGAAGAGCAAGAAATGCTTAAAATTACAAAGACCTTTTTTTTGAACGTTCGAACTCTTTGCCTAAATTCTGCAAATGCTGTCATAGTGCGTTTCTTGAGGGTGATACAATGCAGAAAAGAAGGATTGTAAAAATTGTATGTTCGAACTTTTCTTACGATGGCGAAAACCTAGTCATAGAGCCTAATGCAATATTTAAGGCCGTCATAAAAACGACCTTATCTAATAAAAAACTCCCCAGGTTGGACTCGAACCAACAACCTACCGGTTAACAGCCGGTTGCTCCGCCATTGAGCTACTGAGGAATATATATTCTTATTATTGTGCCTTGCAACATTGATTGCTAAGGCTTATGTACTTATTATAAAATAAAAAATTTTTATTGTAAAGTACTTTTTTTAATTTTTTTAGTTAATTGAGGATAATTTTACAAGGTTATGGAAATCTTCATGACGGGCTGAAAGCTCACTGAAGGTGCCTATATCAACTATTTTCCCGTCTTTTAAATATATGAGCTTATTGCATGCTTTTAAAGTTGATAGTCTGTGTGCGATTGCAATAATGGTTTTTGAAGTGCTTAATGTTTTAAGCATTTCGGTTATTTCATTTTCAACCTGAACATCGAGTGCTGATGTTGCTTCATCAAAAATTAAAATTTCCGAATCTCTATAAAGAGCACGAGCGATTGCCAAACGCTGTTTTTGTCCTTGAGACAAACCGTTTGAGCCGATTATTGCATTAGAGTTAATGCCTTGAGGGTATTCTTGTATTACATCATAAATTTGAGCTGCTTTTAAAGCCTTTATTACACCTTCTTCATTAATATCAGGGCATCCCCATGCTACATTTTCTTTGAAGGATTTATCTATGACATTCACCTGTTGAGGAACATAACCTATCATGCGGCGGAATTTTTGATAATTTTTTTTGTTGAGTTTTGTGTTATCAACAATGATTTCACCCGAATCAGGAGGTAAAAGTCCCATAATTACATCGGCAAGAGTGCTTTTACCGGCACCTGACAATCCTATAATACCTATAAAATCACCTTTTTTAATTTCAAGAGATAAGTTTTTTAAGACTTTTTTGTTTTCATTGTATGAGAAATTAATATTTTTCAGAATGATTTTATCCATAAAGTTCAGTTTTTCAAAACTGTCAGTTTCGTATTTTTTAAACTCAGCAAGATTGCATTCTTCATATTCAGAATTAATTCTTTTAACAAAGCCTCTGGAATTATTGATGACTATAATTGAAGCCTGAATTCTGTTAAGTGCAGGTGCTATTCTGAAAATGGCAGCAACCATTATTGCAAATGATGATATTAATTTTGCATTGTCTGTAATATTTTGAATCGAAATAATTCCTGCAAGAATAAATAATGAGCAAATAATCAAAAGTTCTATTATATATGGTGGAATTCCGCCATAAAAGCCTTGAAGCTTTTGAATGTTCCTGAATGAAGTTTCTTTTTCCATGTAGTTATCAAAGAATATTTTTTCTGCGGAGAGTATTTTTAAATCTTTAATATTAGATATATTTTCCAGCATTGCGGTTTTATATTTTTCGAATTCTGAGGCTATATTAGCGTTTAAATCAGCCATTCTTTTTTTGAAAAATAAGTTTTGTGAATATAATGATACCGCTGAGAAAATAATTGTTACTATTGCAGGTATCGGGAATTTAACCAATAATAATCCGATTATCATTATCACGATGATTGAGTTGGTAATAAGATTTAACCCTCTCATAATAAAACCGTCAATAGATTGGTTGCATAAGATATCCAATACAAAGAGTTTGTCTGTAACGGATGTTTTCATTGTTTCTTTGTATGGGGCGTATATAAAATATTCCATGAAATTTTTTGTAATGTCTTTTTTCCAGTTAACAACAAACCTATTTTGAATATATTGAGAAAATATTATAAAAACATTTTTTAAGAGGAAAACAAAAAAGACGCAAAAACCTATTAAAAGTCCTGCTTGTGTATTATTAGGGATTTTTAAAAACGGTATTTGCGATGATAATGTATCCGGTGCAATAATAAGCATGATAAACGGATAAATAAGCGCCAAACCCAAAAATTCCATAAAGCCGGCAATTAATGAAAGTCCCATAAAACCACAGAGGCTAAGGTATCTTCCTTTGCCATAGTAGTGAATAAATTTTTTAAAGTTTTCTAAAAACATGTTAAACCTTATGAAATTATTAAGATATAGAATATTTTCGTAATATACTATATAATCATGGTAAAGGAAGGAGTTAATTATGTCAAATCCTATATTAAATGAAGACAGATTTGGTTCACAGGAAAGAATACTTGAAGGAGAACCGATGTCTATTGAAGGTACTGTGGGAAAGATTTTTATGCTTTTCGCATGCTTAATAGCAGGTGCTGCTATAAGTATTTATTCGCTATTTACTTCACCGGGATTGGTTCCTGTAATGATGGGAGCCGGTGCAATCATCGGTTTAGTATTGGTAGTTGCTACAAGCTTTAATGTAAAGATTGCCAAATACACAGCAGCACCTTATGCATTTTTTGAAGGGTTGGTGCTGGGTGCATTTTCTATGTTTTTTGAAGCACAATGGCATGGAATAGTTTTACAGGCAATACTCGGCACATTTGCTGTATTATTTGTAATGCTTATGCTTTATAAAGCAAAAATGATTCAATACACTGATAAATTTGCAGCTGTTTTAAAAACTGCAATTCTTTCAGTACTTGTTATTTACTTAATTCAAATAGTAGCAATGTTTTTCGGACGCAGTATACCTCTTATTTGGGAATCTGGAATTGTCGGAATAGGTTTCAGCCTGCTTGTTGTTGTAATAGCGGCAATGGCGTTAATTCAAGACTTTTTCTTTATTGAAACAGCTTCTCAAAACATGTTGAGTAAAGATTATGAATGGTATGGAGCAATGGGTTTAATGATTACTCTTGTATGGCTTTATACCGAAATCTTAAGATTACTTGCAAAGTTAAACAGCAGGAATTAAAAAAAAGGACTCTTTTATGAGTCCTTTTTTTATATTAAATTACCGTATATTTTACCGTTTTCATATTTTATAATTTCTATTTTCTGCAAAGTATTTAATAGTTTTTCATCTTTTGAATCAATGAGTACAGTCAGGTAATTTCTTGTAACTCCTTTCAAAAGACCTGTTTTTTTACATCTGTGTTTTTCTATTAAAATCTCGTGTGATGTTCCGATATTTTTATTTATAAATTCAATATGTTTTAATGCCGAAAGAGCTTTTACAACATCTGCTCTGATTTGTCTTATTTTTTCATCAACCTGATTTTCGGCTTTAGCCCCGACTGTTCCCTCTCTTATGGAATACGGGAATGTATGGATTTGTGAAAGTCCTGAAATTCTTAGATTTTCAACAGTAGTTCTGAAATCTTCTTCACTTTCTCCTGCATAACCTGTAATTATATCGCTACCCAAGAACGGTAAATCAAACATGCCGTTTATTTTTTCAATTTGTTTTAAATAATCTTCTACCTTGTAAAATCTATTCATTGCTCGAAGTGTTTTATTGCATGCCGATTGAAGTGAAAGGTGAAAATGCGGACAGAATTTTTCTGAGGTTTTAAGAAATTCGAGCATTTCATCAGTTATTTCAAGCGGGTTAAGAGAACCTAAACGATATCTTTCTATTGTAGTTTTGCTTTCTATTTCTTTTAATAAGTCAAGAAGTTCAAGCCCGATATCTTTTCCCCATTGTCCTATGTGTATGCCTGTTAAAACTACTTCTTTAAAACCGTGTTTTGAAAAATTGTTAATTTGTTCAAGTATAAAGTTAACATCAGCGCTTCTGCTTTTTCCCCTTGCAAAAGGAATTATGCAATATGAACACCTGTTGTCGCATCCGTCTTGGATTTTAAGACTTGCTCGTGTTTTTGTCATATCTTTCAACACAGCTTTATTAAATTCTTTTAGCTCCATAATATCAGCGGCTTTAGATTTTGTGCCGATATTTTTTATTTGTTTTAAAGTTTGAAACATATAAAGCTTTTCATCATTGCCTATAACATAATCAATAAATTCATTTTCAAGCAGTTTATCTTTTTCTATTTGCGCAACACAGCCTGTAAGAACAGTTAAAACTTGAGGGTTTTTATGCTTTGCAGAGCGTAAAAGATATAATGCTTCATTGTCACTTTTATGTGTAACAGTGCATGAATTAAGAATATATATATCAGCATCCGTTATATTATTAACTTTTATTAATCCGTTGTTTTGCAGATTTTCTGTAATAACAGAGCTTTCAAACTGGTTTGATTTGCATCCCATAGTGTGAATGTAAAATCTTTTATCTTCTTGTGGGTGATGTATTAAGCTTTCCATTCCTGTATAATATATAAAATAAAATTGGTTGTAAATATTCTTAACAAAAAACTTAATTTTGAGCAAAAAATTTTACTTTTCGGTTTTAATACATTATAATTAAAGTGCGAAAGTGTAGGTGTGTATAATGCAAGTTTCGGCAATAGGGAATCCTAATTTTCAGGGCAGACGTGACAGAATTGATGAATTAATCAGCCTTGATGACAATGCAGTACAAAAAGTAGCTTATTTAAAAACTTACTCCCCTCAAGAAGAAAAGAAACATAGAAAAATTACTAACGGTTTATTCTATGCAGCTCCGATTGCAGCTGGTTTAGGTGCGGCATTATTTACCCGCGGAAAATCTAAAATCTTTTCAAAGGAAGTTTCAGGTTTGGCAGCCCGTGCTGCAAACGGATTGAAAACAACTGCTTTATGGGGCGGTGCTCTTGCAGCTATTGATGTACTCGGAGCAGCTAAAAAGAAATTAGCTCAAAATTCTCCTGAAGTTCGCAGATTTGATCAGAAACATCCGTTCTTATCTTTAGGCACAATGCTTGCAGCAGGATTTGGAGTGCTTGCTCTTGTCGGAAAAGGTGCTGGAAAACTTGCTGCAATGAAAGCTCCTAAAGTATTGCAAAAATATACGGTTAAAACAGCTAAATTCATAAATAATAACAGTGTAATCGGAAAAATGAAATCCGGATTGAATAAATTGGCAGGTAAAACTCCTTCTGCTTTAAAAGAAGCAGGCTCCGTAGCTCTTGATTGGGCTCCTCAAGCTCTTTTACTCGGAGGTTTGTTCCATTCTATTTCTCATGCTTCTGCAAAGAACAGAGAATTCGCACAAAATTATAATGAATTAAAGGAAAAGCAGTTAAACCTTTCTAAAGCTCGTCAGCGTGAGCTTCTTTTGCAAAATGATTTCCTGATGCAGGAAGTGGAAAATAGAGAAAATATTGCGCTTGTTAAAGAGCCTTTAAAGGATTTACCTGAAGAAGTCATAGAAAAAATTAATGATATTCATCAAGTAGTAGAGCAAATTAATGATATTCCTCAAGAAAATGTCTAAATAAAAAGTTAGTGTGTAGATTAAGAAAGACAGTCAAAATGATGGCTGTCTTTTTAATTTACTTTGTTTAAATAAGTTTTGGTAAGTATACACCCGAGTATAAACCCGCATAATGTGAATTCTATGTAATGCATAATATTTCCGTTGAAAAAGTAATTATTTATTACAGTTCCGCATATAAAGATTCCTATAACAGACAAAACAAATTTACTTTCTAAAATTTCGTTCGATGCAAGCATATAAAGGCTGATAAATGAATATATAAATGTTTTTATTGCAAATGTTACTGACGGATGCGGATTTAAAGAACATATACATACAAACAAGAAAAATAAGATACAGAAAGTTTTTGATAAAAAAGCTTTCCAATCAATTTCTTTTTCTTTATATAACGTATCAATATTGGATTGATTAATAGCTGTTTCATATTCTTCTACTGTAATTACACTTTTATCTTTTAATGTATCTATACACTCTTTGTAACAAGTGTTAACGCTGATTTCTATTTTTGCAAGAAGTTTTTTATCATCAAATTTTAGCTTCGTGCTTTTTTTTAGAATTTCATAAATTGTAAAATTAATTCTTTGAAGTATTGCATCCCAATAAGCTTGAGGAATTGTTGAGCGCATCAAGTCTATACATTTATGATAAGTCCATTCTGCTATTATTTGAGTTAATAATGCAGCATTTTCATCGCTTATTTTAAGGTTTTCAGTAACATGTTTTGCTGCAATGGTTGCATATTCTTTTACTGCATTTTTCACATATTTTCTTTCAAACACATTTAAATCATCAGGCAGAACATTATCAGCCTGATTAAGCAATTCCTCTATAAATTCGTTATATTTAAAATTGGACACCTGCTCCAAATAAAACTCTCCTTCTTTTAATTCTTTTCCCTTTCTCATATATTTTTAACCATTTTCCGGAATTAATTTACATATACTTAGCAAAAAAAATTTTTTTAAGTTTTTATATTTCCCAAAGGAGATAATATGATTAGTTTAATTCCTGCTGTTTCGTTTAGTAATAATTATCAATCAAGAAATAATATAGTACCTCCCTCTTTTCAAGGCAAAGATGTAATAAGCAGATATGTAAAGCCTGTTGAAAATAAACACTTGCCGCTTCTGGATAAATTACAGGAATTTTTTACAGGCGTTGCAAAAATGCTTAAAGCGCAGCAAAAGACTTTGAAAACTCAAAGCGGAAGTTTAAATG
>ERZ1673744.1156-NODE-1156-length-26276-cov-4.113306_pt1 | contig 26276 bp, 28 predicted proteins | sample MGYA00580207_ERZ1673744 | MGnify/ENA primary metagenome ERZ1673744 (study PRJEB41218, sample SAMN15661751) | gut metagenome | host: Homo sapiens | place: Canada: London | collected 2015-08-20/2019-03-30 | study: EMG produced TPA metagenomics assembly of... | reverse complement strand
AATCGCCGGTGCACAGCTTACGGATTGTACTGTTGACCAGGCAGTCCAGACAATAAAAGTTACATTGGATTCGATGATACAGGAAGGAGAAATATAATGGAAGTTATTTTATTACAGGACGTTAAGTCATTAGGTAAAAAAGGACAGATAGTAAAGATTAATGATGGTTATGCGAGAAATTATGTGTTGCCTAAGAAGCTTGGACTTGAGGCAAATGCAAAAAATCTCAATGATTTAAAACTTGAAAAAGCAAGACAGGCCAAACATGAAGCAGAGGAGCTTGCAGCTGCTAAGGAACTGGCAGTAAAGGTGGAAGCACAGCCTGTTAAAGTTACGATAAAAACAGGTGAAGGCGGAAGAACATTTGGGGCAGTTTCATCAAAAGAAATCTCTGTTGCTGCAAAAGAACAGCTGGGACTTGATATAGATAAGAAAAAGATGAAGCTTGAGGAATCAATCAAGACACTTGGAACATATGAAGTACCTGTTAAGCTTCATAAGGATGTAACTGCGAAATTAAGAGTCGTAGTAGGAGAAAGTAAGTAATGGAAGATGTGGCAATCACCAGAATTATGCCAAACAGCCTTGAGGCAGAGCAGTCTGTAGTAGGCTCCATGATTATGGACAAGCAGGCGATTATAACTGCCGGTGAAATGCTTGTGGCTGATGATTTTTACCATAACCAGTATGGTGTCATGTTTCAGACCATGGTTGACATGAATAATGAGGGCAGACCTGTTGATATTGTAACATTGCAGGAACGTCTCAAGGAAAAAAATGTATCCGCAGAAGTTTACAGCCTTGAATTTATAAGAGATTTGCTGGCAGCAGTTCCAACATCTGCAAATATACGTCAATATGCAGGAATAGTTAAGGATAAATCAATTCTTCGTAATATAATCCGTGTTAATGATTCAATTGCTAATGATTGTTATGCCGGAACGCAAAAAACAGAAGATATACTTGCGGATACAGAAAAAAAGATATTTGACCTTGTAAAAAATAAAGGAAATCATGAATATAAGCCTATTGATAAGGTTGTTCTTGAAGCACTTGATAAAATTTCATCTGCGGCAAAAAACAGAGGAGCGGTTACTGGTGTCCCGACAGGATTTAAAGATTTGGACGGATATCTTTCAGGACTTCAGCCATCGGATTTTGTACTTGTCGCGGCAAGACCTTCGATGGGTAAGACGGCATTCGTGTTAAATGTAGCAGAAAATGTCGCAATAAAACAGGGAATAACAACTGCAATATTTTCATTGGAAATGTCAAATGTCCAGCTTGTAAACAGAATGCTCAGTCTTGAATCTACAGTGGATGCTGATAAATTAAGAAAAGGACGTCTTGATTCGAGTGACTGGGGCAAATTGATAGAAGGTGCGGACAGTATTGCAAAGGCACATCTTATAATTGACGATACACCTGGTATTTCAATTTCAGAACTGCGTTCAAAGTGTAGAAAGTATAAGATGGAAAATGACCTCGGACTTGTCATAATTGATTACCTTCAGCTTATGAGTGGAAGCGGAAGACGAAGTGACAACAGACAGCAGGAAATTTCGGATATTTCAAGAGCTTTAAAAGCTCTTGCAAGAGAGTTGAATGTTCCGGTTGTCACACTTTCACAGCTTAGCCGAGCTGTTGAACAAAGACCCGATCACAGACCGATGCTTTCAGATTTGAGAGAGTCGGGAGCTATCGAGCAGGATGCGGATGTTGTAATGTTTCTTTACAGGGATGATTATTATAATAAAGATACAGATATAAAAGGAATTGCTGAGATAATTATTGCAAAGCAAAGAAACGGTCCAATCGGAACTGTTAAAATGGCATGGATTCCGGAGCAGACAAGATTTGCAGATTTACTTGACAGAGGTCAGAGAGTATAGATTATATAAAAAGATATACAACTAACAGAGGTTATATATAACTAACATAGACTTATAAAAAATCACAACGTATTAAGCGTTGTGATTTTTTCGTATGTACACAGCTGAATATCAACTGTATTATACAACCTACTGTGGATTTGGAGCGCCTACTGGACAGACAGAAGCACAAGCACCACAATCAACACATACATCAGCGTTGATTTCCATATGAGAAGCACCTTCACTGATTGCTTCTACAGGACAACCTGATACACAAGCACCACAGCTGATACATTCATCGTTAATTACATATGCCATAGTTATAATCCTCCTTAAAATGTTTGTTGACATGATTATACGATATTATGTGCAAAAATTCAACACTGAAACGCAATTTAACAGAGTATTATTAAAGATAAAAAGTATCAAAAATGTTTGAAAAATGGTTAAAATGGGAAAAATAACACAGCTTGACTTTTTTGTCTGTTACTATTATATTAGATGTACCAAAAATAAAATCAGGAGGTTTAGCAATGGCTAAGATTACTAAGGACACTACTATTGGTGAAGCTATACAGATTGATGCCGGAATAATTCCTATTCTTATGAGTGCTGGAATGCATTGCGTAGGATGTCCTTCATCAGCAGGTGAGACAATTGAAGAAGCAGCAATGGTTCATGGACTTGATTGTGAAGCATTGATGGAAGATATAACAGATTATTTAGAGTCTGTTGGCTAAAAATAACCCGGCTGCCATATAACTTAATGTAAAGAATCTTAATTTACATTAAGCTTCAGACAGCCGGGAAAATTATATTATATTTTTACAATGGTCTGTATAGCATGCTTTTTAATAATACATTCATAATGTTCATCAAAAAATGTAAGGCTGCTTGCAGGCATATTTTCTTTATTACCATATTCGGATAGAATGTTGCATGTCTTGTTAAAATCGCTGCTAGTGCATGTGATTTTTTCAATAACGAGGTAATATCTGTTATTTTTTTTATCTTTATATAAAGAATTCCTGTCAGAATATAAAGGATATACTACATGTGCAGCTGATTCAAAGTTTTCAAAATTATCAAAAGAATATATTCTTATAACAGGCTTGATAGTTTCGGTCTGTGCCGTATGTGAATTCTGCTTATCTGAAGATTCATCTTTACTATCAGGCAGAATGGCATCTTTTAGCGGAACAAAACTGTCATCAGTTGTTTTTTCAATATTCTTGTTAAGATATTCCTTTACTTTGCTGAACAGATTAATGACGTCGTTTGCGGTCTTTGCGTCGGGAAGAACAACATCATCAGAATCAGAATTATCATCTTCATCAAGTTCATCTGCAGCAGTAGGTGCAGGAGAGTTACCTGATATATTTTCAATAGTGTCAAAGTCATCAAAATCGTCATCGAAAGGATAAAATGAATCATTATCATCATCGTTATCAGATGAGAATCGTGAAAAGCGGGTATCCAGTTCTTCAGGGTCGTCAACTTTGGTGACTATAAGAACAATACATTCTGCTGACACAGGAATCGCCTCAATCATAAGAGGAATATCTTCGGCATCAAATCCTAATTCGGCAGAAGCCTGCTGCATCATATCTCTGAATAAAGCTTTTGCTTTGTCACTGCCATAAGCAAGTTCGCTTATTTTTAAATGTCTTGCGGCAAGGTCAGCTTTGTTGAGTGTACAGCGTATCTGGTTGTCATTTATCTTTTCAATCTTCATATAATCACTTCCAATCTGGCAATCCGTTCATACATATTTTTCTGGATTGGTTGTAAAATAATAATACCCATTTTTGATGGATATGTAAAGGTATTTGAGGCGTTAAAAAGTATTATTTACTAAAAATTTATATTTGTTATTGACTTTTTAAAATATTGTGGTAATATAATAACTGAACCAATTAGTATTGTAGAAAAGGAGGTTAATTAAATATCTGATAAGTATGAGATTATAAAGGTTCTTGCCAGGACCGGTCATTCTACGGTATATCTTGTAAGGCATAAGCTTCTTAATGTATACAGAGCTGCCAAGATAGTTATGAAGACTTGTGATGATTATGAGAGAATACTGCGGGAGGCTGATATGATTAAGAACCTCAAGTGTCCAGGCATACCGGTCGTATTTGACATTGAAGATAACAATGATAGTATCTGCATTATAGAAGAATATATTTCTGGTAAATCTTTGACGGAATATATAAGTGAGGCAGGATGCATTACCGCACATGATATGGCAGATATAGGCATCAGGATTTGCGATATTATTTCATATCTCCACGAATGTGCAGGGATAGTTCATCTTGATATTAAGCCATCTAATATAATTATAAGAGATAATTCAGATGGGAAGCGGGAAGTATTCATTATTGACTTCGATAATTCAGATATGATTGATGGACGCCATGCCGGGCATGCAATGTATATAACAGCGGGCTATGCTGCACCGGAACAGTACAACGGTGATGGCAGTGTCAGGTCAGATATATATAGTATTGGAATTTTACTTTTGTATATGGCATCAAGTGGTCATGTACAGTCTTTTACATCCGAAGCAGAATCGGTCTGCCGGTTGTATTCAAATTCAATTGGACCTGTTATAAGAAAGTGTATCAGGCACAATTCGATTCAAAGATATAAGTCCATAGCAGCATTACGAAAAGAGCTATGCAGTATATCGGATACCATGAATTACAAAAAAATAGCAAAATTTGATATTACAAAGAAATTTTTAGGATTTTTTCGTGGAAAGAAATCTGTAATAGCGGATAAAAACAATACTGATAAGGTTTGTCATATATATGTATATGGTTTTATGCATAATTCGGGTGCTACACATTTCTGTCTTTGTTTTGCATCATTCTTAAAAAGAAAGAAACGGAATGTTATATGTATCAGGCATAATGACACATCAGATTACAGGGCAGTTACAGACAAGGGAACATTATGTAACGGTATATATACAATAGGAGCAGATAAGATTAAGGGAAAAGCCGGGATTGATATTATACCTGATTATAATGGCTGCATCACATATAATCTGTCAGGATATGAGTATATAATTCATGACTGCGGATGTATAGACGAGCACTGTAACACTAGAAGAGGTGAATGTGCAGAAGGTGGAAAAGATGGCATTACTATATTTGTAGGCAATACGAATTACCGAAGAAATAATATGACAGCTATGGAAAGTGTAACAAGTGACAGCATTATTTTTATTAATCATATTGGCGGAAGAGAATTTTATGATTTCATAAGCAGTTATAAAGGTAAGTGCAGAATTTACCGTTTCCCATGTATATATGAATGGGATAGTGCTAATGAACTGTTTGAGGAGGAAGCAGATGAAATTATGGAAATTATTGAAAAATAATATACCACGCACATCTGCATTATTACATGGCAGCAGAATGCTGAAAGTCGGAGTGATTGGTGCAGGACGCGGAGTTGGGACAACACATTTTGCGTTGATGGCATCTAATTATTTTGCAAATGGTTTAGGCTATAAGACTGCTGTCGTAGAATGTAATGGTCATGGAGATTTTGTGAAATTATACGATGAGACAAAAAATATGGATGGAGACATGCGGTGTTTTTCATATAAAGGAATTGATTTTTGCATATGCCCGACGACAGATGAATTAGGGCAGCTGTATATGAAAAAATATGATGTGGTAATCTGCGATATGAATTATGAAGCAAAAGATAATATTGCCGAATTTTTAAGATGTGATGTACGTATAGTGGTCGGTTCCACTTCGGTATATAAACTGGGAAGATTGATAAGAGCCGTTGAAGGCTTTGAAGGTGCAGATTTTATGGTGGCAGTTTTTATGTCAGATAAAAAACAACTAAGAAAACTGACTAAAAATTACAATATAAAAGCTGTGGATATTCCGGTTGAGATAAATCCAATGAAAATGACATCAGAAACTCTTGAATGGTTTGCGTATTATCTTGGAATTACATAAAAGTTTAAAAGCACAAAAATATATATCACAACAAAAAGAATAAATAACCCATTGACGGGGCTGCTTCACTGATATAGGTGGGCAGCCTCACAAAAATTTAATCATATTAAAGAAATAGAAAGAATAAAAATGTAATAAAAAATACTCCTGAAACTATATGGAGGGAGCAGGATTGAATTATAAAAAATTAGTTACAGCAATGAGCGTAATGACACTGGCGGCGGTGTATACAGCAGCATGTATTGCATTGCCAAGATTGGTGAAAAATCCGGGGCAGGGAATCCGGACACGTAAAGATGTATATAGTAATGCAGACGCAGAAAGTGAAGATACAGGAATAAAGATTGATTTTACAAAGAAAACAGTGGTGATTGACAGCGGACATGGCGGTATTGACCCGGGGAAGAAGAGCGATAATGGAATTCTTGAAAAGGATGTTAATCTTTCAATAGCAAAAAAACTGCAGAAAAAATTGATTGATACCGGATTTAATGTTGTAATGACGAGGGAAGATGAAAACGGTCTATACAGTGAAAATGATGATAATAAGAAAATTGCTGACATGAAGGAACGATGTCAGATTATAAAAGACAGCAAAGCGGATATAGTGGTAAGCATACATCAGAACAGCTTCCAGAGTCAGGATGTAAAGGGAGCACAGGTGTTTTATTATAAACACTCTGTAGAAGGTAAAAAGCTGGCAGAAATATTGCAGGCTTCTTTTAAGGAAAATCTTGATTCTGAAAATAAAAGAGTTGAAAAGGCAGACAGCACATATTATATGCTTGTACATACATCAGCTCCGACAGTAATTGCTGAGTGTGGATTTTTGTCAAATCCGACAGAGGCATCACTGCTAAACAGCAGCGAATACCAGCAGAAAATAGCTGAAGCTTTATATAAGGGAATAATAAATTATTTTTGTGATGAAAAGCATAATAATTGAAATATATAACAGCTGAATTGGGGTTTACACTCATATAAAACTCGGCTATAATATGTATACATTCTGAAAAGAGGATATGATTATGGATACTGTAATTAAAAAAATAATGCATGATGACAGTGATGATGAGATATATGAGCAGGCAGCAGAGATTTTAAAGAATGGCGGACTTGTTGCATTTCCTACAGAAACGGTATATGGACTTGGTGCGGATGCTCTTGATGAAAAGGCATCTGCAAAGATATATGCGGCAAAGGGAAGACCTTCTGATAATCCGCTTATTGTGCATATTGCTGATAAGAAAGATTTAGAAGTGCTTTCACGTGATGTAAATGATATGGCAGTAAAGGCAGCAGAGGCTTTCTGGCCGGGACCACTTACGATGATTCTTAAAAAGAAAGATATAGTTCCAGACAGCATAACGGGGGGGCTTGGAACGGTTGCTATAAGAATGCCGAGTCATCCTGTGGCTGCAAGGCTCATTAAAACATCCGGTGTATATATAGCAGCACCTAGTGCGAATATTTCGGGTAAGCCGAGCCCTACAAAGGCAGAACATGTAATTCATGATATGAATGGAAGAATCAATATGATTATAGCTGATGACACAGTGGATATAGGCGTGGAATCTACCATAGTTGATCTGAGTGAAGATGTGCCAACTATTTTGAGACCTGGATTTATAACAAAAAAGCAGCTTGAAGATGTGCTTGGAGAAGTGAAAGTTGATCCGGCTGTTATGGGAAATGTAGCAGATGGAATAGTTCCAAAAGCACCTGGCATGAAATACAAGCATTATTCACCGGATGCAAATGTGGTTATTGTTACAGGTGATTCTGATAAAGTGATCGGCAAAATCAATGAATTATGTGAGCTTAGAAGAAAAGAGGGCAAACGTGTCGGCGTAATGACAGTCAGCGAGGATGCAGGATGCTATAATGCTGATAAGGTTGTAGATATGGGCAGCAGATGTGATGAGGCACTCGCGGCAAAGAATCTGTTTGCAGCACTTAGAAGTTTTGATGAAGATGGAATACAGTATGTATATTCAGAGAGTTTTCCGACTGATAATGTTGGCCAGGCGGTTATGAACAGGCTTATAAAAGCAGCAGGACATACAATTATCAAGGTCTGACGGGAGGCGGAACTGCTTATGAACACATATAATAAAATTATATTTGTCTGTATGGGAAATACATGCCGTAGTCCTATGGCGGCGACAATTATGCAGAACAGACTGTCAAAATATGATGTTATCGTAGAATCGCGTGGCATGGTTGTGCTTTTTGAAGAACCATATAATCCCAAAGCGGTTGCGGTTGCGGCAAGCCATAATATGATTATGCCAAGTAATAATGCAATACAGATTGCCAATAATGATTTTGGAAAAGATACGCTTGTTCTGGTTATGAATGCCTCAATGAAGCAGAAACTATATGATTCATTTGACAGAGCAATTAATGTGTATACATTATGTGAATTCTGCGGTGAACCTGAAGAAGAAGTACAGGACCCATATGGAAAAGGTATTGCAGAATATAATGTATGTTTTGAACAGCTGCAGCATCTGGTTGATATAGCAGCTGACAATATTATAAATAATATAAAACAAAAAGAAGAAAAAGGAGAATAACAAAATGATAGCAATTGGTAGTGACCACGGCGGAATTGAACTTAAAGAGCAGATGATAGAGCATCTAAAAAAAAGAGGAATTGAGTGTAAGGATGTAGGATGTTATTCAAAAGAGTCATGTGATTATCCGGTATATGCCAAGAAAGTTGCCGGTGAAATTCTTTCTGGAGAATGCGAGCAGGGTATTCTTATATGTGGAACAGGAATTGGAATGAGCATGGCTGCAAATAAGATTAAAGGTATAAGAGCAGCACTTTGCGGAGATTGTTTTAGTGCACAGATGACAAAGGAACATAATAATGCGAATGTATTATGTCTCGGTGCAAGAGTAATTGGATCTGAACTTGCATTCAGAATTGCAGATACATTTATTGATTCAAAGTTTTCTAATGATGAACGTCATATCAGAAGAATAAATATGCTTGAACAGTAATATTGCAGATTGGAGGATTTTCAATGAGCGATAAAAGAACAGACTATATTTCGTGGGATGAATATTTTATGGGTGTTGCCAAAATGTCGGCACTTCGTTCCAAAGATCCGAATACCCAGGTCGGTGCATGTATAGTAAGTAATGACAATAAGATTCTTTCTATGGGATATAACGGATTGCCAAGAGGATGCTCAGATGATGAATTCCCATGGGCAAGAGAAGGTGCACCACTTGATAATAAGTATATGTACACAGCACACAGTGAACTGAATGCAATTCTTAACTATCGTGGTGGAAGTCTTGATAATGCAAAGATGTATGTAACGCTTTTTCCATGCAATGAGTGTGCGAAGGCTATAATTCAGGCGGGAATAAAAACAATTGTATATGATTGTGATAAATATGCTGATACGGCATCCGTTATTGCATCAAAGAGAATGCTTAATGCAGCAGGTGTCAGATATTATCAATATCAGAGAACAGAAAGAGAAATAACTATTACATTATAATTGTTAATGGCAATAGTAATATGCCGGTTTTGCAAGTCGGAAAAGTATTTTATAAACATGCAAAACCGGTTGCTATGAGAATATGATATTTAATTAAAAAATATCTTATATTTCTTTATCTTTTGAAAAATAACTGTCAAGTTTATATATATAATCTTTAAATGAGCCATCGTATATAATAGATAAAAGATTATTAAGGCGGTGAAGTGAAGCAGTCAAAAGGGATGTGCTTATTAATTCGTTGCTGCAGGCATCAGCGAGTTCATCAAGGTCCACAACCTTTACAAATCCGGAATTTTCAATAATTACATCGGCAAGAAGGTCGGTAAATATATATTCGTCTTTCAGACTGTTATAATCAGTGTCTATTATATCGCAGTAGATATATTTCAGCTTGTTTTCAGATGTAAAAAACTTGCTTATTTTCCAGCCTTCATTAAGACAGTACATGGAGATTCCATGTGAGAATTCTGCTTTTGGATGAATGGTATTCCATTTTGTGACAATAATGTCTTTGCTGATATGAATGATGTGGTCATTTTTTAAATGAAGACATTCATCTGGGATTAAACGTCGTCTGTATAAATCGCTCATGGTAATCTCCGTTCTATATATCTATATAAAATTTGGTATAAATTATCTGTCAAATTAAAATGAAAATTGTATTAAGTACTTATTTTAAGTGAATTATAGCAATATAAAGCTATAAATTCAATCGTTTTATTGATGTAAAAAAAATGGACTTATTTGATTTTAAATGTTATTATAATAATAAACGAAATTTGAGAGGATATTCGTATGGGCTCTAGTGATAAGAATTCTGAGTATCGCAACATTATTTTAATTTCGCAGGTTGGCATATGTGTGATGATACCGATGTTTTTATGTATGGCATTGGGAATATGGCTTGATAAAAAGTTTGGAACATATTTTACACTTCCTTTGCTGGTTGTCGGAATAGCTGCTGGTGCAAGAAATGCCTATGTACTTGTTATGAATGTTGTAAAGAGCGAAGAAAACAGACGAAAAAAGCGTCAGGAAGACGAAATTAAGCGGAAAATTGAAAGGGCTAATCAAGAAAAAGAAAATGACAAACAGACTTAGAGATTTAAATGAGGCATTGCCTGAAATATTGGTAATAGATTTATTGTATCTTATTATTGGTGAGATTGTTATATTCCTTTTATTTGAGAATCCGGCAAAATTTGCAGTTGGATTTCTGGCAGGGGTAATTTATGCCATTTTTTGTGTGTTGAACATGAGCTTTAAAGTGCGTAAAGTGGTATATGGAAAAGCTAATCCTAAAAAGTCATATCTGTTAGGTTATCTTTTGAGGCTTACGGTTATGATTGCCATATTTGCAATATTGTATCTTTGTGATATCGGAGATCTGCTTGCGGCACTTGTTGGAATGTTCATTATGAAGCTGTCTGCGTATCTGCAGCCGGCTGCCTTGAGAATATCGTCCAAAATACTAAGAAAAGGAGGAAAAGAATGTGGGGAGCATGGGTGTGACCTCGATGACCTCAATGATAGCCTGTGACAGCAGTTTTATGATTAAGTCACTCTATAAGTTCCGAATCCCAGGTATTGACTATGATTTCAGTATCAATACAACACATGTTGCTTTGCTTATAGTCTCTATATTTAGTCTTGTTGTTGCTATAATTGCAAGAATTAAGATTAATAAGGCAGAAGCATCAGACACACCGGGATTTTTCCAGAATATAATAGAGCTGATTGTAGAAATGCTTCAGACCATGGTTGAAGGAATTATGGGAAGAAATGCGAACAAGTTTGTAAACTATATGTCTACATTGTTCCTTTTTATAATTATATCCAATATTTCAGGTCTGTTTGGCTTGAGACCGCCTACGGCGGATTACGGTGTTACGCTGTGTCTTGGTCTTATAACATTTGTACTCATTCAGTTTAATGGTATAAAGAAAAATAAAATCAGACATTTTACGGCACTGTTCCAGCCAATATGGTTCTTATTTCCTATTAACCTTATTGGTGAGTTTGCAGTTCCATTGTCTCTTTCATTGCGTCTTTTCGGAAATATTATGTCAGGTACAGTTCTTATGGGACTTATATATGACTTGCTCAATCCGTATACAATCGGCGGTGGGGCATTGCTTCATGCGTACTTTGACCTGTTTTCGGGATGCATTCAGGCATACGTATTCTGTATGCTGACAATGGTATATATAAATGATAAAATTGCCGACGAATAACGTACGGTGTAAAATTAATTTTAATGGAGGATTTTAAACATGAATATTAGTGGACAGGAATTTATCCAGGCTATGTCAGCTATTGGTGCAGGTATTGCTATGATCGCAGGTGTAGGTCCTGGTATTGGACAGGGTATTGCAGCCGGACACGGTGCTGCAGCAGTTGGACGTAATCCAGGAGCAAAGTCAGCAATCACTTCAACAATGCTTCTTGGACAGGCCGTTGCCGAGACAACAGGTCTTTACGGTTTCGCCGTTGCTATTATCTTAATGTTCGTTAAGCCATTTAAGTAAAATAACAATGAGATTACGTAAAATTAAAAATTGTCAGGAAGGAGGCTATATATTTTGAGTTCCTTGGGAAGTACAATGATAGCCCTGGCGGATGATGGCAGACTGTTTGGTCTGGATTACCAGCTTCTTTTTGATGCTTCAATCACAGCTATAAATGTATTTATATTATTTATATTACTTTCATTTATATTATTTAATCCGGTCAGAAATATGTTAAAAAAGAGACAGGATAAAATTACAAGTGACAGAGAAAATGCTGAGGCAGATAAGAAAGAAGCCCTTGCCATGAAGCAGGAATATGAAGCAAAACTTAAAGCTGCCAATAAAGAGGCAGAGGGCATTTTAAGCGATGCAAGAAAAGTTGCAAAGCATAATGAAGAAAAGATTGTTGCTGATGCAAAGCAGGAAGCAGCAAGAATAATTGCCAGAGCTAATACTGAGGCAGAGCTTGAAAAGCAGAAAGCAGCAGATGAAGTCAAGCAGCAGATTATTGCAGTTGCAAGACTTATGGCATCTAAGGTTGTGGCTGAATCTATATCAGAAGCAGACAGTCAGGCACTTATTGAACAGACTTTGAATGAAATGGGTGATAAGACATGGCTAAGTTAGCGGCAACAAAATACAGTGAAGCTATATTTGAGCTTGCTGTGCAGGAAGGACGAGTGGATGAGTTCTATAATGAAGCCGAAGTCATTCTTAAAGAGTGCTCAGAAAATGATGAGATTTCAAAGCTTTTGAATCATCCGAAAGTCAGCAAAGAAGATAAAGAACATTTTATAGAGGATACATTTGGAAGAGTTATTTCAAAAGAGATGACAGGTCTTCTTGTTCTTATGATTGCTAAAGACCGACATAAGGACATTGTTGAAACTCTTAATATGTTTATGGCAAAGGTGCTTGAATACAAAAAGATAGGCACTGCATATGTAAAAACAGCTGTTCCACTTAGTGAGGAACAAAAAGAAAAGGTATTAAAACGCCTTTTGGCAACAACGGATTATAAAGAATTCCGCATGAATTATTCTGTTGAGCCGGAGCTGCTTGGAGGAATGATTATTCGTATAAATGATCGTGTTGTAGACAGCAGCATAAAAACAAAATTAGATAAGCTTGCAGGAGATTTGAAAAAAATCCAGTTATCGTAAGTTTATACTTTAATAGAAAGAAGGTGCGTTAGTCTAATGAATTTGAGACCGGAAGAAATCAGTTCTGTTATTAAAGAACAGATTGAAAGGTATGCTACAGACCTTGAAGTATCAGATGTAGGTACTGTAATTCAGGTTGCGGACGGTATTGCACGTATACATGGACTAGAGAAAGCAATGCAGGGTGAACTGCTTGAATTCCCGGGCGGGGTTTACGGAATGGTATTGAACCTCGAAGAGGATAATGTTGGTGCAGTTCTTCTCGGCGATTCACGAAATATCAGTGAAAAAGATACAGTAAAGACAACAGGACGAGTAGTTGAGGTTCCTGTTGGCGATGCACTTATTGGAAGAGTTGTTAATGCACTCGGACAGCCAATCGATGGAAAAGGACCTATCAATACAGATAAGTTCCGTCAGATTGAAAGAGTTGCATCAGGCGTTATTACAAGAAAATCAGTAAGCGTTCCACTTCAGACAGGTATTAAAGCTATTGATGCCATGGTTCCTATCGGAAGAGGACAAAGAGAGCTTATTATCGGTGACCGTCAGACAGGAAAGACAGCTATTGCTGTTGATACAATTATCAACCAGAAAGGTCAGAACGTAAAATGTATCTATGTAGCAATTGGACAGAAAGCGTCTACAGTTGCTAACATAGTTAAGACTCTTGAAGAAAATGGTGCTATGAGTTATACAACAGTTGTAGCTTCTACAGCAAGTGAGCTTGCACCATTACAGTATATTGCACCATATTCAGGATGTGCAATTGGTGAGGAATGGATGGAACAGGGACAGGATGTTTTAGTTGTTTACGATGACTTGAGCAAACATGCTGCTGCATATCGTACACTTTCATTGCTCCTTAAAAGACCACCAGGACGTGAAGCTTACCCTGGTGATGTATTCTATCTTCATTCAAGACTTCTCGAAAGAGCTGCCAGAATGTCAGATGAGTACGGCGGAGGTTCTCTTACAGCACTTCCTATTATTGAAACACAGGCAGGAGATGTATCTGCGTACATTCCTACAAATGTAATTTCAATTACAGATGGACAGATTTATCTTGAGACAGAGATGTTCAATTCAGGTTTCAGACCAGCTGTTAATGCCGGTTTGTCAGTATCACGAGTTGGTGGTTCTGCACAGATTAAGGCTATGAAGAAGATTGCGGCTCCTATTCGTACAGAGCTTGCCCAGTACAGAGAGCTTGCATCATTTGCACAGTTTGGTTCAGAACTTGATGCTGATACAAAGGAAACTCTTGCACAGGGTGAAAGAATCAGAGAGATGCTTAAACAGCCACAGTATAAGCCAATGCCGGTTGAATATCAGGTAATAATCATCTATGCCGTTACAAAGAAATATGTTATTGACATAGATGTAGACAGAGTTATAGATTTCCAGGATGGATTATTTGAGTTTATTGATACTAAATATCCTCAGATACCGGAGAAAATCAAAGAGACAAAGGTACTTGATGAAGAGACAGAAAAAGAGCTTATCAGTGCTATAGAAGCATTTAAAAAGACATTTAAATAAAACAGTGGATGGAGGTAATGGATTATGGCCTCAATGAGAGACATAAAAAGACGTAAAGACTCGATTCAGAGTACCGGTCAGATAACTAAAGCCATGAAACTCGTTTCCACCGTTAAGCTGCAAAAAGCTAAAGGAAGGGCAGAGAATACAAAACCATATTTCGATTTGATGTATGAGACAGTCCAAAGTATTCTGGCAAAGTCAGGACACATTAACCATAAGTATCTTAAAGAGTCAGAATCTGACAAAAAAGCTGTAATTGTGGTTACTGCAAACAGAGGTCTTGCCGGCGGTTACAATTCCAATATAACCAGAATGATTATTGATGAAGGTTTTACTAAGGAAAATACCGTTGTATATGCTGTCGGTAAAAAAGGACGTGAATTGCTTGAAAGAAAAGGATATGAAATAAAAGCTGATTATTCTGAAGCAATTAATGACCCTATTTACAAAGATGCGAAAGAAATTTGTGATGATGTGCTTTCAGCATTTGCAGATGGTGAGGTAGGAGAAATTTATCTTGCATATACAGTATTCAAAAATACAGTTGTGCATGAACCTCAGTTAATCAGACTGCTTCCTGTAGAGGCAGATGATGCCGCACATGAAACAGACGGAAGTGAAGCACTTATGACATATGAACCAAGCGAGGAAGAAGCACTTGATATGATTATTCCCAAGTATGTATGCAGCCTGGTTTATGGTGCACTTATTGAGTCTGTTGCAAGTGAAAATGGTGCCAGAATGCAGGCAATGGATAGTGCAACAAGCAATGCAGAAGAGATGATTTCAACTCTGTCGCTTAAGTACAACAGAGCCCGTCAGGCATCTATTACGCAGGAGCTTACTGAAATTATTGCGGGCGCTAATGCTATCGAATAAAAATATGGAGGCTAGATTAAATGGCAGAGAAAAATATAGGTAAAATTACCCAGATTATCGGTGCCGTTTTGGATATAAAATTCCAGAATGAGATGTTGCCAGAGATTAACTCAGCGATTAACATTACAAGAAGTAATGGTGAGCGTCTGGTTGTCGAAGTTGCCCAGCATCTCGGTGATGATACAGTCAGATGTATTGCCATGGGACCGACAGATGGTCTTGTCAGAGGAATGGATGCAGAAGCTACAGGTGCTCCAATATCTGTTCCTGTTGGTGAGAACACATTGGGAAGAATGTTTAATGTACTCGGTGATCCGATTGATAACAAGCCGGTACCTGAGACAGAAGAATATATGCCGATTCACAGAAAGGCACCGGCATTTGAAGAGCAGTCAACATCTACAGAGATGCTTGAAACAGGTATCAAGGTAGTTGACCTTCTTTGTCCTTATCAGAAGGGTGGTAAGATAGGTCTTTTCGGTGGTGCCGGTGTTGGTAAGACGGTACTTATTCAGGAACTTATCAGAAATATTGCTACAGAGCATGGTGGATACTCAGTATTCACAGGTGTTGGTGAGCGTACAAGAGAGGGTAATGACCTCTACTATGAAATGAAGGAATCAGGCGTTATCGAAAAGACAACAATGGTATTCGGTCAGATGAACGAACCACCTGGAGCCAGAATGAGAGTAGGTCTTACAGGACTTACAATGGCTGAGTACTTCAGAGATAAAGGTGGAAAGGATGTGCTTCTTTTCATTGATAATATTTTCAGATTTACACAGGCCGGTTCAGAAGTTTCAGCACTTCTTGGACGTATGCCTTCAGCCGTAGGTTACCAGCCTACACTTCAGACTGAAATGGGTGCATTACAGGAGAGAATCACATCTACAAAGAATGGTTCAATCACATCTGTTCAGGCTGTATATGTGCCGGCCGATGACTTAACTGACCCGGCACCTGCTACAACATTCGCACATCTTGATGCTACAACAGTTCTTTCCCGTTCTATTGTAGAGCTTGGTATTTATCCGGCTGTTGATCCGCTTGAATCAACATCAAGAATTCTTGACCCAAGAATTGTTGGTGAAGAACATTATCAGGTTGCACGTCAGGTACAGGAGATTTTACAGAAGTATAAGGAATTACAGGATATTATTGCAATTCTTGGTATGGATGAACTTTCAGAAGATGATAAGCTTGTTGTATCAAGAGCAAGAAAAGTTCAGCGTTTCCTTTCACAGCCATTCTTTGTGGCAGGCCAGTTTACAGGTCTTGAAGGAAGATATGTGCCTATTAGTGAGACAATTCAGGGCTTTAAAGAAATCATTGAAGGTAAATATGATGATATTCCTGAGGGATATTTCCTTAACTGCGGAAATATAGACGATGTTCTTGCTAAGGTTAATAAAGCCTGAAAGGAGCATATATGGCAGATAGATTTACGCTAATAGTCAACACACCTGACAGAGAATTTTATCGCGGTGATGCGACAATGCTTGAATTGACTACAAGTGAAGGCGATATTGGCATATATGCTGGACATATTCCGCTCACAGCTGTAATTGTTCCGGGCGTTATGACAATACACACTGATGAAGGCATTAAAAAAGCTGCTGTTCATGGTGGTATAATCGAAATTTTGCAGTCACAGGTAAATGTGCTTGCAGAAGTTGCCGAGTGGCCTGAAGAAATTGATGTAAACAGGGCTAACGAAGCAAGAATACGTGCTGAGAGAAGATTAAAGAGCAGCGATGCAGATGTAAATATTGTAAGAGCCGAAATGGCACTCAAGCGTTCACTTGCCAGAATTAATGCTGTAGATTAATAATACAGTTAATTTTATGAATAAACCTCCCGGGAGTGGTAATAATTCAATTATCACTTCAGGGAGGTTTTTATGTTAAAAGATATATTTTGTTATATAAAAATGAGTATAAGAGGAGAACTTGAAACGGATGGTGGTAAAAAGAAAATAAAATATCCTTTTCAGAAAATAGCAATAGTAATAGCACTTGCATTATGGACTATAACTGCAATCAACATATTATATTCAGAAAGTGCTTTAAGTGGTGAAGAAAGAATTATAAGTGCATTTGGAAGGCAGACATATTCAGATGTGTCATCTTCAGTCAGTGTATATGGAAAATATGGTGATATCAGCATATCTGATAGTGCCAAAAAACTTATTTTAGAGAATATTGCAGAAAAAATCGGGATAAATCACTATATGATAAGTGATTTGGTGGATGAGGAGTATAATTCAGTTAAGACTTTGAGCCAGACATCTGTCAATGGTGATGTTATCCTGAAATTTATAACCCATGATGAGGATAAGCAGTATATTTATATCGGAATTACATTAAAAAATGGAATTGAATCAGCATTTACATACGAAAAAATTGTAAAGCAGATTTTAAAAGACCTTGAAATGACATCTGCTGTAAATGTCAATCTTAAAGGTGAAATAAATGGTGAACTTGATATTCAGGAAAAAAATGCACTTGCAGATTCACTGCTTGGAGAAGTGGGAGCAAAAATTGTTACGCAGAACAGAACAGATGATTTATATGTAATTTATGGTTATGATGATGAAATAGATGAGTATATTAATGTCGGAAGAGGGAAAGTCAATGTGTGTATTTCGGTAAATTATGATGAAATAAAAGATGTCACCTGTGTCTATTTTTCAACGCCAATGAATAATCAGGATTTTTAAATAAAAAAGTATAAAAACACAGATATAAAATATAGATATAAAAATTGTTTTATATTGCGGTTTTTTACTGAACGGATTACAATATAAAAGAGTATGTACATTGAAATGGAGATAAATACGCATATGAATTTACATGAATTATTTGATAAATGTCTGAATAAAAATTTAATTGATTTGACTATAAGCGGAAGAAAAGATAAATCGCAGGATGAGGTATCAAAAGTGAAGATTCGTCCTGTTATAATAAAAAACAACCTGTTATTTCAGGTATCTGAATACAAAGGGACAAAAGTTTACCATGACAATTACAGTGAAGCTGATGTCAGGAATTATATAGAAAAGATGATGACTGATAATTTTAAGCAGGCACAGTTTAAGATGACTGATGCAGATGCACAGGTTTTATCAGGAAAAAATTCAAATATGACAATTAAGTACAAAAAGAGCTGTGAAGTACGATGCCAGAAAGAATTGTCACATAACAGAAATAAAAAATATATTCTCGAGGAAGGCAAAAAGGTGGATTTTCTTGTAGACCTCGGAGTAATGACAAAAGAGGGTAAAATTGTTAATCAAAGATATGATAAATATCGCCAGATTAACAGATTTCTTGAGTTTATCGAGGATATACTGCCGGAACTTGACAGTACAAGAGAACAGACAATAATAGATTTCGGATGTGGAAAATCATATCTTACATTTGCAGTATATTATTATCTTAAAGTTTTAAAAGGCATGAATATAAGGATAATAGGTCTTGATTTAAAAGAAGATGTTATAAAAGAATGTAACAGGCTTGCAAAGAAATATGGATATGAAAAGCTTGAATTTCACGTAGGAGACATAGCTTCATTTAAAGATGTTGAACATGTTGACATGGTTATAACACTCCATGCATGTGATACAGCAACAGACTATGCACTTGGAAAAGCGGTAAAATGGGGTGCTAAGGTTATATTGTCAGTTCCATGCTGTCAGCATGAGGCAAATGGACAGATTAAATCAGAACTCTTATCTCCGGTATTCAAGTATGGAATTTTGAAAGAGAGGATGGCAGCAATATTTACAGATGCAATAAGAGCTGACATTCTTGAGGCAAACGGATACCAGACTCAGATTCTTGAGTTTATAGATATGGAACATACACCAAAAAATCTTCTGATAAGGGCTGTCTATACAGGAAAGAAGAACCAGGAAGCGGCAGAAAAGCTTAAAAAGATGGAGTCAGAGCTTAATCTTGACCTGACGCTTAACAAACTTTTATAAGAAAGGTGTAATTTATGAAAAATAAAAGTTTTTCAGGAAAATATATATTATATGTCATAATATTTATGGTTACTGCTATAGTGACATTTATATCAATGCATTATAAGACGGAGAGTGCCGCATCAGTTCTTATGTCAGAAGCAACACTTCCGGTTGTCATGGCAAAGACAGAAGCAGGAACACTTTATAATGCAATGCATGGATATACATGTGAAGTTGATTATTCAAGGCTTTCAACGGATCTTACACTGCTCCCGTCAGATAAAAAGCTTGCTATTGCAATTGATACATATGGTGAAAGTGTATCCTCAATATCATACAAAATCAGAGATTCAAGAGATATGTCGCTTATCGAGAGTACGAAAGTTGAAAACTTTGACAGTTCACCGTCAAGAGTGGAGACTGTGCTTAACATAAAGAATCTTATTTCAGATGAAGTTAAGTATATTCTTGAGATTACGCTTAATACGAAAAATCATGAAAATGTATATTACTATACTACCGTTGTGAGTGGAATGAGCGAGGGTATTCAGGAAAAACTTGATTATGTAATAGAATTTAACAAAAATACTTATGATGCATCAAATGTTAATGAGATCAGTAAGTATCTTGAGACAACTGCATCTGCTGACAATTCCAATTATGGAAAGATTAATATTTATAACAGTCTTGACCAGGTAAGATGGGGGGATCTGCATCCGTTTATCGAAAGTAATATCATACCGTCGCTGTATGAGTCTGATGGTGATACTGCGGTTATTGCAATAGATTATACGGTTGGTGCCGGCAATGATAATGATTCATATGACACATACACAGTTCATGAATATTACAGAATAAGAAAAACGACAAGAGCAATGTATCTTCTTAATTTTGAGAGGGAATCAAATCAGGTATTCGACGGAAGGAATGATTTGCTTTCAAGTGGAAAAATCAATCTCGGAATACAGCCTGATTCTGATATAGAACTGATGGATGATGACAAGAATAATTACACATATTTTGAAAATGAGGGAAGTCTGTGGTGTTATGACAAGAGCAGCAATACATTCACAAAAGTATTTGCATTTGCTTCTGATGACACAGATAACATAAGAGAGCGTTATGAAAGACATAAAATTAAGATTCTTGATGTCACAGAAGATGGGAATGCACAATTTATTGTATATGGATATATGAACAGGGGTATACACGAAGGTGCAACAGGTGTTTCACTTTACAGTTATAATTATGTTTCAAATGAAACAGAAGAGCTTTTGTTTATTCCGGTAAATATGTCATATGAAGCTTTGTGTGAGACTGTCGGAGATGTGGCTTATGTCAGTGATGACAGATCATTTTATATAGTTTTAAATGATACAATGTATTCAATTTCGCTGGACAGCAGGGAAGTTATGACAGCTATTGATAAAATGTCTAAAGGCACATATAAAGTTTCAGGAAACGGACGGATAATAGCTTACAGTACCAATGGAGAACTTTATAATACTGACAGCATCAGGGTATTTAATATGGAGAGAGCCAATGATTATACAATAGATGCACCGTCCGGCGATAAGCTTATGGTTCTCGGATATGTTAATACAGATCTTATATATGGTATTGCACACAGCACTGATATTATAAATGATGAAAATGGTATTACTACATTTCCGATGTATAAAGTCTGCATAATGAATGAAGGTTATGAACTTATAAAAGAATATGAGCAGGATGGAGTATATGTAAGCAGTGCGAACGTTGACGGATTAAGAGTTAATCTTGACAGAGTTGCTAAGAGTGATTCGGGTTATTCGGCTGTTTCAGTAGACCAGCTTATCAATAAAGATGAAAATAATACGAGTGAGCATGCATCATTTGATATAATATCTACTTCATTAAGAAAAGTAGAACAGGTTATTGTGCTTCCAAAAGGCGGTGGGAAGCCTGACTCGGTCATAACAAGAGCTGCAGGTTCTGTTGAGTATAAGGAAAACAGGACGATTGATATTAATGATATTCATATCGGTACATGTGAACGCTATAATGTTATAGGAAAAGGCAGATATTATAGCTCATATGACGATGCTGATAAAGCAATTATTGCGGCGGCAGGTAATTACGGTAATGTTTATGATGGAGAAAATAATATTATCTGGAAGAGATTTAAGACATCTTCATATATGATAAAAGGCTTTAGCTTATCGTCATCATATGGCAATTCATATGCGGCAGCTTCACGTGCTGTTGAAAGCTTTATGGGAAGCGATAAGAATCTTAAAAGGTTGACTTTGAAAGGTATTTCATTTGAAAATGCATTGTCATTTGTAAGTGATGGAAAACCTGTAATAGCAAAGACTGACGATGGTTATGTTGTAATAACAGCATATGATACATCAAATGTGACATATATTGATGCTTCAACAGGAAGTGAAGTAACACAGACGCAGGCGAATGCGACAAAATTATTTACGCAGGCTGGCAATATTTATGTGACATATTATAAGAAATAAAGGTCAATATGTAAGTTACAGAGGTGCATATGGCAGCAAAAAAGAAGAAAAATAAGAAAAAGAAAATGGTTAAAAGAGTAATCCTTGGCATATTAGCAGTTATTTTTATTGCAGGCGGCATTTATGCCGGTCCTAAGGCATTTGCAATATTACGCATGAGCAGGATTGCAAAGGCATTTGTTGATTCAAGCACAGCCAGTACATTTAAAGAGAGTAAGACGACGCTTGTATATGATACAAATGGGAACGAATTGTGCAAGATTAAAAGCAGCAAAGATATGTATTATATCGGTTTCAGTGATATTCCGCTAACACTCGATAATGCATTTGTTGTAATGGAAGACAGGGATTTTTATAATCATGACGGAATTGATTACAAAGCAATTGTAAGAGCAGCAATTGTAAACCAGAAGAGTAATGAAATTGCCCAGGGTGCGAGTACAATAACACAGCAGCTTGCAAGAAATATTTTTCTTACGCAGGAAGTAACATGGCAGAGAAAAATTGAGGAAATATTTATTGCGTGGGGGCTGGAAAAGAAATATTCAAAAGAGCAGATTCTGGAATTTTATCTTAATAATATTTATTTTGGAAATGGGTATTATGGTGTTGAGGCTGCAGCAAAAGGATATTTTAACAAAAGTGTTTCACAGCTTACATTGTCGGAACAGGCCTTTATAGCTGCGATTCCTAATAATCCGTCAAAATACAATCCGTTGACAGGATTTGATAAGACATTAAAAAGGCGTGACCTTATTTTACAGCAGATGTATGAGGCTGATTACATAAGTTATGTGGATTATTATATGGCAAAAGGCGAAAATATCGTTTTGAACCAGCCTGAACAGGAAAAAGAAGACAATTCAGTTGTTACATATGTAAGACATTGTGCTACAGAATCACTTATGAAATCGACAGGGTTTTCTTTTCGTGATAATTTTTCATCTAAAGAAGATGAGGAAAGCTACGATTCATTGTATGATACATATTATACAAGATGCCAGCAGATGCTTCTTAGCGGAGGGTATACTGTGTATACATCGTTTGACATGGATTTGCAGAATAAACTTCAGCAGGCTGTTGACGATAACCTTGCAGGATATACAGAGGTGTCTGATGACGGAATTTATAAGATGCAGGGGGCGGCTGTATCGATTGATAATTCAACGGGAAATGTTGTGGCGATTGTCGGAGGAAGAAGCCAGGATCTGAAAGCCGGATATACGTTGAACAGGGCATATCAGAGTTACAGGCAGTCTGGTAGTGCAATTAAGCCGCTTTCAGTATATATGCCATATCTTATGCGTGGCAAAACTGCAGATTCTATAGTTGTTGATGAGCCGATAGAAGGTGGACCGGTTAACTCTGATGGAGGTTACTGGGGTGAAATGACTGTAAGAGATGCCGTGAAATTTTCAAAAAATACAATAGCATGGAAAATATATCAGGAAATTACTCCAAGAGCAGGTGCGGCATATCTTTTAAATATGGATTTTAAAAAAGTGTGGTATGATAAGGATTACACTGCGGCAGCATTAGGCGGATTTACATATGGTGTAACAACAGAAGAGATGGCAGGAGGCTATGCTGCAATTGCAAATGATGGCATATACAGGAAAGCAACATGTATACAAAGAATTGTAGGGGCAGATGGCAAGATTGTCATTAACGAAGCTGATAGGGGAATGCGTGTTTATGATTCAAATGCGAGCAGGATGATGACAGGTATTCTTGAAGCGGTTGTTGAACCGGATGGAACCGGTGCAGCAGGTGCTGTGGGTAACGCGGTTATAGCCGGCAAAACAGGTACAACTAATTCTAATAAAGATATGTGGTTTTGTGGATATAGTGCGTATTATACAACAGCAGTGTGGATAGGCTTTGATTATCCAAAAGAAATTCAGGGGCATAACAGTGCCTCATATATTTTTAAACAGTATATGACACAGGTACATGAGAACCTGCCTAGAAGAGAGATAAGTATTTATTCGGATTCCGGACAGAATGAGACACAGTCAGCGACAGAAGCTGAGACCGAAAGCATACAGGAAACAACTGAAGAGCAGCAGCCTGTAACACAGCCGCAGACCACAACTCCGGCTAATGGTGGCACAACGGCAACAGGCGGTACTGGAAGTAACGGAGGAAATGGTAGTGCGGGAGGCAGTGCAACTTTGCCGGCAACAAAACCTACTTATCCACCTGGTGAATGGGACGCTCCATCGATTGGTGACCCGGATAAACCGGCAGGCGGCGGTGGAGGAGACATAGATGTTCCAATAAGTGGAGATCCTGACAGACCGGCAGGGTAAAAAAAGGGGTTTGGTACTAATCAAGTGCCAAACCCCTAAATAATTATTTATTATAATGTAATTCGTTATATTCTTTTACACGCTGCTGGATTCTTTCAACAGGGCTTAAAAGGTTGCTGATTGATGAATCATGATTTAATGTATCGATAAGAAGAGCGATATATTTGCTCATATCAACATTGATATACCATGGCTTAGAAAGAAGTTCTTCAGGCTGGTATACAAGGTTTGTTGTAAGAACCTTATCAATAATTCCGTTTGTATAAGCTTCATCAAATTTCTTGAATCCGTTTGTGAAAAGACCAAATGTCGTAGCACAGAATACTCTCTTGGCTTTACGGCGTTTAAGTTCAGATGCAACATCAATCATGCTTTCACCAGAAGAAATCATATCATCAATAATAATAACATCTTTTCCTTCAACATTGCTTCCCAGGAATTCGTGAGCAACGATAGGATTACGTCCGTTTACAATCTTTGTATAATCACGTCTCTTATAGAACATACCCATATCAAGACCAAGAACATTAGCAAAGTATACGGCACGGCCTGTACCGCCTTCATCCGGGCTGATAACCATCATATGGTCACTGTCAATGTGAAGGTCGTCCACATTAAGAAGAAGGTATTTGATAAACTGATAAGTTGCTGATACAGACTCAAATCCCTTGAGAGGAATAGCATTCTGTACTCGTGGGTCATGTGCATCAAATGTTATGATGTTATCCACACCCATATCTGTGAGTTCCTGAAGCATAAGTGCACAGTCAAGAGATTCTCTTCCGTTACGTTTGTGCTGTCTGCTCTCGTAAAGGAATGGCATGATAACAGTAATTCTTCTTGCTTTTCCTCCGGCAGCAGCGATAACTCTCTTTAAATCTGCATAATGGTCATCAGGTGACATGTGATTTCTGAATCCACAGAGTGAATACTCAAGGCTGTAATTGCACACATCTACCATAATATATAAATCAGATCCACGGACAGAATCGTTTAATACACCTTTACCTTCGCCTGAACCAAATCTTGGTGTGCGGGCATCTAAAATATAGCTGTCTCTTTTGTAACCGTTGAATGCTAGAGTTGATTCGTTTTCGTGTTCACGCTGTTCTCTCCAATCAACAAGAAATTTATCTACTTTTTCACCCATTTTTGTGCAGCTGGCCAAAGGAATAATTCCTAATGTACCATATGGGATAGTTGCTGTGTGACGTTCGTCTCGTGGCATAATAAAATCCTCCTTGTTTGTAAATTACGTTATTGTAACAAAACCATATTAAAATATAATCATAAAAGCAAAATAAGTCAACAACTTTCGCAAAAACTTATTTTAAGCCTTTCCGGGCTTTCGTCCCGTTTTTTTCATCATTCGTATATCACTTCCGAAAACTTTTAATATTGTATAGGAACTTGTTATTCTTGAAAAAATTCGTTCGGAATAAGAATCCCTTATTTCCGAGAGTGAAAGATTAGTTGAAATAATTGTACTTTTCTTCTTTAACATCCGCTCATTAATTACATAGAACAGTTTGGAGTTAGTATAAGTGTTGCCAACTTCGGTTCCCAGATCATCAATAATAAGCAGGTCACAATCAGAAAGATAATTGGCATCAGAATCTTTATCTTCACCGAAGCGGCTGAAGTCCTGACGTTGGAATGTTGTAAACAGCTCAATTGCAGTCAGGTAAATAACGCTGTGTGAAGTATTTAAAAGCTCTCTTGCAATGCAGTTGGAAAGAAAAGTTTTGCCTGTGCCTGTGCCGCCAAAAAATAATATGTTAGCAGCTTCCTTATCAAAGTTATCAACAAATTTGTGACATATGTCAACAATACGCTGCATATTATGATAAGGTGTGAGCCCGTTAGATGGGTCAGGTGTTGTATTGTCATACCACTCATATGAAAATGTATCAAAATTTTCATTATCGGTAATATTCTTCAAATTGGAATCATGATATACAAGGTCAATAGCTTTTTTGTTAAAGCATGAGCATTTGCGGCTGTTT
>ERZ1673744.1147-NODE-1147-length-26489-cov-9.748619_pt1 | contig 26489 bp, 28 predicted proteins | sample MGYA00580207_ERZ1673744 | MGnify/ENA primary metagenome ERZ1673744 (study PRJEB41218, sample SAMN15661751) | gut metagenome | host: Homo sapiens | place: Canada: London | collected 2015-08-20/2019-03-30 | study: EMG produced TPA metagenomics assembly of... | reverse complement strand
TTGCTGATATACAATATTGATAATTACGCTTTTATTGTGACTAATTCTAATTTATCTAGCTAAATAATATCATACACCTTAGTTTTTAACATTAGCTATATTAACCAATTTAGCTAGAATTACAATTCTCTTATTGTTACCTCTTGTATCACAAGTAACCAAAGTCATTAATCGATCATCTTTATTTACTGAAACACCAGTCTTATACAATCCCCTATTAATGGAATCTGATATAAATGCATTAAATGAATTTGTTGAATCCCATTCTGTTTGAGTAAATTCTAAAGAATCATTCAAGTCGTTTAAATCAATATTCATGACTCCAAAGATCTGATATGTTCTAGTTTCATCTTCAGTGATGAATTTAAATGTATCATGCTTTTTATAATAGTTTTGATCTATATAACTCATTAAAGGTGTAAAAATAATGTTATCCCATTTACTCGAATGACCATAGATTACAACGTTTTTTGAATCTATATTTCCATCTGCCGATACAAATGGTATTCCGGCATTGGCATATTCTTTGTTGATATTCTTACGAACATAATAATCATTATTTGGTGCTTGTACAATCGGCTCATAAATAATTCGATCATCAAATTCTAAAATACCAACAACATCTTTATTTGTTTTTTTCAACAAAGATAAAGAAAGCTCCTTTTCAGAAGCTTCCTCATTCTCTTTATTTGATTCTTTTTTAGTCGTTTTTGTTTCTACATAATAATCCGAATAGTCATAAGATTTCTTTGCAGTAACCTGATTGTAGATAACTCCACCAATCAATCCCACTACAACTAGTGCAGCTGCTATTTTTATTCTTTTATGTTTCATACTATTTATACCCCTGTATTTGGAACAACGATACGTGCGTTTTCAAAATAATAAATAATTGTATCAGTTTCCTCATCCGCCTCTACTTTATAAGCTTTAGATTTATCAGCTAATTGATAAGAAGTTGGAGCTTTGATTTCCTTAAATTCATATTCATGACCATAAATTGCATCAGAAAGCACTGCTTTACCGTCTTTAATGACATGTTTAGTGACTTCATCACTTCCTACTTTTCTAGAATAATATGTTCCATCATCAATATCTAAAACAATCTGTTTGTTTTCATCTGTTTTTACCATCTTGATGATTTTAGTAAAATCTTCATTTTTAGAGATTTCATACTCTTCTCCTTTGTCTTCTCCAGCAATCATCAATTGACCACTTGCTAAAGTAGTAACATAAGAATCAATTGTCTTATCATATACTTCAAAAATCGCTCCATTCAAGAAATGATCATGATGATCTTTATCCACTTTATTGACATCCAATTCTAAACGACGTTTTTCATTATAAAGATCCATTGAAACTGTTACAATAGGTTTAGTTGTATCTGCATCATAATCGAAAGTAAAGTCATGCTTTTCTTCATCCAATTTGAAACCTACATTTGTTTCCAATTCCTTAACATAATATTCACCTGTTGGAAAATCCAACTGTTCAATGTTCTTACCATCTTCATCAATCGTTAATGTTCCAACCAATCCATCTGCAGGAATAATAACTTTGTCATTTAAACTAATATCATTCTTAGAATATACACCAAAGACAACATCTTTATATGCATCCTTATCTTCATCTTCAAATGTTTTAGTAATCTGCAAATCTAATTTCTGTCTTTCATTTACATAAGACTGTTTGATTTCAACAACATCAATCATCTGACCAGCATATTCAATATCAAAGTCATATGTGTTTCCATCTAACACAAAACCAGTTTGTGTTGCTGTTTCTTTAATAGAATACTTACCTAATTGAAGTAAAGCTGAAGTTGTTACACCATCCCCTGTTGTAAATGTATCAACTACATCTCCTTTGTGGAACCACACAGTTCCTTCTGGAGTTACAATATCTTCACGTGCTGTAATTTCATAAGTGACACCAGATAAGTATTGTTCTTTGTATTCAGGAGTATACAAAGTTCCATAATCTGTTTCAGATTCTTTTGCTCCTGACAACATCTCACCTGTCTTTTCCACATAGACCTGGCCTTTTTGTGTTTTATTGTCAAAATTCATAAAGATTTCTGTACTAGAACCGTCCACATTGATTGGTATTTCTGTATCTTTTAATACATAGCCATGAGGTGCTTTGATTTCCACTAATTTATATTCACCATACTTTAATGGAGAAGGTAAATGTACAGAACCATCTTCATCCGTTTTAAATACTTCTGTAGTTTCTTTTTTTGGATATGTTACTTCCTGTGTTACATAATTGCCGTCTGCATCTTTGATTTTAAATTCTACTCCGGCTGCCGGGATACGTTTTCCAGTTTCACTGTCCATTTTATAGATAGTCAATTCAGCTTTGATTGTATCATTATAGATGTTATAGAAATATGTCTTCTCATTTTGATCAATCTTTACTTCAAAAGGATCCAAAGTATCATAACCTTTTGTTTCGTGTTCTTTAACGATATAAGTGCCATATGGAAGATACTCACTAATAGCTCGACCATCTTCATCCGTAGTCAATGTTGATACGACTTTACCTGTCGATTTTAAAATAATATCAAATTTAAATCCTTCACCAGGCTTTTGAACATTACTTTGGAATAATCCATACTTCTCTTTATCAATTGTTTTTGCAATTTCAATACGACCCTTAATAACCTGATCTTTAACTGTTGTAGAGAATGTACTCGGTGTATTATCACCTGAATATTTAAGTTCTACTGTATTACAAGAACTGTTAGTTAAATATCCTTTAGGAGAAGTAACCTCACATACATTCAAAGTTGTTCCCACTGGATATTTTTTTGATTTTGTCTTTGATCCATTTGTTGTGATTGTTTCAAGTACATTTCCACTTGTATCTTTAATCGCAAATGTAGCTCCATTGAATGTAGCATCTCCTTGAGTTTTAGTACCTGTTTGAGAATCCTGTTTTTCAACTTCAATATCTGCATACATCAAATCGAAATTTAATTTAAAGTTTGGAGAAGGATCTCGCCTGGATGCTAAATAAATGACTCTTTGATAGCCAGCTGATCCATAAATGACATTCACATCACGTGCACTAAAATTACGTGAAAAAGTAATACTCTTATCATAATTTTCAGATGTGATAGCTACTGTAAGATTGTTTCCATTTACAGAAGCACTAATTCCATTTGAGCTTGTGATTGAATAGTTTGATAAAGTACCCTTCGTATCCGTTAATGTCACCGGTGTATTCAATCCCATTTTAATCGTTTGATTATTGAATGATGGTCTACCTTGAGGCTGCGTACGTAAATTGTTGATGACTGCTACCTCATTTGAAATATCATACACTGTTGTTCCATCTGTATAGTAAGGCTGATACCATGTTCCAGTCACTGCCTGCCAAATCATAACCTGAGTTGCGACATAGTATTTTTCTGTTTGATGTCCAGAATAACTATATCCATAATAGTTGATTTCCCAGATATTCTGACGAGTTTGTTCAGACAACTCATCCCATTTTTTTGTATCCGGAGAATAATCTAAGCCTTCTGTAAAAAGCTGCATAGGTTCAATACAGAATACTGTCTTATCTCCAACATACAATTGCTGTACATAATCAAATCCATACTGATTGGCAATATGGATCATCGCATAAATACTGCCTGTTCCTGTTGTATCCGTTAATGAGATTCCATCAGACTGAGGCATCAAATCAGGAAATACATCTTCTGCATTTCCAAGTTCTACAATTGTGTCTAAATCATTTTCATCTGTAGTCGTTTCTTCAGCATGTACCGGTAGAGTATTCATCAATGAATTGAGAATAACTAATGCTGTTAGAAAGAATTTACTACCTTTCTTCAATATGTTTTTCATATTCTTTTTCCTTTCCTTTAGGTTGTTGCAACAAAAAAAGCGAGAATTTTTTCCTCGCTAAAATAATGTATTTCTTTTAGATTAAGTTTTTTGATATCAAGTGATAAATATCTTTATGATAATAAGATAATATTTCTTCATTTTCATTGTTTAAATGAAATATTATTCATTCAATACTCTCCTTCTAAAATTAAAAGGCGATTACTCGCCTTTTAAGATGTTTAGCAGTTTTCTCTGCACTGGAACAAATTTTAGGTCTTTGTTCCGACCAATGGCATGGGTTTATAGTCTCCATACCGACTCTTCAGTTATAATATATCCTTTTTACTAATAAGATACAAATTAAATGATTTTTTCTCATAGACCTTTTTTATTGAATCAAACTTCCATTGCTCCAAAGGTTCAATCCGTAATAGGCAATACTATGATCATTTCGATATACAGGCTGCACTGAATAATTTGTTATTTCGGCATTTCCAATGTACATCACATCATTCAAATAGTATTCACCTGCTGACTCTGCTTCAGGCATAGAACCATATGTTGCATAATAGAAGTTACTATCTAGGATCACATCACAGGAAACATTTTGATCAACTCCTCCTGGACATGCATAACTTGGTTGTACTATTTCTGGTGCAGGTGTTGGTTCAACAACAGTTTCTTCTTTTGAGGTGGTTTGTTGTACTGAATCATTCGTAGTAGAAGAATTGTTATTACCAGAATCAATTACTTTTGTATCCGATTTCACATTACTCTTTGAAGTATCATTACTTTGAGTATCTTGTTTTTTTGTGCCAGAAGAAACACTTTTTTTTGAATAACTTTTATTGGTTGTATTTTCTTCCTTAACCTGAATTTCATTTGTTTTTGATTCCTCTTTGTCAACATCTTCATGTTTACTAACTTTAAATTTCTTCTTTTCAACACTCGTTGTTTCCTTAGAAGACTTTTCCACAGTAGGAACAGAAACATCTTGATTTGATTTAAATGCTACTCCTGCTCCAATCATCATCACAGTACTAACCACTGAAATAATTAACTTCTTCATTTGATTTACCTCCATTTGTATTTCTTAATAACATCTCTTTACTTAAAAATACTCAATATAAATTTTATTTACCAACATACAAATATTTATTCTTAATAGATAACAAACATTTTTTCTTTTTCGGTAGGTAATAAAATTCTTTCGGTAGGTAGGAGGGGCTTTAGGGGAGGTAAAAGTCACACCTCACCACGCAAAGACAAACTGCCCCTCCAACAGTTTGGAACAATCACAAGTACGAACAAAGCAATTTCCACATTCAATTATCGCTCTTGTTCTCGTGATTTTTTCTTTGCCCAGTTTTCCAGCAAGTGGATCATCAAATCCTTCTTCTTGCCTGGTGTGTAATCCTTGGGAAAATATTTATCAATTTCCTTCATTTGAAAAGATAGTTTCTCTCTCTGATTTGGTTTTTCCTCAGAAAGCGTATCTTCAATAAAGTCTGCAGTAAGCTCACCATCATGACTTAATCTCTTGAATTCCTGACATTGAGCTAATGATGGAGTTCTTTGATTTTCAATGATTGCATTCACCAAATCAAATTGTTCTGATTCTGTTAAATATGACAATTCAACGGCTGGATTAAATGCAATTTTTATCTCATTCTCATTTCGTCCATCCACCATTTCCTGCAATGGTTCAATAAGATAGGTTAATCGAATAAACCGCCTTATTTGATTCATGCTAACACCTACCTGTTCACCTAATTTTGCTGCACTTTCTGACTTCCAACCAACTTGGTTGGAAGTAGTTTTATCATATTCAACATGAACATCATCAACATTAATATCTACTTTTTTACCTTGATGTTTCATAGCTTCTAAGCGCATTTTATAGGCATAACCTCTTTCGCTAGGATAAATGTTTTCACGCTGAATATTTGAATCTACCATCAGAATCGTTGCCTGGTCGTCATCCAAATCTCGTATGATAACATTCATTTCGGTTTTTCCTAGCTGTGACATGGCAAATTTACACCTGTGACCAGATATCATTTCATAAGTTCCATCTGGTTTAGGTCGTACAAGTGCAGGCATCAGCATATCGTTTTCTTTGATTGAATCAATCAGCTTCGCCATATCTTCATCCATAGTTACATGAAATGGGTGACCTTCAAAATCTTTAATTTTGTTTATAGGGATTGTCATTACCTTTTCGGTATTGGCTTCCTGTCTTTCTTCTTCTGTAGAAAATAAGGAGTCATAGCTTGGCAATCCTAAGTCTAATTTTGGCAAGTTTGCCACCTCCTTTTAAAATAGAGTGAGTTGTATATTCTTTTTTAATACATGATGATTCCATTCTTCAATCGCTTGATCTGATGTTGGCTCAGTTTTCGTTCTTTTAGAGCATAACGTACAGATAACATACTGACCATAATATCCATTGATTCTTTTACTGTTCCAATCAATTACTAAATGTGCAGTTGAATGACAAAATGGACATCGTTTGATTCTAGGCATCTAACAATCTAAAAGATTCTACAACCACATTTGTGGAATAATTCTTTTTATCATATGAGTTTGTTCGGATATTTCCTTCAATGTGATAAGCTGTATCCTTTTCTCCTTTTCTACAGATAGCATTCGCAATTTCTCCAAATGCGATGCAGTTAACGTAATCCGAATACGAACTATTACCGTCTCTTGTACAAATTAAACAAAACTTCACAAAAGAATTTCCCTTATCATTCTTAGATACTTCAATATCTCTTGAGAGTTTTCCATTCAATAAAACATAATTGTTTGTCATTTACTTTTTCTCCTATCTATTAAATTCTTCTTTGTGCTTTACTTTTTGATTGTTGATTAATTCCTTTGTAAGATTTTCATAAGCTAAAGCTACTTTAGAATCTTTGGCATACGCATAGATACTCTTACCGGAAATACTGGCTTCACTTGCTTTTGTGGCTTTTGGAATGATTGTATCAAACACGCGAATATTCTTTCCAAAGCTTTCTCGAATGGTTTCAATCGTACTCTTTGTTAGATTGGTATTTAGATCTGCAAGTGTCATCACAATGCCGGTGATTTTAAGATTACTATTAATCTTACGTTGAACTTTTCCAACCGTCTGTAATAACTTAGTCATTCCTTTTGCTGGAAGATACTGCGTCTGTACTGGTATCAGTACTTCATCAGCTGCTGATAAAGCATTTACAGTTAACATTCCTAAAGATGGTGGACAATCAATAAAGATGTAATCATATTGATTTCTCAATGGCTCAATACAATTACTTAAAGTCTGTTCTCTGTTGATTACACTCACTAGACGCATTTCAAAATCAGCTAATTCAATATTTGCCGGAATTAAATCAACTCTTTCTTCATGATGTAAAATCAATGATTCATAATTAATATCATTGTCATTGATATAATCATCAAGCATAGATGAAACAGAGTGTTCCAATGAATCATTGTTTTTCCATCCAAGACAGCTTGTAAGATCGCCCTGAGGATCAAAATCCACAATCAATACGTTGCATCCATTTCGAGCCAAACCAATGGCCACATTCTCTGTAGTTGTAGTTTTGCCGACACCACCTTTTTGATTTGTGACTGCGATTACTTTACATTTTGGCATAATAAAAACTCCTTTCTCATATACCAGGATTTCCTGGCTATGTAAAAGGAGTTTGCTCATATTGTCTTGTTTTATGCTTCTATACGCTTATGTTTGGCCACTCATCAAGTGTTCTTAAAAGATGCACATTAGCTAAGAGCCTGTATTTATTAGCTGGAAATAGTCAAAATGTTGGAATTAAGTCAATTTCTATTAATTGGAAAATCAGTAAAATTCATCCAATTTTTGATAAGAAAAAAGCGACAAAATCAACAGACTCTATCGCTTAGTTACATGGGTTACAAAGTATTGAAAACCCTTTGTTTAATAAATAAATGGTGCCCCCGAAAGGAGTCGAACCTTCGACCTGCGGTTTAGGAAACTGACCTCCTGCTTAGGAGTTGAACCAATGTTTTGTCCGCTTGATATCGTGAAGTGTTAATTGTGCCGTAAATACGGCATTTTTAGCACTTTTCAATTCTTCATTTTCGTCCGTTTTGTGCTAATAAATGGGTTCGAATGATGGTTCGGATGACGTCATCCGAACCCCTCTAATTAGCAAAATATTAGCAAAAAAGTTCGGATACGCGTAGGTCATCCGAACACTTTTCCCCCATTTTTGGGTGCGTTTGACGTGCATTCGAACCCTACGGCACGGAGCCTGAAAAAATTTGGAGCCCCCGACAGCATCCGAACCGTTCGGATGCTCTTTTGGATGCCTACTTTGCCCCAAATACACTCTTCTGTAGTCTAAAACATGGGTTATGGAAAGAAAATTATTACAATTTTGATGAATAAAGCTTACTATGCTATAGTTTCTTTAAAGTAACTCTTTATTAAAATCATTCAAATATAAAAAGATTGGAGAACACATGAACAATGAAATTATTAGATTTGTAAATGGCGATTTACAACTAGATGTTACAGTATCACCTGATAACGAAACGGTTTGGCTTAATCGTAATCAAATAGCACAATTATTTGGCAGAGATATTAAAACAATTGGCAAACATATTAATAATGCTCTGAAAGAAGAATTATCGAATGAAGTGGTTGTCGCAAAATTTGCGACAACCAGTCAACATGGAGCTATTGAAGGAAAAACCCAGACTCACATGGTCGAATACTATAATCTCGATATGATTATTTCTGTCGGCTATCGTGTAAAGTCTAAAAATGGTATTATTTTCCGTAAATGGGCTACCTCTATATTAAAGGATTACATGATGAAGGGATATGCAATAAATGAAAAAAGGATTGAGGTACTAAATAAAACTGTTTCAATTCAATCCAGAATGTTAGCTTCTACTTTAGGTATTGAGGAAAAAGAAGTTTTGAATGTCATTGAAGCCTATTCAAATGCACTATCATTACTTGATGATTATGATCATGGGTGTATTTCTAAACCAAAAGGTAAAGACTCTATTTACCAATTAACCTATGAAGAGTGCAGAACTCTTATTGATTCTATGAAATATGGTGGATTTTCTGATGTATTTGGTGTTGAAAAAGAACCAGGCAAATTGAATGGAATTATTGCAGCTGTATATCAAAATGTATTTGGACAAGAAATCTATCCAAGCATTGAAGAAAAGGCAGCTAATCTACTGTACTTTCTAGTCAAAGATCATCCTTTTGTAGATGGATGCAAACGAATTGGCGCTTCCATTTTTCTTGAATTTTTGAATAAGAATCAACATTTAATCATTGATGGAAAACAAATCATTTCAGATAGCGCCTTAGTTGCTATTACATTAATGATTGCCGAATCTAGACCAGAGGAAAAAGAAACAATGGTCAAGCTAGTTATGAATTTCTTAAAAGCTTAATCTATGCTCTTTATTCCCTGCTCCTTTTACATAGCCAACAAATGGTTGGTTGTGGGAAAGGAGTTTTTTTATGTGTAAATGTAAAGTAATCGCAGTCACGAATCAAAAAGGTGGCGTTGGTAAAACAACAACAACAGAGAATGTAGCAATTGGTTTATCTCGACAGGGATTTGATGTATTAATTGTAGATTTTGATCCACAGGGTGATTTAACAAGTTGTTTAGGTTGGAAAAACAATGATGCACTCGAACATTCTGTATCTTCTATGCTAGATGATTATATAAATGACAATGATATTGATTATGATTCTTTGATTTTGCATCATGAAGAAGATGTAGATCTGATTCCGGCAAACATTGAATTGGCCGATTTTGAAATGCGTTTAGTCAGTGTCATTAACCGAGAACAGACATTAAGTAATTGTATTGAACCATTAAGAGATAAATACGATTACATCTTTATTGATTGTCCACCTTCTCTTGGTATGCTTACCGTCAATGCGTTGTCTGCTGCAGATGAAGTATTAATACCAGTACAAACACAGTATTTACCAGCTAAAGGAATGACGAAATTGTTACAGACGGTCACTAAAGTGCAGCGTAAGATCAATAGTAATTTGAAGATTACAGGAATTGTAATGACACTTGCAGATCTAAATACCAACATTACCAAAAGCACGATTGATACGATACGAGAAAGCTTTGGAAAGAACATCCGTGTATTTGATACGATCATTCCAAAAGCTACGAAAGCCAGTGAAGCATCTATTTCCGGTAAAAGTATCTATGCATATGCCAAAGATTCAAAAGTGGCTGTTGCTTATGATAATCTGACAAAAGAATTGATAAAAAATCCAAAAGTAAAACATAAAGATGAAATGAGTCTTTAGGAGAATTGAAATGAAAAACAATCATGTGGAATTATTTGGAACTTTGACAAGAGATATTGAAGTATCCAAGAATGGAAAAGGAAATAATTTTGTAAAGTTCTCTTTAGCTTGTTTAAGAGATGGAAAGAAACCATGGACAGATTATATTAACTGTATTGCCTTTGGTGATATGGCAAATGATATCTGTAAGCATGGTGATAAAGATACAGGATTTTGTATTGTTGGAAATCTTCGTACAAGCTCTTATGAAAAAGATGGTAAAAAACAGTATTCAACCAATGTCGTTGTTGAGTCTTTTGAATTGTTAAATGACTAGAATTAAACGATGTCCCTATTGTCATGGTGCAGCACATTTGTTGATTGACTGGGACAGTAAACGAATCAATGGCTATTATGGTCAATATGTTACATGTACTTTGTGTTCTGCCAGGGCACAGACTAGACAAACTTCTGATCAAGCTATTGATGAATGGAACAATCAAGCAATGAAAAACACGATACAACTTACTCTATTTTAAAGGAGGTGGCACATTTGCCAAAACTAGATTTAGGATTGCCTAGCTATGATTCCCTTTTTTCTACGGAAGAAGAAAGACAAGAAGCTAATAGCGAAAAAGTAATGGCGATTCCTATAGATAAGATTACAGATTTTAAAGAACATCCCTTCCATGTCACGATGGATGAGGATATGGCAAAGCTTATTGATTCGATTAAAGAAAACGATATGCTGATGCCTGCATTAGTTCGTCCGAAAAAAGATGGATCGTATGAAATGATTTCGGGTCACAGGCGTAAATTTGCCTTGTCACAGCTAGGAAGAAAAGAAATGAATGTAATTATCCGAGATTTGGATGATGACCAGGCAACGATATTAATGGTCGATTCCAATATCCAACGAGAAAACATTTATCCTAGTGAACGTGGCTATGCGTACAAAATGCGACTGGAAGCTATGAAACATCAAGGAAAACGAATTGAGGAAATACCTGATGATGAATTAGGAATTGAGTATAAGACAACTTCTGGTCAAGTTGGCCAGAAGTTATCTAATGCTGTTTCAAGAGATTTATTGGCACAACAGTTAGGAGAAAGTTCAAAGCAAATCCAGCGGTTTATCCGTTTGACCTATCTGATTGAACCATTACAAGAAATGGTGGATGGACGCCATGAAAATGAAATCAAGATTGCATTTAATCCAGCTGTTGAACTTTCTTATTTAACAGAATCTGAACAGTATGATCTAGCTAATGCAATTGTTGAAAATCAACGAACACCATCTTTAGCGCAATGTCAGGAATTCAAAAGATTGAGTCATGATGGTGAATTAACATCCGAATTCATTGAAGAAACTTTATCGGAGGAAAAACCAAACCAAAGAGAAAAGTTATCTTTTCAAATGAAGGAAATCGATAAATATTTTCCCAAGGACTTCACACCAGGCAAGAAGAAGGATTTGATGATTCACTTGCTGGAAAACTGGGCAAAGAAAAGATCACGAGAACAAGAACGGTAGTTGAACATGCAACTGCTTTTTTTCTACTTGTGATTGTTTCCAAACTGTTGGAGGGGCAGTTTGTCTTTGCGTCAGGACGTGTGACTGTTACCTCCCCTAGAACCCCTCCTACCTACCGAAACAATCTTTATTACCTACCGAAAAAGAAAAAATGTTGTTATTAAGTAAGTAGTAGAAATATTTGTATCTAGGTAATGATTTAGAAAAGTATGTATTTTTAAGATAGAGATATTTATCAAGACATACAATTGGAGGTAAAAACAATGAAAAGAAAGTTAATTGCATTATGTGTTTCAAGTGTACTTGTTGGAAGTGGAATCATCTTTAACATGAATCAAGATGTATCTGTACCTACTGTAGAAAAGTTTACGGAAGATACTTCTGCAAGTGTTAGTAAACACGAAAATGTAGACAAGGATGAAAAAAGCATTGCTGCATCAACAAACAGAAAAGCAGAAACTAAAGAATCGAAAAATGAAGAAAGTTCTACTGAAAAAAATGAATCTCAAAAAGCTTCAAGTAAGCAAACATCTACAAGTAAAAGTGAGACTACAGCCAGTGTTTCTTCGGAAAGCAAAAAACAAAATTCCAAAAAAGAAGGTTCTAGTAAGAGTTCTTCCGGTTCAGATAAAGAATCTTCAACTTCAAACAGTTCCAATACATCAGATAAATCGAACAATGATGTTGTAAGTCAGCCTGTTGAAAAGCCTAATGAATCCAAACAAGAACCTGCGGTAGAATCTACACCTACTCCAGAACCGACAGGACCAAGTTATGCTTGTCCTGGTGGAGTCAATCCAGATGTAAGTTGTGATGTGATTATGGATACGAACTTTTACTATGCAACTTATAGTTCACAGGCTGAAGCAGAGGTGGGCGGAATGTATTACCTGGATGAAGTAATGTACATCGGTGATATTGAAATTACAAACTATTCTGTTCAACCAGTATATCGAAATGATCACAGCATTGCTTATTATGGATTAAATCTTTGGAGCAATGGAAGTTTGATTCAATAAAAAAGGTTTATAAGAAAACTCATTTAAATTGTATCTTATTAGTAAAAATGATATATTATAAATGAAGAGTCGGTATGGAGACTATAAACCCATACCATTGGTCGGAACAAAGACCTAAAACTTGTTCCAGTGCAGAGAAAACTGCTAAACATCTTAAAAGGCGAGCAATCGCCTTTTAATTTTAGAAAGAGAGAATTGTATGAATAATATTTCATTTAAACAAAGGGTATGTCAATCAATAATTGATCAACCAAAAATATATAAAAAAATCTTTATTGATCGGCAATACCTAATTTGTTCGAAATGTTTTACGAATCGCAAATACTATATTTTAGTTGCAAACAAGGATAACTACTTGCATTTAGTAGGCGTTCATACAACTCTAACTCCTTCTGAATTTTTTGAAAAATGTTTTAATGATACTCTTACTGAAAATGATTTTGATTTTTCAAAAAAGAATCAAAGTGAAAAAAGTGTAAAAGGTTCGGTTAGAAGAAAAATATCAGCTTTAGAAAACATAAATAATTTTTTTGCACAAGAGCTATATATCGAAGAAGGGTTTCGCAAAAATAAAGTCAGTTGTGTAATTGCTACATCGGACAATAAAATAACAATTGGTTTTTCTGAAGGAATTTATTCAAGACCCAAAACACTTCTTAAAGGTAATATGCTTAATATGAGTACCAATCAAATTGACTTAATACTATCTAAAGAAAAAAAGGATAAAACATTTAATAAAATAGAATATGGAAATGAGCAAATATTATCTTATTATCATAAAGATATTTATCACTTGATATCAAAAAACTTAATCTAAATGAAATACATTATTTTAGCGAGGAAAAATTCTCGCTTTTTTGTTGCAACAACCTAAATGAAAGGAAAAAGAAGATGAAAAATATATTAAAGAAAGGCAGCAAGTTCTTTCTTTCTGCACTAGTGATATTGAATTCATTTATGAATATAATCACAGTACATGCAGAAGAAACTACTACAGAAAATGATTTAGATACAATTACAGAATTAGGCTATTTGGAAGATGTATTTCCGGATCAAATCATAAATGAAAATGATACGATGATGACCGATACAACTTCCTGTGGGACACGATATGCCATGATTTATATCGAAAACCAGTACGGATTTGATTATATCTCACATTTATATGTTGGTGATAAAACCGTATTTTGTATTGAGCCGATGCAATTGTTTATAGCTGGTAATGATTATGTTCCAGATAGTGCCAAATGGGATGAACTAAGTGAAAGCCAAAGACAAGCTATTTGGGAAATCAATTATTATGGTTATTCTTATCCAGGACATGAAAGTGAAAACTATTATGTAGCTACTCAAATCATGATCTGGCAAGTTGTTACTGGCAATTGGTATCAACCGTACTATATGGATGGAACGACAACATATGATATTTCAAATGAAATGAATGAAATTAACAACTTAAGAAGTACACCTCAAGGAAGACCTTCATTCAATAACCAAACAATCAAAATGGGACTAAATACTCCAGTTACTTTAACAGATTCAAAAGGAACATTAAGCAATTATTCTATTACAAGTGGAAATGGTGTTAATGCTTCTGTAAATGGAAATGATTTAACGGTATCCATCACTTCAGAAAACTATGATAAAACACTTACCTTCTCAAGAAACTTTGGAGCAAGAGACGTCAATATTATTTATGGAAGTGGAGGTTATCAGCGTGTTATTTATCTGGCAAGCAGAAGAGATCCTTCTCCTAATTTCAAATTAAATTTTGAATTGCTATATGCTGATATCGAAGTTGAAAAGCAAGATGCAGAAACTGGAACATCTACGCAAGGTGATGCAACTTTCAATGGAGCAACATTTGCCATCAAAGATTCAAGTGGAAATACTTTAGAAACAATTACGACAAATGGTTCAAAAGCTAAATCTAAAAAATATCCAGTGGGAACAACTTTGAATGTATGTGAGGTCACTTCTCCAGAAGGATATTTAACAAACAGTTCTTGTAATAGTGTTGAACTCAAATATTCAGGTAATAATACTCCTTCAACTTTTTCTACAACAATCAAAGATCAGGTTATTAAAGGTCGTATTGAAATTGCCAAGACAATCGATAAAGAGAAATATGGATTATTCCAGTCGAATGTTCAAAAGCCTGGTAAAGGATTTAAGTTTGATATTATCCTAAAATCAAGTGGCAAAGTTGTATCTACACTAACAACGGATGAAGATGGTCGAGCAATCAGTGATTATCTTCCTTATGGAACATATATCGTCAAAGAACATGAAACAACTGGCTATGATATTTTAAAACCATTTGAAGTAAAGATTGATAAAGATCAAAAGACCTATTTTTACAATATCTATAACGATACAATCAAAGCCGAATTAACCATCTATAAAACGGACAGTGAAACAGGTAAACGTATTCCTGCTGCTGGTGTTGAATTCAAAATCAAAGATGCAGATGGAAACTATGTAACTCAGACTGTGACATATCCTAAAAAATATACAACAGATGTATTTAAAACCGATGAGGATGGTTCTGTTCACTTACCTGCTCCTTTAAAATATGGAGAATATAAATTGGTTGAAATCAAAGCACCACATGGTTACGTATTAAAAGATACGGAAATTCCAATCAATGTAGATGGATCAAGTACAGAAATTTTTATGAACTTTGACAACAAAACACAAAAAGGACAGGTCTATGTTGAAAAGAGTGGTGAAATGTTGTCAGGAGCTAAAGAATCCGAAACAGATTATGGAACACTTTATTCACCAGTCTATAAAGAAAAATATCTATCTGGTGTTACGTATGAAATCACAGCACGTGAAGATATCGTTACTCCAGAAGGAACAGTATGGTTCCACAAAGGAGATGTTGTAGATACATTTACTACAGGTGATGGTGTTACAACTTCATCATTGCTTCAGTTAGGTAAATATTCTATTAAAGAAACCACAACACAGACTGGATATGTATTAGATGAAAACAGCTATAACTTTGATATTGAATATGCGGGTCAGATGATCGATGTAGTCGAAATCAAACAGTCTTATGTCAACGAAAGACAAAAGTTGGATTTACAGATCACTAAGACATTTGAAGATGAAGATAAAGAAGCCTACAAAGATGTTGTCTTTGGTGTTTATTCTAAAAAGGATATTACTGTAGATGATAAAGTCATCATTCCTGCTGATGGACTAGTTGGCACATTAACGATTGATAAAGATGGTAAAAATGTTGAACATTTAGATCTTCCTACAGGTGATTATTACGTTAAAGAACTTGAAACAAATGTAGGCTTTAAATTAGATGAAGAAAAACATGATTTCACATTCAACTATGATGAAGATACAACAAAATCAACTGTTATCGTTCCTATGGAATTGCACAATGAAAAACGTCGTATTGAACTAGATGTCAACAAGGTGGATAAAGATCATCATGATCATTTCTTAAATGGAGCCATTTTTGAAATCTATGATAAGACAGCTAAATCTTTTGTCACTACCCTTGCATCTGGTCAGTTAATGATCGTTGGTGATGATGCTAATGAAGAATACGAAATCTCTAAGGATGAAGATTTCAAAAAGATCATCAAGACAGTTAAAACGGATGAAAATAAACAAATCATCTTAGATGTAGATGATGGAATTTATTATTCTCGTAAAGTTGGTGATGACAAGGTTAGTAAACATGTGATCAAAGATGGAAAAGCAGTATTAGCGGATGCCATTTACGGCCATGAATATGAGTTCAAGGAAATCAAAGCGCCTACTTCTTATCAGTTAGCCGATAAATCCAAAGCTTATAAAGTTGAAGGTGATAAGGATACGGATACAATCATTTATTATTTTGAAAATGCACGTATCGTTGTTCCAAATACAGGGGTATAAATAGTATGAAACATAAGAAAATAAAAATAGCAGCACTTGCGATAGTTACTGCAAGTCTATTAGGTGGCATTCTATATAGTGAGTTTGGAACAAAGAAATCTTATGATTATTCAGAATACTATGTAGAATCTAAACCAAGTAAAACAGCAAAGGATAATAAAGATGATAAGGGAGCTTCTGAAAAGGAGCTTTCTTTATCTTTACTCCAAAAAACAAATAAAGACGTAGTTGGTATTCTAGAATTCGATAATCGGGTTATTTATGAACCTGTTGTACAGGCTCCAGATAATGACTACTATGTGCGAAAAAACATCAAGAAAGAATATGCCAATGCAGGTATCCCTTTTGTATCAGCAGATGGAAATATTGATTCTAAAAATGTTGTCATCTATGGGCATTCTAGTAAATGGAATAGTATCATTTTTACTCCATTAATGAGCTATATTGATCAAAGCTGCTACAAAGAACATCAAACATTCAAGTTCATTACAGAAAATGAAACAAGAACTTATCAGATATTTGAAGTAATGAATGTAGATCTAAACAATTTAAATGATTCTTTAGAATTTACACAATCCAGTTGGGATTCAGATACTTCATTCAATGCCTTTATTTCTGATTCTATCAATCGAGGGCTTTATAAAACAGGTATTTCAGTCAATACGGATGATAAGCTGATGACTTTAGTGACTTGCGATACAAGAAATGATAACAAGAGAATTGTGATACTAGCAAAAAGAACAGACTAATTCAAAAAATCTATAAATTCATGAAATGTTAATAGTTCTATGCTATTGTTGGATTAGATAGATTACAAAACGAGGAGGCATAAAAATGTACGAACCTTACACAAGACAATCATTACCCTCAAAAGAATATCGTGAATTGTTGGGTAATGCTCTGTGTGTCTTTAGTTCAAATAATGGATTTATTATAGAAAATATTATTCATACAAGCAATGCATATGATTGGTATAATCTTATTGATTTGGAATCTGAAAAACTTAAAAAATCTATAGCAGATACAATTTCTAGAAATACAGGAAATAAGGATATTGAAATATTATTTTCTGAAATAGTTGAGATGAGAAATAGAATAATTCATGGATTTAGAATTACATCAAAACAAGGAGAGCAAATACTTGCGACAAAAACTCGAAAAAAAGATGGAAATATTCAATTTGAAATAACCAAAGAATATTTGTTGGATTTTATAAAGAAAAATGAAGAGCTCAGTGATATGCTTTATAAATATCGTGGATATTAATGAATAAATTCATGTTGAGATACCATATGAAAGCATTACTTCGGTAGTGCTTTTCTTTTACCCTATTTTAGAAAGGACGGTGATGAGATGTCTAATTATAAATCTTCGGATGAAAAAACTAAACAAGCTTTTGAGATGATTGAACAAGGTGTAAAAGATGTTTATTCTTCTGATTCTTTTAAACGATATTTATCTTGTTGCAGCAAATTCCACAATTATTCATTGAACAACACTTTATTGATATTGGCTCAAAAGCCAGATGCAAGTTTAGTTGCAGGATATCGTTCCTGGCAGGCAAACTTTAATCGTCATGTGGATAAAGGTGAAAAAGGATTGATGATTCTTGCTCCTGTAACGTATAAAGAAGATCGATTAATTAATAAAGTAGATGAAAACGGAAATGTTGAATTGGATGAAGCTGGTTCACCTATTCAAGAACAACGGCAAGTGAATGTGACTCGTTTTAAAACAACTACTGTATTTGATATATCACAAACTTCTGGTGATCCTCTTCCCTCTTTGATTCATGATTTAACGGGTTCTAATAATGAAGCTAAGGCAATCATTCAATCCGTGCAATCTATCTGTACAATTCTCATTGAATTTAAAACAGAAACAGAAGATTTGAATCTCATGACAGGAGCTAAGGGATACTATTCTCCTAAAGAAGATAAGATTGTGATTAATAAAGATTTGGAAGATCTACAAATTGCCAAAACATTAATTCATGAGTATGCTCACAGCATACTTCATAAACAAACAGATAAAAATCAAAGCCAACGAGAAATTGAAGCCGAATCGTTGGCTTTTGTATTATGTGATCATTTTGGACTAGATACTTCTGAATATTCATTTGGTTATATTGCTAGCTATGCTGATAAAGATTTTGATGAATTGAAATCTATCTTAGTTAATATTCAAAGTACGGCTCATGAAATGATTGAACAACTAGAACCTGTATTCAAGGAGAAACTGCATATGATAGAAATGAAAAGTAAATATATAACACCATTAGAAATGGAACAAATGAATCATGATATTGTGATTCAAGTTTCTTCTTTGATGGAACAATATAAAGATGCATTAAATGATCCAAATGTATCCACTTCGGATATTCATGAAATGGTGGATCAACAAATCTATGATGTTATCAATAGTAAGCTTGAATATTCTGATCAAGCTTTTTTATTTGGAAACAATCACGACTATTATCAAACACTACGAACAATATGTTTTGAAGCATTCACGGATCCCAATTTTGATTTAAGTAAGAACTGGTTTATTGAAAATTCAATCGAACATAGAAACTATGAATTATTTGAACAGATTGCCCAACCATTACTTACAAATGATGCTTACTACATGAAATATGCAACACCTGGCTTTATGGATCTGAATGTGGAAATCATTGATGAAAATCGTTTTGCGATGGCTCATAACTATGAATTGAATGGAGATCTAATGGCTGATCCAGATATTGAATTTACAGTGGATAAAGATAACAGACTGCTCTATCCACAGTCTTATCAACAGGATAACCTTCAATTTTATGAACGAGTGGATGGTGATCCATTTTGTGCTAATGAACTCAATCGATTTATGAATCAGTGGATTCACAATATCCAGGAACAAAAATACAAAGTCGAAACGGTTTATACAGATGAATTCGAATTATCCACAAAAGAAAATCCAAGTGGTGTACGTAAGTTTTGTAAAGAACATGGAATTGCAAAAATGGCACCAAAAAACAAGGAGTTGGAAAGATGAGTCAACGATTTATACGAAAAGACGTTCTAGAAAAAGTAAGAACCTTATCTGCTTTTGATTATTTAAGAAACTATGCTCCAGACCTGTTAGTAAAAAATGGGAGAACAGATTATTATCATCGAGATCATGATTCCTTACATTTTTCAAATGGAAAATGGTATTGGTGGTCACAAGGCAAAGGTGGAACATCTGCACTTGATTATTTGATTATTGTGGAAGGATATGAATTTAAAGATGCGTGTAACTATTTATCAGATTTAATGAATGTGAGTGCACCAGTTACCACTTATTATCATCCAAAACCTGTAAAACCATTTGAATTACCTATTAAAGATAAGAACAATGATTTAGTGATTCGTTATTTATGTGAAATTAGAAAAATCGATAAAGGAATTGTGGATGATTTCATATCCAAAGGAATGATTTATCAATCCGCTAACTTCAAGAATGCAGTGTTTGTTGGATATGATAAAGATAAACCAGCGTATGCATTTAAACGAAGTATCTTTAAAAATTTTAAATTGGATCATGCTGGAAGTAATAAAGCATTTAGTTTCAACTACACAAATGTAAATAATGATGTTCTTCATGTGTTTGAAGCAGCTATTGATTTATTATCCTATATGACTCTTTTGAAAATGGATGAAATGGATTATACCGAATTTAATTATCTGTCTCTTGCCGGAGCCAGTGATAAGATTACGAGTAAATCAGAAGCGGATATTCCTATTGCACTAAAAGCGTATTTAGAAAGAAATCCAAATATCAAAACAATTATCTTCCATCTAGATAATGATGAAGTTGGTATTGGTGCAACAGCAAAAATCATTTCTATTCTGAATTCAAAATATCAATGCATAGATGAACATCCGAAAATGCACAAGGATGTAAATGAATTGTTATTATATGTTAATAAAACAACAAATAATTTATGAGAAATACAAATAATTTGATTTTGAAGCATTATTTAGCTATGATGATTATGCAAAGAAGAGCTTTTAAAAGCTTGGGCTGGTCGTAAGACCCGGGCCCACACATAGGCGGGTAAGACACCCGCCATTTCTTTTGGAAAGATGAGGATGCATGAAAGAAATCCGAAAAAATATAATTTGTGATTATTATTAAGGGAAAGTAGATACTTTCTCTTTTTTATTATTCAAATTTAGAAAGTAAAGGTGATGCAATTTGAATAAACAATTTGATTTATTTCAGAAAATGAAGATAAAAGAAGTCTGTGAAAATATCAGTCGTATGACCTATGCCTATATCAATCCAGACACAAAGCAGCCGACCGTTGTCCCATCAAAACATTATAAAGATATTCTAGATCAGCCTGTAGAAGTATTGGTTAATGATCAGGTAAAGAAACAATTTTTAAATATCATGTTTAAACAGATGAAAGCATTGAAGGATGAAGAACCAATCCTTTTTAATGAAACATTGTTGTTGATGGACTTAAATAAAACACCAGATAGCTTGGAACTTAATGAAGAAGCTGCATTAAAGATTACAGCTACAGAACTTGTAGAAAATGAAAAAACGCAAAAGAAGAAATTTCATCTTGTGGATAATGAATATTTGAATGCCTATGAATCCACAAAGAACGATTCAGAATTGATGGCTCAACTTTTTGGTGAACAACAAAATGAACGAGTTTATTCCATTGAACTCGATGAAATGGATATGGAAAAGCCAAAGTCAAAAGGAGGAAAGAACAATGACTTACAACACTAGAATTTATAATTACGCAAACTTACATTCAAAAGATAAACAAATCGTACAGGCACAATTACTCATGTTGGAATCTGTAGAAGATACCATTACAAATTACACATATGCAAAAGAAACTTCCACAAATACTTTAGAAACAATTTCCTTTGAAGAAGGAATCAATGCATTAGAAGAAGCAAAACGAAATATGTATAACGATATTGTTGAATACATGATATTTGCGATTGATAGTTATGAAGATGAAGTAAATGAAATAGATACCAGTGATCCCTTCTATGGATTGTATGAAGAAATGGAGAACTTAGAAAATGAATAATATAGAAACTATGGAATTCAGTACAGCTAATCTAGAAAGATTGGCTTTTTATTTTAAGAATTTAAAGATGGAGGTTAGTGGAAAATGGTACACAACGACAAAGTTTTAGATGATGTTAATGCTCTGCTTGATTACAATGCTGTGAAAGATTATTTGTTTATGACAGTTATCAATGCTGAAGAAAATAAAAATGATTTAACCACTATGCCTCACACCATTATTGGAGATCTTGCGATTGTTTATAAGGTCATGATCAAAACTACGGATGAACGTTTTTGTGCAGCCAAGGTTACAAATCAACTGATGGATGCCTATGGAATCGATGTAAATAAACTTCATAATGATGCACTTATCTCATCTCCAAACATGATGAAGCCTGAAATTCTTCCACTAGAAACCATGTTGATGGGAATTCCAAAAGATATAGCCTTAGAAGAAAAAGAACATCAACTTGTTGTTTTGACAAATGAACACAAGACAGATGGTGCAGCCACAATGTTCTATGCAGGGGTTTTAAATGATTTGGCTGAAAAATTAGAACATAACTTATATATTATTCCATCATCAACAGATGAGTGTATTGCATTATGTGATTCGCCATCTTTAAATATTGATCATGTCAAAGAAATGCTTCTTTCAGTTAACAAATCAGAGATGGTCGATCCTGATAAAAAGCTATCTGATCATTTGTATCATTACGATAAAGACGAACACATTTTAGAAAAAGCAGATGACTATGAAAAGCGAATCAATAAACATAAATATTCGCAATTGCTTCATTAGAGATTGGGGATTTCAAAATGATAAAATACGAAGATATCATTAAAAGAATTGCCAATATCGAAAAGAAAAAAATCAAAAATGAAGAACGAATCAAAGCACTTTCGGATGAAAACAATATTCTAACTGCGAATCTAAAATTATTGAATCAAAAGAAGGAAATGCTAGAAAAAATGGATCAAGATCTTGCAGATTTGATTTCGGACAAGAAAAAGACTGTAGCCAATTAATGTCTACAGTTGTAACAAGCAACGTCTTTTGGGGACAAAAGACAAGTATTTAGGGAATATCCCTAAGACCCTGAGCTATCACAATTTGTTGATAGCTCTTTTAAAATTGGAGGTACATGAAAATGTTTAATAGTATAACACTATGTTTTATCAGTTTCCTTGGTGGTGGAATGATTGGAATGGGTACAGTTTTATTTGTTCAGGGTGCTTTCTACAATGAAAACAAAATCGAAGAAAAAAGAAATCAAAGTCAGATTAACGAATAATGACTTGGATCATCTTAACAATCTGGTTAAAGAATCAAATCTATCACGAGAATCTTACCTTCGAATGTGTATAAACGGTTTGTTACCTAGACCTGCGCCTACTAAAGAATTCATCGAAGTAATCGAAATTTTAAGAGAGATTGCTGAAAACATGAATCAAATCGCGATATCTGTTTATACACAAAATGCAATGGATAAATCCTTTTACATGGAAAACTATGAAAAGCTGCAAGATCAAATCAATGAGATTATGATTTTGATTCGACAACCAATCAATATGGAGGAAGTATGGCAATTACCAAAATATGGGCAGTAAAAGATGATTTAAATCGTGTCCTAAACTATATTAAAAATCCAGATAAAACAAAAGAAGATATGAGTGATGGTTTAAAAGAAGTTTTAACTTACACTACCCAAGGCTATAAAACAAACGAAAAAGAGTTTATTACCGGAATCAATTGTGAACCTCGTACGGCCTTAAAACAGATGATGAATACAAAGCTTTCTTACAACAAGATGGATGGTCGCCTTGCCTTTCATGCGGTGCAATCTTTTAAGCCAGGTGAAGTGACACCAGAACAATGCCATGCATTAGGTGTTCAGCTTGCTAAACAAATGTGGGGCAATCGATTTGAAGTGGTTGTTTCTACTCATTTGGATAAAGACCATCTACACAATCATTTCGTGGTAAACTCCGTTTCCTGGGTAGATGGTAAAAAGTATGACAATAAGAAAGCTGATATCGATCACTTCCGTGAATTAAATGATGCAATCTGTAAAGAGCATGGTTTAACTGTCATCACAAAACCGGAAGGCAAAGCGATGAATTATGGAGAATGGAAAGCAGAAAAGAATGATTCTATCTATTTACGGAAATTGATTCGCTATGACGTGGATTCTGTTTTATTGTATGCAAGAACACCTGAACAGTTTCAATCTAGTCTTGAAGAAATTGGATATGTTGTAAATTTGAATGGTAAACATTGGACTTTAAAACATCCACAATCTAAAAGAACATTTCGCTTTTATAAACTGACTCGTGATAATCGCTATGATGAAGAACATTTGATGGAACGGATTAACAGTAACTTCTTGTTTCCCATGCAGTCATCTGTTAAAGATGTTATACCTTGTAAAGAATATCAAGGCAATCATAGAAAATTAAAAGGAATCAAAGCGATGTATATTCGATATTGTTTTGAATTAGGTATCTTAAAACCAAAAGGCATACCACAAAAATATCCAAGTCCATCACTTAGAAAGGATTTGATTTATATGGACAAAATCACAAACGAAAATACATTCATTGGCAAACATAATCTTGAAACAGTGGAAGATGTGCTTGCTTTTAAATTGGAATTAAACAATCAAATAGAAAACTGGATGAATCAAAGAAAATCCATTTACAACAAAATCAAAAGATGTCGTAATCATGATTTGAAACAACAATTAGAACAAGATCGAGATACACTCACTTCTAAAATTGCACATGGGAAAAAGGAAATTCGAATATGCGAAGATATAGAAAAGAGAGTACCCGATATTGAAGAAAAACTAAAAATGATAAATGCACTAGAAACACAGCGTATGCAAACACAAAAAGAATACGAAAGGAGCTTGAATTTATGAACAGTGCCGATACTGCAGATCAAATGATGAAGATGACATTAGAAGGTATTCAAGTAGCTGCTGAAATTGGATTAAAAGCTGGTGGTACAGCTGCCAAATCTTTAGCTGTCACTTTGTATGCAATCATTAGTGACAACAAGAAAATCAAAGGAAAAACAAATCTAGATAACCTATTAAAATCCAATAAGGAATTAAAAGTATTCGCGATTCACCATTCTGACTTAAAAAAGTTTTGTGAAGAAGCAAAACATTATGGTGTCCTCTATTCTGTATTAAAAGAAAAGAACAATACAGATGGGATCGTAGATATCATGGTCAAAGCAGAAGATGCTTCTAAGATATCTAGAATGGTAGATAAATTTGATTTAGCAACCATTGATACAAAAGCCATTCGTGAATCTGTCTTATCACAAAAGGATATAAAGCCAATGAGTGATGAAGAACATGATGCATTGTTATCAAAACTGATGGATGAAAAATCAAACCCCAACAAGGCTCGGACAAGCAAGGACGGTACTCCGTTCGAGCCATCTTCAAAAACATTGAAGAAAGAAAACAAGAAGAAAACCGTCGAAAGAAAAAAATCAACAGCTACTACGGATAGACCATCTGTTCGTCAGGAGCTAAAAGATATTAAGCAAGAACAGTTAAAATCTTCTGCACCAAAATATCCGGTAAGAAAGAAATCCAAAAAGAAAGTGAGATGACAAATATGCATAACTGGTTTAAAAAACAAAATGATGAAATGATTGAAATCCAAGTCGATGATACAGAAAGAAGAATTATTGTACGTGCTCTTGCCGATTTAAGAGACAAACAACGCATGGCACATAAGAATTATGACTTTCTAGATTCATTGATTGTAAAAGTTTGTGATGCAAATTCACCTTCTATAAAAGATCATTATGAGAGATGCTAAAAAAGATGAATATGTGTTTCTTGGCTTATTACTAATACCAACAATTTGGTTTGCATTGCTTATTGCACCCTACATGGATAAAGGATTAATCAATGCAATTCCATATCTTAATGAAGCTTTAAATCATCCATTTCAAATTCAATGGACGAATTCAACATTAAAAACGATCGGTATCTTTCTGATAATCTATGTATTAGGTGTTGGGATGTATTTATCTTCATCTAAAAACTATAGAAGAACTGAAGAATACGGATCAGCTAAATGGGCAAATCCCAATACTGTTTGTAAGAAATACGCGAATAAAGATTACTTTGCTAACAAAGTCTTTTCACAAAATGTACGAATGGGGTTAGATGGTAAAAAACATCGTCGAAACTTAAATACAGTTGTGATTGGTGGCTCTGGTGCTGGAAAGACAAGATTTTATGCAAAACCAAACATCATGCAGTGTAATACAAGTTTTGTTGTATTGGATCCCAAAGGTGAAATCATTCGAAGTGTTGGTCATCTATTAGAAGAGAATTGTTATGTCATTAAAGTCATTGACTTGATTGATATGTCTAAATCTCTTGGATATAATCCATTCCATTATATTCAAAGTGATAAGGATGTACTTAAATTAATTACCAACTTGATCCGTAATACAACACCTAAAGGTTCTTCTACCAATGATCCATTCTGGGAAAAGAGTGAAACAGCACTATTGGAAGCGCTGATGTTATATCTGTACCATTATGCACCAGAAGATGAACAGAATTTTACAATGGTCATGGAAATGCTCAATTATGCAGAAGTCAAAGAAGATGAAGAAGACTACGAAAGTCCATTGGATGAGTTATTTAAAAGACTAGAAATGATAGATTCTAATTCATTAGCTTTAAAACAATACAAAATATATAAACAGGCAGCAGGTAAAACCGCCAAATCGATTCTGATTTCGGTTGGTGTAAGACTTGCTGCTTTTA
>ERZ1673744.1115-NODE-1115-length-27254-cov-75.545645_pt1 | contig 27254 bp, 26 predicted proteins | sample MGYA00580207_ERZ1673744 | MGnify/ENA primary metagenome ERZ1673744 (study PRJEB41218, sample SAMN15661751) | gut metagenome | host: Homo sapiens | place: Canada: London | collected 2015-08-20/2019-03-30 | study: EMG produced TPA metagenomics assembly of... | reverse complement strand
CCCAAATCTTTCAGAAGGGTATCGGAAGTAGCGGTTGTTGTCTGTGTAATTGTTGCTTTATGGCTTAAATCTCCGGATACCTGTGTATTGGAATAAATATCTAAATCCAAACCCAGAGCATCAAGAATGTCGGTTGTGCCTTCATCTGTAATTTTGGCATCTGTAATCGTTAAAATACCTGTTGAATCAAGTGTTACATCAATATTATGGCTCTTTAAATCAGCTATAAAGTCACCAAGGGTGGTTGTTGATGTTAATGTGACCTGATAGTCTGCATCATTTGCATGAATTGTTATTACACCTTCTTTAGCACCTAGTTCTGACATTAAAGTGTCAACTGTTGCTGCAGAGTAGATTGTATCTGTCTTTGATGTGTTTAAAGAATTAGAGGTATATCCCTCGTTAACTCCTTGTAAATGCAGGGCATCAACAATTCCCGTTCCATCAATATCATTAATTGCTCCTGCATCAATATCAATAGAAAATACACCCGTTTTTTCGTTGTAGCTTGCTTCTACGCCGATTTCTTTTAATTTATCAATAAAAGTTTGAATTGTGTCGTTTTCGGTAATCTCAATGCCACGCTCTATACCGTTTACTGTAACCCCAATTTTACCAGCTTTTACGCCGACATTAATTAACTTAGAATCAGAAGTAGCTGTTGTTGTTTGTACAATTGTCGTTAAATAGCAATAATTACTGTTTGCTGCCGAGTTAGTTGCTAATTGATCAACAAGGACATTATAAGTAGCCTCTTCTGCCTCTGTCGTTGCAGTGGCTGTTAAGACGTCTAGATTAGCAGATGTTGCTAGGTTTTGGGCAAACAAATCCATTGACGCAATACCGAATTGAGCATCTGTTACCTTTTCTATAACAGAACGGAAAGAGTTAAAAAATGATTTGATATTGTCAAGGGTTTCTTTGGATAGTAATACGGTTTCTTTCTCTTCTTCAAGCGTGTCAATCTTCGCTTGTTTTAGTGCAACAAGCGATTCTACCCAAGAAGATGTATCTAAACCGGATGCCAATCCGCTGAATGATATTGTCATTGCCTCACCTGCTTATAAACGGCTTCGCTGCCATCTATGCTATATTTAAATCGGGGTAAACCGTTCTTTCTAAAGAAAAGGCACCGGCAGCTTTGCAAAAGCAAGCTCCGATACCTACTCCAAATAATATTAATAAAGTAACGAATGTAATATTTATGGAGTTTTTGTTTGAATAATCTAAATCTTTAATGTCAATGGAAGAATTATAACCATGCCTGCTATAATTCACAGCTCTTATTAATATATTTGTTATATTTTCTAAGATATCCATTCTTATGTTACTTTCCTGATTCGTGTAGGGTTGTATATGCCGTTTTTACTACTTCCATAACATTTTCTACAAAATGTTATGAATAAGAGTTGCTGTAACTATTGACAATACTGATTATTGTTTTTTTAACACTTTTCATAAAAAATTTTTTTCAGGGGTTCACAACCTCAAAAAGGTATGCTATAATTGAAATAGTAATGTGGCAGCTAGATAACATTTTGTAGAAAATGTTTCATTTTTGAATGCATATTTGAAAAATTTCATATGCTTAATTTATTCCCACATACTATTGATAAATAAATTTGAATCAGTTATACTGGGGTGTCATTATATTTTTATAAGGGGTAAAATATTATGTTAAGAAAAATTCTTTCATTCTTTTTTACACTTAGTATATTAAGTTTAAATGCTGCACCGCTTTTTGCAGCTGAGTGTGAAAAAACACAGGCTATTGAACATCTTGATGTTCACAAAAAAGCTCCGTGTAATGTTGTTACCATTACTAATTTGAGAAACATTGTAGAAAAAGGTAATGTTTTACAATTCGTTTTTGATGAAAAATATTATTCTAAGTGTTCTAAAGCTGGTGAACTCGTTAATTTCGTTGTTCCTCAAGCTCTTTACACTACTGAAGGAACTTTGATCCTCCCTTGTGGAACGAAAATCGTTGCAGAAGTTACCAATGTAGAAAAACCAAAATGGTTTAATAAAAACGCAAGGGTAAGTCTTATTTTTAGAAAAATTGTTTTTCCTGACAACACCTGTATTGATATTAAAGCAAGACCTTTTACCAAAGATTGCAAACTCAAAGAAGGACCTTGGACTACTGCAGGAAAGCTGACACTTTCTACACTTACCTTAGGTGCTGCAGGTGCAGGTGCCGGGGTTGGATTCGCATTTATTCCTAATCCGGCTAAAATAGGTACAGGATTAGCAATAGGTATTCCTATAGGTTGCAGTGTTGGCTTGGTGCTCGGGCTGATTACTCCGGGATGTCATTATAAAGCGAAGAAAGGTGAAGCGGTTTACGCAATTCTGTTAGACGAGTTAAGCATTTGCAAATAAAAAATATCCGGTTTAAAACCGGATATTTTTTTGCTTAAATTATGTGTTGCGGCATTGCTACGCTGCCTTTGTCCAGCCTTTTTTGCAATTCTCCAGATGGTTCATAGAATGGAGATACTGTCATTATTCTGGCTGCTATATCAGGATAATGATATATGAATTTTAATTCACTTTCTGTTAAAGGTTTTTGTGTATGTACGTTTGCATAACGCGCAAGTTCAAGAATATTTCTTGCTTCGTTTTCATCTCTAAATTCTAATTCTAACTTATCATACACATTTCTGAAGCCTTTGATACCGCCATATTCGCCAGTTGTAATCATTCTGCCTGTTTCAATAATTTCCGGCTCTCCTCTTCCTAATTCCTCAAAATCATAAAGCTCATAATTTCTTCTGTCTTTTAATGCGCCATCAGCGTGAATACCAGATTCGTGAGCAAAAGCATTATCACCTACAGCAGGCTGGTTAATCGGAATAGGAAGGCCAAAAGCATACGCTGTATATTTTGCTAGCTTCCAAGCTTTACTTAAGTCAATATTCTCATCAATCTGATATTTTTCTCTAAATCCGGCAGATTTTAAAACTGCAAGCAGACAGGATACAAGGTCGGCATTACCTGCTCGTTCACCCATACCATTAATTGCTGTATTAATATATGCATCTACGCCTGCATCAACAGCAGCACGAGCTCCTTCAACAGAGCAGGCTACAGCCATACCTAAATCATTATGGTAATGAAGCTCTATAGGCATTTGAGTTTCTTTTGCCAGCGTAAAAATTCTTTGATAGGTCGTATGCGGGTCTTCATACCCCAGAGTATCACAGTATCTAAAGCGGTAAGCACCGCGCTTTTTGACCTCCTGTGCAAGTTTTATAAGGTAATTCAAATCACTTCTTGATGCATCTTCTGCATTTACGCCGATTATTTTCGCCCCTTTTAAAACGGCGCATTCTACAGCTTCACAGGTCATTTTAATTATATCATCAGGTGTTTTTTTGCCGAGATATTTACCTAGAATCATCTGTTCAGAAGTTGATTGAGAAAGATTACAGTATTCAAGCTGCGGGCAATTAGTAAAAGATTTTTCGACATCTCCTGCTATACCTCTCATCCAACCTGAAAGTTTTGTCTTTGTAATAACTCCTCTTTTTACAAGATCAAGATTTGCATTTAAATAATTTAATTCGTGCATTGTTGTTGGAAAACCGAACTCTGATTGGGTTATTCCCATATCATCAAGCATTAAATTAATAATAGTTTTTTGAAGTTTTGCAAGCCCCAGTCTGGAAGTTTGCACCCCATCTCTGTTTGTAACATCCACGAAATAAATTTTTGGCATAATACCTCCTTGTTTGTAGGAGTATTTTACACTATTTATTTAGCCCCTGCAAGTAAAGATTATATTAACGAAGATAATCGGATATTCTGCCGCCTACTTTGTATCTGTCACAATACCGCTTAAGCTCTTTCATAATAACTCCTGAGAGAGCAAATACAGCAATTAAATTTGGTACTGCAAGAAACAAGGTTACTGCGTCAGAAAGGTTAATTATACTCTTGAAATTCATTGCTGAACCGGCAATTATACACAGACAATAAGCTGCTTGAAAAATTCTGGTCTTTGCGGTCGAATTGCCAAATAAGAAGTTCCAGGCTTTTAGACCGTAATAAGAGCCGCAGAGCATTGTAGATAACACAAAACAACTTGCCATTACTGTTAATAAAATCGGAAAACCTGGACATATAGTGCCAAAGGCTTTTGAAGTAAGCTCTATACCTGCTATTCCGTCAACTGTCAGATATGCTTTTGAAACAACAATTACAAAAGCCGTTGCCACTCCGACAATTACAGTATCGACAAATGGCTGTAACATAGAAATGAAAGCCTGTGCAACAGGTTTATTAGTATTTACTGCGGAAAACGCTATAGGTGCGGTTCCCAACCCCGATTCATTTGCAAACATTGCACGCCGGAATCCCCATAACATGCAGGCAAATGCTCCGCCGGTCATTGCTCTTGGAGAAAAAGCTTCTTTGATAATCAGAACAATGGTTTCCGGTACGTGATGTATGTTAATCAGGCATACAAGAAAAGCGCTTGCAACATACAAAGAACACATAAGCGGAGTTACTTTTGATGTAAATTTTCCAATCGCTTTAATCCCGCCTATTATAGTAAACCAGGTTATTATAGCAACAATAGTTCCTAAAACCCAGCCATTGTTAGCAAAAATACTTTTATCGCCTCCGGTAACTTCTGTAAATTGCGCTGTCATTGCATTTATCTGGAATAAGTTCCAGCCGCCAATCATAGCAAATATACAGCATACTGCATATATTTTAGCTAAAGCCGAACCTACTTTTTGCGGGAAATTTCCCATACTGTTAAAGGCTAATGGAATATAATACATCGGACCGCCAGAAACACTGCCGTCCGGATTAGTTTTTCTAAATTTAACACCAAGCAGTACTTCAGAAAATTTCAGAGCCATTGAGAAAAGTCCTGCTATAATCATCCAGAAAATGACTCCCGGGCCGCCTATTGATACAGCCGCTGCTGAACCTGCAACATTTCCAATTCCGGCCGATGCGGAAATTGTTGCACTAAGGGCTTGAAAAGAAGAAAGTTCGCCCTTTTTCTTTCTCTGATACCCGCCGGGGTTGTTGTGTACATAATTGTTTGTTATAAGTTTTATGGCGTGCTTAAATCCCCAAAAGCCTATGCAGCCCGTTCTTAATGTAAAATAAATTGCTGCAGCCATGAGTAATGCAATAAGAAATTCGACTTTTACTCCGCCTATTGTTACATAGGAAAATATAAAGCCTGAAACCTTGTCTGCAATTGGTGACAATAAGCTATCTATCGCGGCATCTAAGTTCATATAATTATATTATTATAAACATAACAATTTATTAAGAGTTATTCTTAAATTTACTTGTTTGTAGTAATATATAACTTAAAGAATTGGAGGAAAGATTTAATAATGTCAGTAGCTTTGGAACAAAAACAGGGATTAATTGCCGGTGATGGTTTACTGCCGGTAAAGATGGCTCAGTATGCGAAAGAAAATGGATTTGATGTGGTTGCAATATCACTCTCAAATGATAATTATTCTCAGCTGAAAAAATATTGTTCAAAAGTATATTCTTTCTGCCCTGGAGAAGTACAAAAAATTGAAGATACTTTGAAAGCTGAAGGAATCAAACAAATAACTTTCCTTGGAAAAGTAAGCAAAACAATTCTGCTTAAACGTCCGAAGTTTGATGCCAGAGCTATAGAATTTATGAAAAAGGCAATCAGACTTAATGACGATAAAGTTATGCTTATGATAATTGAAGAACTGGAGAAGATAGGAGTTACAATCCTTGACCAGACTTTATTTATCAAAAATCTTATGATACCTTCCGGAATTTTAGGCAAAGTACAGCCGACTCAAGAACAAATTGACGATGTAAATTATGGCTACTGGCTGGCTAAAGAAACCGGAAAGCTGGATATCGGCCAATCTGTTGTTATAAAAGATAAAATGATAATGGCTGTTGAAGCAATTGAGGGTACTGATAAATGTATTAAACGCGGCTGTAAAATTGCTAAAAAAAATTCACGCGTTATTAAGGTCGCAAAACCTTCTCAGGACAAAAGATTTGATATCCCTGCAATAGGCCTGAGAACATTAAAGACTCTGCATAAGTATAAAGGTGATTTGATAGCAGTTGAAGCGGGTGAAACTATTATTGTTGATAGAGAAGATGTGATTAAGTACGCAAATAAACACAACATCGTAATAATGGCAGTATAAGAGAAGAATGAAAAAGATTTTTATAATTACAGGCGAATACTCCGGAGATATGCATGCCGGACGTGTTGCAGAAATTCTGAAACAAAAAAATCCTGATATAGAAATAGAAGGTATAGGCGGAGAAAACCTTAAAAAAGCGGGGGCAAAAATATATTGCGACCATTCAAAAATGTCTGGCTTCGGGTTTAGTATAAAAATGGCATTAGACCATATTGCTCTGGAAAAAAAGGTTGCTGACTATCTACTAAATTCTTATAAACCTGACTTAGTATTACTTATTGATTATGGAACTTTTAATCTAAGGGTTGCAAAACGTTTAAAAGGAAGCGGAATAAAAGTTTTTCACTATATCCCTCCTCAAGTTTGGGCAAGCAGAAAATGGCGTATTAAAGGTATAAAAAAATACGTGGATGAAGTGCTTTGTATATTTCCTTTTGAAATTGAAATGTATCAAAAAGAAGGCATAAATGTCCACTATTGCGGTCATCCGCTTATAAAACAGCTTCCTGAAAAAGCGGATAGAGAACAGTTTTTTGCAAAACATGGACTTGATACAACGCGGCCGCTAGTGTCAATTTTTCCGGGTTCAAGAACCATTGAACTTCGCTTTCTGGCTAATACTTTTATAAAATCTGCAAAACAATTGCAGAAGAAGCATCCTGAAATACAATTCTGTATATCTCATGCACCAAATTTAAGCGATGATATTTTTGATAAATATATTAATGGTACAGATTTTAAGGTTATAAAAGGTGAAAATCAGGCTTTATTAAGCATTTCTGATTCCCTTATTCTTGCTTCAGGCACAGTTGCTTTAGAAGCAGCATTGTATCAAATACCTATGATTATTGGTTACAAAGGCCCATGGATTTTATATCTGGCATATTTGCTGGTAAGGTGTATTAAGAAAGTATCATTACCAAATATTATAACAGGCGAAGATATTGTACCTGAACTTATTCAGGCAAAGTTTAATACTGAAAATATATGTTATGAAACGGAGAAGAATCTATATAATAAAGAGTATAGAATTGGTTTTATCAAAGCTCTTGGTATGGTAAAAGAAAAACTCTCAGATAAATATTCAGCAGAAGAAGTGGCAAATGAGATTATAAAAGCATTATAAAGAAAAGTCCGGTTTCTGCCGGACTTAAATTTTCTACAACCTTTTCTAACCTTATATATTAATAAAGTATTTTTCTTAAAAAAAATTGCCTATTTTGAATTTAAAAGATAATTTCTTGCGCAGTCAAGCATTGATGTTAGCAAGCCTGAGTTAGCATAAACATTCATTCCTGCTGATTCCAGAACCTGTTTTATTCTCTGCTCCCACATATTGTATACTTCTTCATCCGGCATGTTTAAAGTTTTACCTATTAGCTTAAGCTCTTTGTAATCAATAGGAATAGGCAATGCGCCTCTTAATATATCAACAACATCAATTCTTTTTTTACGTGGGAATGATTTTAGAAAAGCAACAATAGAAAGCTTATTTTCTTTAATATACTCTCTAAGTGTTTCAATAGCTTCGTCTACAAGTATTGGTTCCTGCGGAATACGATATTCTGCAAACTCTTCCGGTTCAATGTCCATTACAGTTGCAATTCTTTCAATTGTAGTACCTCTAGTGGAGAATGGTACTGTTTCATCTATAAGGTTATAGACATAAGATAAGGTCACGCCTATCATTTCGGCAAAGTCCCGTTTGTGCAGTGAATTTTTTTGCAAGAACTTGGCGACTTTTTCAGAACTTTTTTCAGGGATTATTTGTTTCATATTTATTACCTCACAATATTTCTGGTCTAAGATTTGGTTAACTATACGATAAGATATAGTAAAATTTTTCATAACCCTACTTCAGGTAACCAACAAGCCGATTTTAATATTATTTAAAATTTTTAACTATGATATACTTTTACTATGAAGATATTAAGATTGGGGCTTAAGAATTACAGGAACTGTGAGAATATTGAGCTGAATTTTAAAAGCCGGAAAACGCTTATTATAGGAAAAAATGCTCAAGGAAAGACAAATATACTTGAGAGTGTTTACTTCCTTTCAGATTTAAAAAGTCCGAGGACATCTACTACTAGTGATTTAATCCAAATCGGAAAAAACGGTTTTGAAATTAATGCAACAATAGAGAAAAATAATACTGATATAGAATTAGATTATTGCTGCAATCAGGATAAAAAACGCGAGATTAAGGTAAATAAGGTAAAGACAACTCCCAAGAATTTCAAAACAGTTGTAAAAACAGTTTTGTTTTCCACAAAAGACCTGCTTCTTCTAAGAGGAGCTCCTCAGGATAGAAGAGAATGGCTGGATAGAGCAATCTCACAAGTTTATCCGGCTTATGATGAACGGCTCTCTAAGTATGACAAGATAAGAATACAAAAGAATAATCTTTTAAAAAATGAAATTATTGATAACTCTTTGCTCGACATCTTTAATGAGCAGCTTACTGTTACAGGCTCTAATATAATCTTTCTGAGAAAAAAATTCCTGAAAGAAATCGCAGAGATTGCGTCTAAAAAACATCTTATTATAAGTGATACAGAAAACTTTACCCTCAATTATACCTGCCCTTATGAAGATATTGAAGAAATCAGCGGATATTTAAGGCAGCAGCTGGAAGAAAGGCGCAGGGAAGAAATTGCAAGACGGCAAGCCTGTGTCGGACCGCATAGGGATGATATTGAATTTAAAATTAACGGGCTTGATGCTGTAAAGTTCGCTTCGCAGGGACAGCAAAGGACAGTAGTTTTGTCGCTTAAATTATCAGAGTTGGAAATAATAAAGGCAAAGACTGGATTTTCGCCGATTTTGCTGCTGGATGACGTGCTTGCAGAACTTGATGAAACCAGACAAAATTATTTATTAAAATCAATAGAAGAAGATACACAAACAATAATAACTTCTGTTGATACACTATTATTTGAGGACGAATTTTTAAAAGATGTTATAATATATAAGATAGAAGCAGGGAGGATTGCAGAATGATATTAATTACAGGCGGTGCAGGATATATTGGAAGTCATTGTGCAATGGCTCTTCTGGAAAAAGGGGAAGATATTGTTATTTTTGACAGTCTGGAGCTCGGGCATTCAGAAATCGTTGAAGTTTTAAAAAAATATGGCAATGTTAAATTTGTACAGGGTAATTTAAAGAACCTTGATGATATAAGAGGTGCATTTTTAGTTAATAAAATTGATGCTGTTATCCATTTTGCAGCATATTCACAGGTCGCAGAAAGTGTTAAGAACCCGCAAAAATATTACTACAATAATGTTTATGGAACACTCAATCTTCTAAATGCAATGATGGAATTCGGTGTCAACAAAATTGTCTTTTCCTCAACTGCTGCAACATATGGGGAACCAGAATACGTACCTATAGATGAAAAGCATCCGCAATTGCCTATTAATGCATACGGCAATTCTAAATTAATGGTTGAAAAAATTATGGACGATTACGATAGAGCATACGGGCTTAAATCTGTAAGGCTGCGTTATTTCAATGTTGCAGGAGCTGATTCAAAGGCAAGAATTGGAGAATGGCATGAGCCGGAAACTCATTTAATTCCAAATATATTAAAAGCTGATGAAACAAAGAGTTTCAAAATGTTTGGAACAAATTATGATACAAAGGATGGAACCTGTGTGCGTGATTATATAAATGTAGAAGATTTAGCACAAGCTCATATTAAAGCTCTTGAATATCTTAAAAACGGAGGTGAAACAAATTTCTTTAACCTGGGAACGAATGATGGAAACAGCGTAAAAGAAGTTTTTGACGCCTGTGAAGCCGTTACAGGAAGGCAGATTCCTGTAGAAATTTGTCCGAGAAGAGATGGTGATCCGGCAAAGCTTGTTGCCGATAACAGAAAAGCACTTGAAGTTCTTAACTGGAAGCCTGAAAAAGACTTAAGATATAGTATTAAAACAGCTAATGAGTGGGAAAAAGCTAATCATTCGTAATATATGAAGCATCAAACTTGTAAACTTCAAGGCTTCTGGAAAAATATTCCGGCGGAAGCCCTGCTTTTTCTTTAAGCGAATTAAAGAAAATTTCACGGTCAGGAAGCTGCTCCCAAACTATCGGAAGATAAACCGCACGTTTATCTCTTTCTATAATAATTATTCCATGAGGGTAAATTTTTGATAATAAATCTCTCTCGTCTTTATAAGGGAGCCGTTCTATTGATGAAAGTATAGAAACTGAAACCTGTAGTTTATCAAGTTCATCAATGGTTAAAGGTTCAAAACGGGGATCCTGAAAACCGGCATTCTTTGCATTATCAATGATATCAAGTATTAAAGGTTTCGTAGGATAAACAGAGCCAATACAGCCTCTAAGCTTGCCATCATATTTAAGTGTTACAAACGAAGCTCCAAACTGGGTTAAAACCGGCGGTATTTTTTCAGGAATAAATTCCTCCTCATTTACCGAAGCCAGTATACTTGCTCTTGCTGCATTCAAAACATAGTCATAACAGTATTTTTCAATAAATTCATTTCTTGAATCAGTATACATAAACCAGGAACCGTATCCGACAACTTTATCCATTTCTCCGCTTATATCACCAGAGTTATACATCTCTGCTCTAATCATCGAGCAGTCATTGTTATTGGCAAAATCAACCAGTCCTTTAATACCGACAACTCCGCAGGCTTGAGCATTTTCTAAAAACTCTATTCTGCCTGTCTCAATAATTGTAGCTGTATAAGTATCTATCTGCCTGCACATTTGATGCGGATAATAATGGCTTAAATCTGATGAAATAACAAACGACGAGTTCTCCCAGTAAGTTGCAATCAAATCCGATATGAGTCTGTAATCGCAATTTCCTGTGAGAACGGGTATTATTTTAATCTTCTTACCAATTTTTTTTAGATTTTTTACAAAATCTGCTGCACTTTGTCTGCGCGGGTAAAAAAGATTTTGTAAGAAGGGAAGCTGAACTTCTATAGAGTGTTCTTTTTCAAATGGTTCATTATCAATTGTACAAGGGAATTTTTGAGCAATTTCCTTAATCAACCTGTTATTAACCTCAATATTTCCCAGCGGAGTTTCAAAAAATGAATATTCCGGCAAGGCAATATTATTAAAACTTTTATGGTGAGAAGGCGCTATTATAAAAATATTTTCGCTGGGTTCAAGGTATTGAAAACCTGCCATTGCAGCATGACCTGAGTATACATAGCCGGCATGGGGAACTATAACCGCCTTGCTTCTGTAATCTATATTAATATTCTGTTTATATGAATCAAGCAGTTCATTAAGTTTATCCGCATCTTCTGGATAAAATGTACCTGCGAAATCAGCCTCTTTGTTCATGAAACTATTATAAAATATTTTGTTACTAATAGCAAAAAATTTTTTTACGGGTTATTATTCATATATGAAAATAATGAATAATAACATAAATTTTAAAGGTTACAAAAACGTAATATATAATAATATGGATTCCCCAATGTATAACTTCCGCTTCATTTCTCTTGAGCTTAATGACGAAGGCTGCAAGGATTTAACCGAATTTAAAAAGCTGCAGAGTCTATGCGGGAATCAAGATTGCGGAGATACACTTCACCTTGTTAACTCACAAGTCTATAATTCAGATGAATTTCTATTTTTGAATGGTCGCTCTATGTTTAATGGAAGAGAGTTGAAAGCATTGTATGAACAATATGCAGACTTGGACGGATATAAAGACGTGTATAAAAATGAAGAAGCTGCGGCATTGAAGGCATATACACTTATTGCCAGTATAACAAGAAGAATGATGGAAAATTCTTTATGCATAATGGATGGAGGAATAACAAAAGTTTTTCAGTCTGCACTGGATATTTTTACACCAATGTTTAATAACGATAAGACTAAGGCTTTTAACGTTTTGCAAATGAGCTTAATGGAAAATATTCCGCTTGAACATGTTGCTGAATCATTTAACAAATGTGTCGCAAAGAACATGAAACAATTCTTTAAGTAACTACATTTTTGAAGTTATATCTTTTAGGTACTGTCTGATAGCCGGTGTTATAAGTAAATCAGGTTCTTCCGAGCAGAGCTCATCAAGAAGTATCACGCCTTTTTGCGTGCTTCCGGACTGGATGTATAAAACCCCCAGCATTATTTTGTCATAAGGATTTGTGGAAATTGAATACTCCTTAATTTTTGTATTTGTAATACCAAGTTTTTTATAACATTCGGCAAGGTTTAAATAATATTTAAAATTCAATCCATAAAGCTTTATTGCATCTTCAAAACAAACTCTTGCCATATCAGGATAGCCGATAAAGTTATATGTTTCACCGAGATTGTTTTTAAAAATGGCTGTTGCCTGTGTATTAGGACTAAGCTGAATAGCAATTTTAAATTCCTGAATTGCTGCATAATAAATACGGTCTTTTAAGTAATTCAATCCCACATTATTATGATAAAAAGCGTCTTTCCCTGCATCAATAGTATACTTATAAGGCTTTCTGTAACCGGAGCAGAAAACCATTACAAGAAGCAGCAATATTGAAATTAGTTTTTTCATAACAGATTAATTTCTAAGCCTTCATAAGCAAAAATAGCATCTTCAGAAGCATATTCTTCTGCGAGCATATCCAGTTTTTCATCATTATATCCAGGATCATAGTGAAAATATACCATCTTCTTCGCTCCAACCTGTTGTTTACAATCCAGAGCCATTTCAAAAGTCGAATGTCCGAAGCCCTGCTTTGGAACATAAATACTTAAATAATCTTCTGTTGAATACTGTGCATCATGAATTAATAAATCACAGCCCTTTGCAAACTTAATAAGTTTCTTATCTCCGCCAGGATAGCTTTCTTTATCAGTTGCATAAACAAGAGTTTTGCCTTTATAGGCTATTTTATAAACAAAAACACCGTTTTGCGGATGAGCATAAGACTTGTAGCAGGTTATTACCACATCTTCATCAGTATAATCCCCTTCTTTAAGTTCATTAACCCTTACTACACGCGGCATTTCTCCCTGTTTAAATATAATGTAATTTGTTTCATTTAAATCCATTATTTTTAAATCGGCAGCAATATCGCCTAAATCAAGCGGAAAAGATTTCGTGAATAAAATTTTTGAGAGTTCATTCTCAAGCGTTTCATTATAATTCACGCCTCCCAGCATACACATTCTTGTGGAGGCAAGATGTGACGGGCGAAAGAATGGAAAGCCTTGAATATGGTCAAGGTGAATATGGCTCAAAAGAATTGTACATTTAACGGGAGTTCTGTCTGTAATTGTAGTACCGGATTCTATATACTTATGCATAAGCTCATTTCCAAGACTTATAAGGCCTGTTCCAGCATCTAAAATTATTAAATGTTCTCCAGCATGAACTTCAATACAGGAAGTATTTCCCCCGTATTTTAAAAATTCTTTATTAGCAACCGGATAGCTTCCTCTAACTCCACGGAATTTTATTCTAAATTCATCCATTAATCTTTCCTTCCTAGTTCAAAACTTGCGTTTCTATCACATTCTTCACCATACAATTTTTCAGTCCCCATTAACCTTAACTTTGAACGGGTTTGTATATCTTTTAGATTTGTTTCTTTTAAATAAACATCTACTAATGTTCTGTTCTTATTTGAATTTATATTTATAACTCTGAATGCATTAGGATAAGTTACTAGTGACGGGCTTGTTATAACGAGCATATTTTCATCCTGCCTTATTTTAACGCAGTGATAATGTCCCTGAAGTACTATCAACGGATTTTTGTGAGTTTTTAAAAGCTTTCTTACCTCATATTCATTTAACATTTTGTGATTTGAGCTTGAATAAGGCTCTATAATTGGTACGTGTGTACATATTATTATCGTATCCTTTTCATGCTCATCAAGTTCTTCTTTAAGCCAAATAAATTCTTCGTTAGAAATTTCACCGTTAGCAGTAAGTTTATAATCAATAATTGAATCCAGACAGATTACTCTAAAACCTTTTTTAGGCGTAAAAGCATAATAGATATTTTTCTGGTTCATATTATCATTTGCCTGAGCAAGAGTCGCCATAAATTTGTCTTTAGTTAAAGGCCCGTCTATACTTATGTCATGGTTACCTGCAATTGCATACCAAGGGTAAATCAGATTATTGACATGACTTGTGAATTTTTGAAGTTCGCTGATTTTAGGATAATTGACTAAATCACCAGTGAACATAACAAAATCGTAGGGGCCTGATGTATTTATCTGAAAAATTACATCATCTAATAATTCACCGGATTTTTTCAAAAATTTATAAGAAGTATTTTCTTCAAATGAAGAAAAATGGGCATCGCTAACCTGAGCTATTCTAAGGTTGTTGTTAGCTGCTGTACAGACTTGCGAACCTATTGCGCAAGCTATTAGAATTGTTAATGTGAAATTAACAATCTTAGAAAAAAATGATTCTCTTTTCTTCTTATAACGTTTCATACTTTATATTTTATAATAATCCATTTCAGCTAAACAAGTCAACTTACACATTTACACTATTTAATAACCCCATTACATTTTGTGCTTTAAGGTTTCTGGATGATGCTAAAAGGGTGGCAGATGCCTGTTGTAAGATCTGGTAACGGATGTAATTTGAGGACTCCTCTGCTATATCGGCATCTCGCATTGTTGAACGGAAGGATATTAAATTATTTAACTTTATTGACTGCGCCTCTGATACACTCTCCAAACGGTTGATTGTATTACCGATATTTAACAATTGATCAGATACACTACTTAACATTTCATCTATTGACTCTAGGCTCTCTAAGGCTCCTTCAGCGGTGGAAAAATCTACACTGAAATCAAAAAGGTTAAAGCTGATACTAGTACTTATATACTTATCAGAGCCGGAGCCGATATCGACCTTGATATTCAACTCAAATGGACGAGGAGTAATATCAACGGCATTGGTATAAACTGTATTCTTGCCGTTATCTATTAAAGTATTGCGTTCACCACCCTCGCCATCGATGGTATTGTTATTGCCGTTTGATACCATAAAGCTGTCGCTTTCAGCACCGCCATTTGCGATATTATTGTCACCGTTGATTTTTATATTGTCTTGACCTGCTCCGCCCTGTATGGTATTTGCGTCACCCTTTATACTGATTTCATTATTACCTGAGGTTGATTCTATGGTGTTGTTATCACCTTTGACTTCTATTTGGTCATCACCTGAGCCGGATAAGATATTGTTAGTATTACCTATTATGTTTATTTCTTTTGAACCTGTTGTAGTTGAATAGGTATTATTATTGCCGCTTATGGTGATATGGTTTTCTCCGCGAGTATTCGATACAGTATTATTGTTGCCATAAATATTGATATCGCCTTTGGCGTTTTGAGTTGTGATGTTATTATCATCACCTTGAACACCGATTGAGTTATTGCCTTTGCCGGAAGTTACGGTGTTAGAGGAAGAAGTTATTACATACTTGTTATCTCCATCTCCCGAATTGATTGTATTATTGTCTTTATTGACGGTAATACTATTATTGCCTTCGCCTGTATTGATATTATTGTGAGCGCCGTTTACTTTGATTACATCATTTCCGGCGCCGGAGCTGATATTGGTATTATTATCACTATTGATATTTATCGTGTCGGCTCCGGCGCCTCCGGTTACTTCTAGATTGGTTGAAGCATTAAGAGTTATATTATCATTGCCTTCACCGCCGTTCAGAGAATTGTTTTCACTGTTCATTATCAATGTATCATTACCTTTGCCGCCGTTAATCACGTTGTTGCTGCCCTGTTCTACTGTGATTTTATCGGAAAGGTCAGAACCCGTGATGACGTTATTATTACCGCGAATATTGAGGATGGCACTTTCATTTAATTCTGCATTTACACCAAAATTTGAACCATTGAGGGTGATTACTCCGGTATTCGGGTTCAAGGAATATTGAAGCATATTAGAGCCGGCAAAATTATTTGTTACAGTATATGTTTTGCCGTTCAATGTAAACGTTTTTACTTCCCCTTGATAGGTAAATGATATTCCGCCTGCATTGGGGTCTTTGTTCACGTTCGAAAATGAGGTGCCGGTTCCGTTATCTATATAGTAATTGTTTCCCGTACCGCCGTCGATAAAGTTATTGCTCCCGTCGATTACAAAATAGTCGTCGCCACCTGCGCCTAAAACGGTATTGTTATTACCGCTCAAATAGAATGTATCGGCGCCGGGACCGCCGGAAATATTGATGTCGTTTGCGTTGACATTATAGATGTTATCTCCGCCAGTGTCTGAAAGATTGGTTACTTTGGCGTTGATGTTGTACGTGTCGTTGCCTAAACCGCCTTGAATTGTGCCACCGACTACTGCATTAACGGTAATTATATCATCGCCGTCGTCGCCATATGCAGCACCAGAATTAAGAATAATTTCATCGTCGCCGGCGCCACCATGTGCAATACCGCTACCATTTATGGTTATTTTATCATTTCCACCCTGACCATAAATATGCTGACTCCAACCATATTGAGTAATTACATCATCTTTTTCGCCACCATAGAAATTGCACCAGCCATATAATGCAACATTGTGGGATACATCTTGTTGGCCTTCTATATTTAAGTAGCGATTACCGCAAAAACTTATTTCTTCTGTTACTGGATTTACTGAATATGCAAGAACTTGTACACAAGAATATTGATTTGTTATGTTATAATCAATTCCATTTATCTTTACTGTACGGCTTTCATTAGGATTTAGCATAACTATTTGAGCATTATCAATATCACCGAAACCGGAAATAAAATTGTTTTTTCCATTATTTATCAGAGTACTGCTGTCATTACCAACAATCACATTCTGACTGCCATTTGCAGTTATAACACTTTCTCCACTTCCGCTAATTAGTTGAGAATGACTCGAAAAACTTATTGTATCTTTACCAGAACCACAAAAAATCTTATCATAACTACTACCTTTTATGAGGTTGTTTCCAGACTGAGCATAAATAATACACTGAGATCCAGATGTTATTACATCATCTCCACCGCCGGCATAGATTATAGATTGAGAGTTTCCAATTATATTGTCTGACTTATCGCCGCCATAAAAAGTCATATGACTTGACTTCAAAATGACATTATGACTTTTGTCAGATTGGCCTTTTATTGTTATTGATGATTGTTCACTAGATGAAAATTCGATAGCACCGGAACTTGCAATTTTATAATTTAAAGATTTAGCACCTGAAGTGTTAGTAACAATGTATTCTTTACCATCAATAGTAAGAGTTTTTGTTTCATTTCTTTCAAATGCGACTGCGAAAGTGTTTGCACCAACAACATTCATTAACGTTGAGTCAGAAGTTGCACCTGTTACAATATTTGTACCCTCTCCACCATCAATTGTTACTGTCAAATTTCCTAAAACATTAAATGTATCATCTCCACCACCGCCTTTTATCATATAATTAGGGTACATAACAGAAGAAATATTAAAAATATCATTTCCCTCACCACCTTGAGCTTCTGTACAACGATTATTGATATTCAGAGTATCATTACCGTCCTCACCATATATATAAGTTAAATCACCATTTCCATTTAAAACATCATCACCTGTACCACCATATGCTTTAGAGTTAGCTCCAGAAATATTAATAATATCATCTCCTTCATTACCATAGATGAAATTTTCGCGGCACACACTTGAGTTTAGCTCTTGAATAGTATCTGCTAAATCTCCACCATAAATAGAATTACTTTTACCAGATATTATTAGATTATGCGCAACATCACTTTGACCTCTAATCTCAAAATTAGAGGCGATTAAAGTTAGTTCTCCTGTTGATGTATCTTTGGAATATGATAAGTCGTTGGTTGTTGAAAGTCTATTTTTAACAATGTATTGAACACCATCAATTGTAATTGTTCTCGTTTCTCCGCCGGCAAAGGCCTCTGCACCCTCGAGAGCAGATGATAATGCGTTTGCTGAAAAGGAAACAGCAGAAAGAGCAGCTGCCCTCCCTGCTGGATTTTTGGATATTGTATCGTCGCTTTTTGTTTTTGTAGTATTACCATTATTCTCACGGTAATACAAATTCTGATTATCATATTGAATTGATTCTCGTATCTGAGATATCTGCTCCAATATCTGGTCGGCTTCTGCCTGCATTGCCTCGCGCGTTTCTGCATCATAAGTTCCGTTTGATGCCTGCGCTGCTAAATCACGTAAGCGCTCTAATAGTTTCTGTACCTCCTCCAAACCGCCCTCAGCTGTCTGAAGCAAGGCGATGCCATCTTCTGTATTCTGCTGAACCTGAAGCATTGAACTTATTTTCTTTGATAAATCTGTTATTATGGAATAACCTGCAGCATTATCCTTTGCCTGATTAACTTTGTAACCTGTTGTCATACGGTTGATTGAGTTATTCAAGCCTAAGGTATTTTCGCCCAGTGTTCTCTGCAAAATCAAATCTGCAACATCACTTCCGAAGGTTATCATAAAATACCTCCAGAAGTATATGTAAAGAGGTCTACCAGCTCAATGCTAGTATTTATAGGATTTCTGCCCCCCCCCCCTAAGGGCTGTAAGCATGACTACATAAGGGTTTGAGCCTGTTTTAGCATTCTCTGTCATTACTAAATTATACTTGTGATACAGTAACATATTCCTTTAAACTCTTTAATATATATTATATAATATATATGCCACATTTTTACATTTCAGTAACATGAATTTAATATATCGTTACATTTCCTAATTCTGGCTATTATTGTATAAAAGAAAATTTAGTGCTAAAGTTTACATATGAAGAAAATACTTTTTATAATAGATAAAATAGAATTAAAATATTTTGAGTTTAATAATCTTGTAACAAATTTCTGGATAATAAAAGAATTTCTTGATAGAGATAATGAAGTTTATATTACAACAATTCCTAATTTATCCTTAAAAGAAGATATAGCTTATACAAAATGCTATGAAACTTTTGTTTCAGATAATAATATTTTTTATAAGGATGTAAAACTTGAAAAACTGATTGATGATTTTGACATTGTAATGTTTAGACCAGATCCTCCGGTTGATATTGATTATATTAATGCAACCTATATTTTTGATTTTGTATCAAAACCTCAGGTAATCAATTCTCCTTCCGCGATAAGAGATTTCAACGAGAAGCTGCATAGTGTTTATTTCAAAGACTTAATGTCAGAAAATATTGTAACCGCCTCGCTCAATTCTATTGAAGAATTTCTTGCAAAGCATAAACAAATTGTATTAAAGCCTTTAAACAGATGCTTTGGTTCTGGCGTAATGTATTTATACGAGGGTGATCCGAATACAAGAACTATAATTAATACTATGACAAACAACGAAACTACACTTGTTATGGTGCAAAAATATCTTCCAGGAGTAAAAAGAGGAGATATCAGGGTGCTTACACTTGGTGATAAAGTCTTAAAATACTGTGTGAGAAAACTTCCTACGAACGATGATTTTAAATTCAATACGCATAATGATAAATTTATAGAAAAGGCTGAACTTTCTCCAGAAGAGTTACAAAACTTTACCGGTGTAGCAAAAACTTTAAACAAAATGGGAATTTCTATGGCTGGTCTTGATGTTATTGACGGCAGAATTATAGAAGTCAATGTTACAAGCCCGTGTTACTTTATAAAAGAAATTAACGGCTTATATGGAGTTAAGCTTGAACGAGAAATCTGTGACTTTTTGTTGACACAAGCCTTGTTATCCTTATAAAAATATTGTATAATTCAATTAGATGGTGGATATTAAGATTTAGTGTCCGTTGTATATTGTTATATATGGTATAGTTAAATAAGAAGGATGATTATGAAAAAGCATATTTTAGTAATATTAAGCGTTTTGATATGTACAATGAGCATGGCTGTAGTTGACGCAAAATCAACAACAAGTCCGGCTTTGGCTTCTGCAATAAAAATGTATAAGACTAAAAATTACTCAGGATGCTATATTGCATTAAATGATATTGTAAAAAAAGATCCTTCTAACGCATTAGCATATTATTATTTAGCAATGTCTTCTGCTCAGATTGGCAAAAAAGATGAAGCTATAGATAATTATACAAAAGTTATGTCACTTTCTCCTAATGGAGTGCTTGGTAAATATGCTGCCAAAGGTAAAGTGTGCTTAGAAAATCCTGATAAATGTCATGAACCAGAAGAAGCTGCTGATCCCGATGATGCTTTTATTCGCGGCGGCTTTGGATCAGGTTTCTCTGAAAAAGTAAGAAGTGATTATGAAAAACAAAAAATTGAAAATCTTATGCGTGAAATGAACAGGGGAAAAGATGTTCAACCGCAAAACTTTAAGGATTACAAGGATTTCTCAAGCCAAGCTCCTACAAATGACGAAATTGTTGCAGCTTTGCGGGTACTTCAAAGAGCAGGATTGAGCGATTTAGTTCGTGGTAATAATGTAACTGATTTGTCTTTGCTAACAGGCAATCAGGGGTATAATAACGAAAATGCGGTATTAAATATGCTGACAGGCAATGGCAGCTCATCGCTTAATCCGCAGGTGATACAATCATTGTTGACTAATCAAATGTCAATTGGTTTTTAAGAAAGTAAGAGAATGAAGTTAACGACTGTTAGATTTGGTGAAATTGATATAGACGAAAGCCGTATATTTGATTTTGTTCTTCCATTAATTGGTTTTGATATGCTTAAAAAATTTGTTATATTAGAGCCAAACAAAGAAACTCTTTTCAAATGGCTTCAATCTGTAGAAGATCCGGGACTGGCGTTTCCTATTATATCAGTTTCAAATTTGAATTTTGATTATACTATTGATTTGCCGGATAATGTTGTAGAGGCATTAAAAATTACAAATGTTGAAAGTCTGCTGGTTATGAATATAACCTCAATTCCGCAGGATGACCCAAAGGGTACAACAATAAATCTATTGGCTCCTCTTGTTTTCAACATTGATACACAAACCGCAGGACAGGTTGTGTTATCTGGTTCAGGATATGACATAAGTTACCCTATGTTTAAAAATAATTAATAATTTTAAGGAATAAAATGCTCGTAATTACTAGAAAAAACGGTCAAAAAATAATGATTAACGACAATATTGAAATAACTATTGTCGAAGCTAAGAATGGGGTTTGTAAAGTCGCGATAAAAGCAGACAAGGATGTTAAGATTTATCGTGAAGAGATTTATTTGCAAATTAAGCTCGCAAACTTGATTGGCAAAAATACAAATGTTTCTGCAGTTGATTCTGTATCAAATCTGATAAAAAGCGGTACTGTGCTTAATGATAAAGCAGGTGTGTCTTCTTCCACCGGAGAAGAAGTTGTTGTTGATGAAGAAAATAGCAAATCGACAAAAAGTTCAATAAGAATTAATAAAAAAAATGTTGAGTCTTAATAAAGATAATTTTTTCTTTTTTTATGATGACTGCTCTTGCATAAAACTTATACCGGATTCTTTAGAGCATGGATATCTTGCTGTATTAAATGACGATTTGGATGTTGCTGCAAAGATTTTTAGTAAAATAGATTCACCTAGAGCTAAGTGGGCTAAAATTCTTGTATCAATACTTAATGGGGTTTTGGAAGAATATCCTACTTATTTTCAGGTGCGCAACTTTTTAGAAATTGATTTAGATTTGCTCCTTAGAAATGAAAAGATTCATTATGTTGAATTGCTTCTGGGAGCACTGGAAATCCTGAGTACTGTTAATCAGGAGGTATATAAGTATGCAGGACGCGTAATGTATGTGAATAAGCTCTATTCAGCTGCTATTAAATACATGAATAAATCAAAAAAAATATATTATAATGATGCAGAATTACATTTTATGCTTGCAAAGTATTACCTGCACGTGAATGATTGCGAGCTGGCGCTGTTTTATATTGATGAGTGTTTAAAACTTATTCCAGATTATTATCCTGCACATCTATTAAAGCAAAAAATTGAAGAAAGATGGTTTTAATAGTATAATTTAACGTATGAAGGGTGATATTTTTGTAAATAATAATAAGACGAATATTTTTCAGTCAGGTTCGAATGAAAATAACTTTTTTGTACAGCAGGAAAGTTTTCAGGCGAATGATATGCCGACAGAGCCTGTTAGACGTCTTAATGATTATGATTATAATATATTGCGTGAAGATGCTTATAAAGATGTTTCAGATGAGCTGTTTAAGCTGGAATATAAGATTTCTCGTCTGGAAGAAGAACTTACCGGCGTAGATGGTCAAATTCAATCAGCACGTGATATAAGCGATTATGACACTGTTGAATATTTAATAAATAGAAAGAAACAATTGAAAGAAGATTTAGACGGGCTGGTTGAAATTTATAACGACAAAAGCCTTTCTGCAAAAATTTCCGGAAGTTTATTTAATATAATATCTCCTAATATAAAAAGCCATTTTGCGAAGCTTTCTAAAAACTTAAATTCCCTAAAGAATAATTTTTTATCAAGTATGTCTGGTAAATTTGCTTCTGTGCAAGAGTTAAAACAATCGCTTAATAAACTTGAAAATATCAACAAAAGTGTAGATGAATTGATGACACTTCAAACTCCTTACGGTGAAGCCGGGGAAAAATATGATCAGCTTTCTAAATACATAACCCGTGCAAACACTATTCAAGCTAAAATCTCACGATTGCTAAAGTAGCAAATTATTCTGGTTTATGTTAAAGTAAGTTTATTATGAAAAGAAAACCAATTATTGCAGTCGTAGGAAGACCAAACGTAGGGAAATCAACCTTTGTAAACAGACTTGTAGGCAGACGTCAGTCTATTGTAGATGACATGCCGGGAGTTACAAGGGACAGAATATATTTTGATGTAGAATGGCAAAATAAGCAATTTACTGTAATTGATACTGGCGGTATAATTCCCGGCGATGAAGATGATATTATGCTTTCTATATATGATCAGGCAAAAATAGCCTGTGAAGAAGCAGACAAAATAATCTTTATTGTAGACGGAATGGAAGGTGCTACGCCTGTTGATATTGATATAGCAAACATTCTTCGCCAATCTGATAAACCGATTTTCCTTGCAGTAAATAAGGTAGATTCTCATAACCAGATTACAATGATAAGTGATTTTTATTCTCTTGCTGTTGGTGACCCGATAGCAATTTCAGCTCTTCATGGTTCAGGCGGAGTTGGAGATTTGTTAGAAGAAATTACTGCTGATTTTACAGAAGATGAAAAATTTGAAGAAGATAAGACAATTAAAATAGCAATTGTAGGTCGTCCAAATGCAGGGAAATCATCTATTGTAAATGCTCTTCTTGGAGAAAAACGTGTTATTGTTTCTGATGTTTCCGGAACAACTCGCGACAGTATTGATTCAAGATTAACTTATGAAAATCAAGAATTTGTAATTATTGATACAGCTGGAATTAGAAAAAAAGCAAAAGTTGACTACGGAGTAGAAAAATTTGCGGTAGACCGTGCTATCCGCTCGATTAGAGAATGTGATGTTGCACTTATGGTAATTGATGCAACAGAAGCTGTAAATGGTATATCAGATCAGGACAAAAAGATTGCTTCAATTATTACAGAAGCAGGCAAGGGCATGGTAATTGCAATCAATAAATGGGATTTGGTTGAAGATAAAAAATCAAATACTATAAACAAATTTGACCAGAAAATAGCACATGAAATTCCTTTTCTGGACTATGTTCCGAAGATATACATAAGCGCTGTTACACATCAGCGTCTTAACCAGATATTTGCAAAAGTTATGGATGTTCAGCACGAACGTTCAAAACGTATTCCAACAGGACTTCTGAATAAAGTGATTAATGAGGCATATGCCTTAAATCCACCGCAGACAATCAGAAATAAACGCTTGAAAATTATGTATTCCACTCAGGCTTCTATTGAACCGCCAACGTTTATTTTATTTGCAAATAACGAAGATTTAATGAAAGACCACTACAAACGTTATATGGAAAACAAATTGCGTGAAGCGTTCGGCTTTACCGGAACTCCTATAAGAATAGCTGTAAGAACACGCTCTGAAAAGAAGAAGTAAAATTATTATTTTATAATTATTATATCGCCTCGTTTAACTTCTTTTGAGAGTTGTTTTATGACTTCGTTATCCATTCTTATGCAGCCTAGTGATGCGTATTTTCCAAGACTGGATTTGTTGCTGTTACCATGAATAAATTCTCCTGTGCGCGATTGTTCTCCATTATCAGGATTAATTTTATTTAAACAAATAATATTGGGCCCGTAAGCACCGGGATTTTTTCTGCGTTTTGTGCTTTTAGGAGCTGTTCTATAAGGGTACTTTTCTATGTGAGTGACAATGCGTACACCTTTATCTGTTGGTGTATTAGGTTTCCCGCTTGCAATAAGATAAGCCTTTTCTGCAACTCCAAGACTATCATACTTAAACAAGACATTTTTGCTTAAGTCTACTACAATTACAGCATTCTGTACTTTGCCATTTATTGATATTTCAGGATTTGGCGCTGCGTTCAATACTGCAGAGTCTGAAGATCCTTCTGGAGGAGGAACTACTTTTTCAAATCTGTCTTTTTCTGAAACTTGTGCATAGAGTGGAGCTTTGTACATCGGTGCAGATATAGCAAGTGTAAGGCCCAGAGTTTTTATGTAGTTAGATATTTTCATATTACTTAATCCTGATAATTTTTATTTCGCCTGGATTCATGTCCGTATGTAAATGCCTGCGAACCTGTTTAATGTTTTCTCCACCTGTAATAATCTCAATATTACTTTTTTTATTGATACCGCAATCCTTTATGCAAATTTTGTTCTGCGGATTTTTAAAATCAAGGTTGCCGATAACAATTATAGAAACTCCCTTAAGAGTTCTGGTAAAAGCAAAAACCTTATCATTGTCTGTCTTAAGTTGAGTAAAATTGCCTTTTGTAATTAAATCAATATTATCCTGTCTGAATTTATATGCTCTTTTAAAATTTTCTAAGATTTTATCATTATTGCCGCCTGGTTTGCGTGAAAAATTAAAAAGATCAAGTTTACCTCTGTGTACAAAATAATAATCATCATCCGTTTCTGTCATTTCAGCTTTTGTATTTGCCCATGGGTAAATGTATGTGTCACCTGTCATAAACCCGTCAATACAGTATGGATTAAACGGCAAGGTTGCATTTAACCAAGAAATCATGATAGAAAAATCTTCACCATGAAGCAAAACCGGACTTACTTCATCATGTGTTGTAAAACTTAATATAACACTTTTAGGCTCTCTGTATGAATTAAGAAGTTTTTGATTAAATCTCACATGCTCTATAAATTCATCCGCATTCCAATCTTTCAAGTTAAAGAAACTTCCATAATATCCATCAAATCCAGCCTGCAAAAGTTTATCATAAGGAGTGAACTGAGCATAAATACTTGGCGGTTCCCTCCAAGAATCCGATGCTTCTGCCAAAAATAAAAATTCAGGATCTTTAGCTCTTGTGTATTTTATAATTTCTACCCAGAAAGCAGAAGGCTTTATTGTTGCAACGTCAGCTCTAATACCATCGGCACCGAGCTCGAGGACAAGATTAACAAATCTTTTATGTGCATCCAGTACATCCTGATTCAATCTTTTGTTTGTTCCTGTATTAAGCAGTCTAACATCTGTCCAGTCTGTCGGGACTATTGAACATTGCCTGCTGTCTTTAATAAATAATTCCGGATGTGTAAGGAACAAATCATATGCACCGCAGCTTGGTAAATCAATGATTACGCGTATGTTTCTTTTATGGCATTCATTAATAAATTTTTTTGCCTGCTCAATATCAGAAAGATTGGAATTTTTATCAACTAGTTGAGGATTTATGCTCCAGAAATCTTCAGCAGCATATACAGAACCTGCTGTACCTAGCGCTTTAAGCCTTCCTACCGGTGTAATTGGTAAAACATGCAATACATTTATACCTAAATTCTGTATCTCATCAAGTCGTTCTATTGCATTTAAAAAGTTTCCACCGGCTTCACCTTCATCAATGATTTCATTGCCGTTAATATCTTTTGCATTAAATGTTCTTAAGTTAATTCCGCATATATTAGCCTTATTTTTTAAAAATAAAGACCTTAAGTCATTATTTTCTCCAGCAAACACCATGCCGCTCGCTGCAGCTGCAATAATTAATGCACACGAAAATTTTTTTAACATAATCATCACTCCTTGATTTGGAATACACATTTAACACAATGTGCTTTTGGCTGTAAAATCAAGTTGTCTTCTAAATCATACATTTTAGCAATTCTTGTAACAAGAGGTTCACCGCAAAGCGGGCAGCGTAAATTAGTTTCATGATTTAAAATTCTTGACTTTATAACATCAATCGCATCATCACTTACAATCTCAAATTTAAACTCTCTTTCCCTCATTTTTAAATCCTGAGGTGAACATTTTAGAGCTCTCGCAAGCTGCTGCCTCTGTGTTACAGATAAAAATAATTCTTTCCCGGATTCAATATCCTCAAGAACATCAAGTTTTATATTAGTTTTATGAGCCAGCCCTGTTATAGATAAACCCGCTTTTTCCCGTTTCTTTTGTATAAATTCTGCTAAACTTTCCATAAGAATATTATACATGTAAAAAAATGTAAAATAACTACTTGATTTTTAAATTTTTGTATTTTATAATGTAGGAACGCGCTGAAAACAGAGCGTAAAGAAAAATGATTTACACAGGTGCCAACGGTAGCCATGGAATAATGGAAGGACACCACCGGAAAAGCCGAAATATAAACGTAGCATTTTTTATTTTAGGACATTGAAAATCTTGTATCGTTAAAAAAAATAAATGTAACGAAATGTAAATAGCAAAAAATCAATTAGTTGACAAAATAAATTGATGATATAAGATAGAAAATGTTCGGAGAGGAAACCTCCGGTGTTGACAGAGCGAAAGACGCAGTTTGAGGAAATATAAGTAATCAAATAGTTAACACAAATTTAAACCCTTAACTTTGAATATAAATAGCAATACGAAGTAAGAAAAGATTATAAAAGTTTTATTAGCCTGATTAAATCGGGTATAGAATCTGAACCTTGACAACAGAATAGCTGAAGACGAATAAACTTGTTAATTCGTTGA